>JAABUS010004537.1_pt1 | contig 19820 bp, 25 predicted proteins | sample 5560161 | NCBI WGS metagenome assembly JAABUS01 (sample SAMN10711885, study PRJNA513376) | rock metagenome | isolation source: Antarctica rocks | place: Antarctica: Victoria Land, Trio Nunatak nord | collected 2016-01-04 | reverse complement strand
AGCTGACCCAGAGCCCGGCCGTCGGCGCCCTGTTCTGCGCCCCCGGCAACGCCGGCACCCGGGCCCTGGCCGAGACGATCCCCGTCCGCGCGACCGACATCGCTGGCCTCGTCCGAGCCGCGAGCGACCACCGGATCGACCTCGTCGTGGTCGGACCCGAGGACCCGCTGGCCGCGGGGCTGGTCGACGCGCTGATGGCCGCCGGCATTCCCGCCTTTGGGCCAACCGCCGCCGCCGCCCGGATCGAGAGCAGCAAGGCTTTCGCCAAGGAGGTCATGGCCGCGGCCGTCGTTCCGACCGGTCGCACAGTCGTCGCTTCGGACCTGCCGACGGCGCTGACCGCCCTCTCGTCCTTCGCGCTGCCGGTCGTGCTCAAGGCCGACGGGCTGGCCGCCGGCAAGGGCGTCGTGATCTGCGAGCGCCGCGATGAGGCGGTCCGGTTCCTGACGGCGATGCTGGACGACCGGTTGCTCGGCGACGCCGGCCAGACCGTCCTGATCGAGGAGTTCCTGAGCGGCCCGGAGGTCTCGGTGCTGTCGCTGACCGACGGCGAGACGATCCGGTCGCTGGCTCCATCGCGGGACCACAAGCGCGCCTACGACGGCGACGCCGGCCCCAACACCGGCGGGATGGGGGTCTACGCGCCGCTGCTGGACCTCGACGACGCGACGCTGGCCCGGATCCACGATGAGGTACTGATTCCGACGGTCCGGGAGATGGCGCGACGTGGGACGCCGTTCCGGGGCGTGCTGTTCACCGGGCTGATCCTGACGGCGGATGGTCCCAAGGTGCTGGAGTACAACGCCCGCTTCGGCGACCCCGAGACGCAGGTCGCGCTGCCGCTGCTGACGAACGACCTGTACCCGCTGCTCGCGGCCGTCGCGACTGGTCGCCTGGCCGACGTCCCGGCACCGGAGATTCGGGACGGTGCCGCCGTCGGCGTCGTCCTCGCCTCTGGTGGCTACCCCGGCCCCTACCCGACCGGCCTGCCAATCGCCGGACTGGACGCCGTCTCGGACGACGTGACCGTCTTCCACGCCGGCACCCGGCTCGAGCCGGACGGCCGGATCGTGACGGCGGGCGGGCGGGTCCTGACGGTGGTTGGCACGGGTCCGGACCTCGCCACCGCCCGTGACCGCGCCTACGCTGGCGCCGATACGATCACCTTCGATCGCCGCCACCTGCGCCGTGACATCGCCCTGAACGCTGGATACCGGTAACCCGGAGGCTACCGCTGGCCGCGGTCCGGCAGTTCCTGCAGCGCCCAGGTGTTCCCATCGGGATCACTGAAGAAGACGAACGAACCCCAGTCCATCACCTGGACGTCGCTGACATCGACGCCACGTCGGCCAAGGTCATCATGGGCCGTCTGGGCATCCACGACGACCATCTGGACGCCCTTCTGGCTACCGGGGGGCATTTCGGTGATGCCTTCACCGAGGACGATCGAGCAGGCGGAGCCGGGCGGCGTCAGCTGCACGAAGCGGAGGTCTTCGCTGACCTTGACGTCGTGATCCAGAGTGAATCCGACCCTGTTGACGTAGAAGTCGATCGCCCGGTCGGTGTCGGCGACCGGAATCGCTACGAGCTCGATCTTCATGTCCATGTTTGGTCCTCCCTGGGCGAGCGGGCGAGGCATCCCCGAACCATGCCCAGAGGTACATCTTTCCGTCGCCGTCGAAATGCGGCGCAGGTCCGGCGAGGTGGCGTATGCGAAGCATAGGGGCTAAATAGGACGACTTGCGGCCGCGTGAATGAAACAGACCGCCAATCCCAATAGGCCAACCAGTCCGGCGAATCGCGTTATACCAGCAAACCTCTAAGCCGGGCTGCGCGTTGAAGATCCTCGGTAAACGCACCCAGGGATGAAAGATTGAACAGGCCATCGATCTGCTGTGACGCTCGAAGCTTGTAGATACGCCGGAGATCAGCTTGGCGACTCTTCCAGCCGATCCCGTCGATGATGGCGATGACGTGCTGCCGCGGCAAGCGGACTTCGGCCATCTCTTCAATCTCGCGAACGGCATCAGTCAACTTCGAGCCGGTCGAGTCGAATCCCTTGGCGGCAATGACGATCAGGGCCTCATCGCCCTTAGGAATGACCAGATCGCAGGGAGCAGTTCGATGGTTGCGTCCCGTGAAGCGGGTTCGTGTCGCATAGGGCAGTTGCAGTTGTCGCGCGATCGCCTCGATCTCGTCTTCAAGTCGTCGCCCTGACGCTCCCGCACGAACGGCAGTCGACCGCGTGCCAGCACGCGCGACGAGGAGATCCCCGAAGTCGAAGGCCCGGTGCCGCTGATTCTCCAGCGAGGCGAGGAGGCCGAACTCCTGGTCCAGCATCGTGATGAGTTCAGCTGGCCGTTGCCGAGCCAGTGATCGCCAGCTTGACGTGCCGAAGTGATGGCGCAGCGTGTTCTTCAGCCGTTCCTGTGAGAGTCCTACTGTCAAACCCAGTGCGATGACGCCATCCGGATGATTAGCGACCCATCCAGAGAGTGACTCCTGCGAGACAACGTCCAGACGCGCCAGATCCGACGCAGTGTCTCTCAGCACGAGGGCCATTGGCGTAACAAGTGTCGGATCTTCGTACCGAGAGACGATTGAGAGTGACGATACGTAGTCCTCGAAGGAAGGCAGACGTTCCATGACTACTGCGCCACGAAGATGTATTCAGAGACGTCGCGCCGCAGTGCCTTGGAATGGGTTCCAAACGAATACGAGTGATCTACCGGAAACATATCGACAGATCCCTTGACGTTCCGCAAGAGCGCCATGATCGTCTCGGCGTCAGGAACCGCATTCGAGGAGTAGGACAGGATGATTGCTGATTCCGAGAATTTCTCAAATAGTCTCTCAAGTGCATCAACGATCGTTCGCTTATAGGCAAAGGGCGTAAAGCGCTTCTCCAGTTTCTTGGTCTTCGTATCATGCATGATGGTCATCCCTTCCCAATAGACGGACAGTCCCTCCAGGAAGTGGTATCGCTTGATGTAATCGTTGTCGTCGCGCGGTGGAGCGTATGGTGGATCCAGATAGACGAGGTCATACCCGGCCGGGTCGACGTCGAAGACATCCCTAGAGAGCGACCTACTGATCTGGCCACTATCGAAGACGCATTGGTTGTACTCGGCAACGCGCTCGGGGAAGTGCTCGCGCAGGCTGAGGCGGATATCGCGGCGTCCATCGTCGTAGCGCTGATCCGAAAACGTGAAGACACCCCTTGGCTGTTTACGTGCCACAGCGAGCACAAGGGCAGCCAGAGCAAGCGAGCGCTTTGGCTCGGTCATCTGATCGATGTGTGACCAGGCCGAATCCAAAAAGGCCAGATCGGCTGCCGGGAAATACATACCGGCGAATGTCGCCTGAATGAAGTCGCGACCATCGAGTGACGGGCCACAGATCCACGCTACGTCTTCTGGGCTGAGTTGGTCAGTGTGATTCTCAACAACCGCCCGGCTAATGACAGAAGGGAACTGGAGGTAGTCGTTCGAAGTAACCGCGTAGCCCAATGTCTTGAGCAAATACGACACGAATCCGCTGCCCGAGAACGCGTCCAAAGCCGTGCGGCCACCGACATCGAGGAAACGCTCGGACAACTCATCGGCGAGCCGATACTTGGATCCCATATAGCGAAGTCGCGGGAAGCGCATGGCATTCGGGACCGCCGATCCGATAGGCATACCCAACTGAACGTCAATTGCCATGACATATCATCCTCCACGATGCCGGGATGTCTGCGGGAGGAAACTATAGCGTCACACTGCCCTCTATGATGGAACAATGGAACAGTCGAAAAGAGATGATTACCGCGGTCTTGGACGCGATGAACACATCCGCAACCACAGCGGGGCGTTCCGATCTAACTACACGGCGGCGAGGATGGCCAGGATCCGGTCGTCATACCGGTCGGGGGCGGTGGGGTCCAGCCGCGGGTCGACGAGCAGCTCATCGACGCCCTGATCCAGCCAATGGCGCAGACCGGCCACGATCTCGTCGTCGGTCCCGCTGATGACGAGGTGGTCGAGCAGATCGTCCGGCCAGGTCGTGTCGCCCTCGGCCAACGGCCAGCCACTGGCGGCGAACATCGCCCGGTAGAACGGCAACCCCGGGTAGTAGGCGAGCTGTGCCCGCCCCCGAGCCCGGGCCTCCTCCCGGTCGACGCCGACGACGATGCTGACGTGGGCGACCAGTGGCGGGGCCGGACGGTTGGCCAGGGCCGCCCCGGCCGCCATCGCCGGCTTCATCCGCTCGACGAGGAAGCCAAGCGGGCTGACCCACGAGATCGCCCCGTCGCTCAGCTCGCCAGCCTGGCGGTAGGCGTTCTCGCGCAGCGCCGAGACCAGCACCGGCGTCGGCAGCGGATCGGCGGACGCGGTCACCTGGTAATACTCACCCGAGAAATCGACCGAGCCTTCGTGGAGCAGCGGTCGCAGAACCTGGAGATACTCGCGCAACCGCTCCAGCGGGTGATCGATCGGGATGCCGAGGGTGCCCATGCTCGGACCGTGGCTGGTCCCGATCCCGAGTCGGAGGCGGTTGAGTGAGACCTCCTCGATCGCCCGGGCCTGCGTCGCCAGCTTGCTCGGGTGCTGGATGAACGCCGGCACGATCGAGGTCCCATAGCGGATTCGCTCGGTCTGGGCGACCGCGGCGGCGATGAACGTCGGTGAGTCGAAGCTCTGGCCGCCGAGCGTCAGCCAACCGGTGTCGATCCCGGCGGCATCGGCCTTCCGGGCGAAGGCGAGCGACGCGGCGACGGTCGGGCGGCGCAGATGGACGCCAACGCGGGCAGTGTTCTCGGTCACGGACAGGCTCCTGTCTGGAAAGGCTTGACAGTGACCGGTGATCCGGGCGCGAGGAGGCCTCCCCAGTCGCTTGCCCCTCGCCCCTTGCCCGAACTGTCCGCCTTACCAGGCCGTCAGTCGGGTCGGCGTCACGACGATGACCTGGTCGTACTGGAGCGCCATCTGGTCGACCGTGAGCCCGATACCCTTCAACCCTTCGGCGTACTTGCGGGTGTACGCCTCCCCGATCCGGGGAAGCCACGCGGACGCGTTCTCGCTGGAGAGCTCGGCGTTCCCATCGAGGGTGACGACGTCCGCTCCGGTTCCCTCGGTCTCCAGCGAGAGGACGACCCGCTGGTCACGGCGCACGTTCCGGATCTTCTGGGTCTTTGCCTCACTGAAGATGAGCGCCTGACCGTCATGCCCGAGAAACCAGACCGGAACACTGTGGGGCCGACCATCGGCTCGGACCGACCCAAACCAGAGGATCAGGTCGTTGGCCAGCTTGCCGAGCGCCTTCTGATGGGCTGGCTGCTGCTCGTCAAAGACAGGGGACATCACAGTGACTCCATCCGCCAGGCAGGTTACCTGCCTCATCCAATGGTATCCGATCGAAACCAACTATCCTCAGGGTATCATCGGTCCGGGTCGAGGGCAATGGCAGGCAGCGACGTAACCGAACCGTTCCTCCACCGTCTGTCCGCTCCGTCATGGCGTGACCGCACGCCTGGGACGATCGGCGTGGAGCACTCCATGGTCACTGACCGAGGCTGGACAGCGCCACCATGCCGACAACACTCCCGCTCAAGCGGGCAGGTGGTCAGCGATCCTCGCTGCTGGCTGCCGACAGACTGACCGATCCCCGCGGCTCGATCGCTGACTATCCGGGCGGGGTATCGTCGAGGACCCGCTGATACAGCACCTGATCGCGCCACTCGTTCCCGATCAGCAGGTACCGTGGTGCGAGCCCGATCAGGGTGAATCCGGCCTTCTCCAGGACCCGGGTCGACGCCGGGTTGTCGGGCGAGGCTCCAGCTTCGAGGCGGTGCAATTCGAGCTCGTTCCGGGCAACCGGAAGGACCGTCATGAGCGCGGCCGTAGCGATGCCCTGTCCCTGGGCGGCGGCGTCGACCCAATAGCCCACGGTCGCGCTTTGCAAAGGACCCCGGTTGATCAGGAACAGGGAGATGTCCCCGACGATTCGGTTGGCACGGCGAATGACCCCCTGGACGACCGCACCCGCTTCATGGCCCAGCAGCGTCTGGCGGATCTGTTCGATCTGGCCGGCCTCGGTGTAGAAGTCCTCCGGCGGGTGTGGGCTTCAGCGCTCGAGCTCCGTCCGGTTCGCCGCCAGCACCGCTGCCAGCTCCGGCGCGTCGGCCGCCTCCGGGAACCGCAGCGAGCATCCAGGCAGCGACGGAACAGCCAGATCACGCATCGGTGACCTCGCGGTCAGGGTGTCGCCTCGGCTCAGGAGACCGACCGGACGAAGCGCTCGATCGCGCCGTTGAGCTCATCGAGGACGGCTTCCTGGTCGTCCTTATCGGCGTTGACCACGCATCCCCGGATGTGGTCCTCCAGGACCAGCAGCCCGGTCGCCCGCAGCGCCGAGATGATCGACGACATCTGGGTCAGGACGTCGACGCAGTACTGGTCGTTCTCGACCATCCGCTCCACGCCGCGGACCTGGCCCTCGATCCGCCGCAGCCGGGCCAGGATCTTCGCCTTGTCGCTGGCGTACGAGGTGGAATGACGATGGCCGTTCGCCAACCCGCCAGGTTCCAGCGCAGTCTCGTGGGGAGCGGTCTCGACCGTGATCCGCTCCGTGTCATGTGTGCTCATCTCGTTGATCATCTCATTCCTGGGTCGATCGGTCGCGCCAGCACGTCGCTGGCAAGACCCGTTCGTCGATACCCACTAGGGGTACTATACTGTGCAGGTCCGATGGTCATGTAGCATCCGGCGCCGTCATGGGCCGGACAAGAGGGAGATCCCATGTCAGTTGCTACCGAACAGATCACGCTCTCGGTCCCGGACGTCTCGTGCGCCCATTGCGTCGCATCGGTCGACGAGGCGCTCAGTGGGCTCGACGGTGTCGGCTCCGTGACCACGGACCTGGGCAGCAAGCAGGTCCGCGTCAGTCTGGATCCGGCCCGGGTCACGGTCGACCGCCTCGTCGCGGCCCTGGACGAGGCAGGCTACCCCGCCACGCCCCAGAGTGCCAGTTAGGGACCCACGGCCAGATCGATCGTCAGCACGCAACGACGGCCTCACCGGTTCGGGTGAGGCCGTCGTTGCCGTTTTCCCGCACCCGTCCCGAACATCGGCGGACGGGCTGGCCAGTGGGCCAATCGAAGTAAGGGTGTGTGGACGCCGGTCGCGGTGATGGTCAGGCAGCACCGAAACTGGCTCCCGGCTCCGTGCGTTGCAACGGGCAGGAGACCAATAGGTCTCCCGACGATCTGTCGGTCCGGGGCGGACGTCTCCGTGAGGGATTTGACGTCCTCGGAACGGATGGCTTGGCATTACGCCAGCGAGACATCGACTCGCCGGTGGGGTCAAGCATGGGAGTGTGTCGTGACCCTGCTTCATCATTCGCGCGAGCGCCTCGCCGTGACGGCGATCCTCGTCGTCCCCCTGCTCGGCGTGCTGGTTGTCACTCCGTCGTCCAGCGCACAGGGGTACGACTCCCCGACGATCGTCGTGAAGAGCGTAGCCTGCCCCGATGACGTCGCGTTCGGCGACGATCTCTTCACGGTCTGCGCAGAGCCACGCGCGGCCGTCGAGATTACCGCGGATGGGCCGGGCGCAGCCTCGGCGACGACCGACGAGGTCGGCCGCGCCACCCTGGGCTCGCTGGAGAGAGGTCGCTACTCGCTCGCCGATGCCTCGATCGACGCTGACAGCATGAGCCTGGTCGAGTGCCACGCCCAGGAGGGCTTCGGCGGGTTCCTGAACCTCGCCGTCTCCTACGGCGACGCGCCCGGCACCTTCACCGTCGACCTGACCAACGAGAGCGCCAAGGCCGGAACAGCGGATATCTGCACCTGGTATGTGCTGCCGGGGGGCTCGGTCGCTGGCGAGATTGCCGGGCTGGCAGTCGACGCGGCGTCGACGACAAGCTCCAACGAGAGCGGGGTCGAGATCGTGCCCGCCGACGGGACGCAGACACCATTGAGTGGCGCCGGCCCGGCCCTCCCGGCCACGCGCGACATCGCCTACAGCCTGAGCGGCGACAACCTCGATCAGCGGCTCGTCTTCTCGGTGACGCCGGACGACGCCGAAGCCTTCACGACCCGGGCCAGCTACGGGCCGATCCTGTTGCGGCCCGGCGACTACACCCTGGAGGACCGGACCGAGGGCCTGTCGGGCAACGTGACCCTGGCGGCCGGCGAGGTCGCCCACGCGGTCTCGGTCGGACTGGCTGCGTCCGGCGCTTCAGCCGCGCCGAGCACGGCGCCGGGTGCGGCCCTCGACTTCCGCGGTCGTGATCTGGACGGTGCCTACACCCAGCTCGATACCACCTCCTACGGCGATGAGGCCGGTGCCCTCTACGGCGCGGACAGCGGCTACGCCACCGGCACGCTGACCTTCGATGCTCCCGACGCCAGTCAGGGCGCCACCACGATCAGCCTGCTGGGTCTCGACGACGAACTCGCCGCGTCGGCTCAGATGACGGTGATGTTCAACGGCCAGCGACTCTTCAGCGGCGCGAGCACCTTCCCGGCCTGGAACCCGAGTGCCACCGGCAACCAGTGGGGCGAGCTGACATTCGACGTCAAGCCCGGCGTGCTGAAGACGACCGGGAACACGCTGACGATCACCGACACGTCGCCGGGCAGCACGGTTGGGACGCCGCCGTGGGTGATGATCGTCAGGGTCACGGTCGCGCAGTAACCATGATCCCCCCGTTCACTCCAACAACTCGCCCCAAACGGCTCTCCTCCCAGACGAGCGGCTCGGGGCGAACCTGCTCGTGAATCGTGACTGGACCGGTTCTGAAGTGACCACTTAGGCAGGTTTCACCGGAACTACCCGGCCCTGAGACCGCCTCCGGCTCCCTTCCCCGGGCACCGGATCGCTCAACCGCGGGAGCGGCTTCGACTCACCGGTGCCCGGGGAAGGGCTGGGGATGGGGTCTGCTTCGCCACCAGGCAGTTCCCTTGCACCTCGCTCTTGCTTCCAAAGGGCCGTCGACTCGGACGTCAGCCCGTGGGCGTCGACGGGAAAGTAGAGGCTGGTCTCCCAGCCAGAGTCACGGCTGGATCGATCGATGACGAGCCATCGCCACGCCGCCACTGGGGACGATCACGACACGTCTGGGAGGGGTCTGTTCCGCGCCCGACAGCTCGCCCATGATTGCCCCCCTGTCGGGGATACCGTGTGGATAACCCCGTCGTGACAGTGGATAACCGTGTGGATGTGTGGACAACTCTGCGGACAAACGCCGGTTTTCTGGGGATGAGCGCGGTCGATCATGGGGACTGGACGTGGACAGCGAACGGGGCGTTGGGGAGAACATCCGAGCGTACGAACGCGGTCATCCGTTCGCTGTGGAGCTGTGGAAAGGTTCTCCCCAGACGATGAGAACCAATTTCGCCCGTCTGGAGGGGCGTTCACGGACTTATCCCCATATCCCCAACCCCTACGTCAACAACGTTCTTTTCTCTCTCTATGTCTCTCTTTAACGTAAGAGTCGATAATAGTGCGGACGGAAGGCCACGATGCCCGAGTCGTCCAGCCCTGGCTCACGCGGCACCCATTGGCCAGCGGTGTGGCCGGAGATGACGGGCGCTGGTAGCGGACGCTGGCGGCATCCAAGGACGGTCTCTGGACAAACCCCGGTTTGACGGTCTGGCCCGCGAACTGGTACGCTGTGTCCTTGCCGTGGCCAGCTGGCGGGAGTCGGTCTGTGTCCGATCGTGCCGCGGGACCCGGGTGCCTCGTCTCAGGCGCCGGTTCGCCCCTCTGGCGCATCTCCGCCGCTGAGATCATTTCGACAGGAGTCGTTCCCGTGAGTCGCACGTACCAGCCCAAGCGCATTCCCCGCCTGAAGAAGCACGGGTTCATGAAGCGCATGCACACCAAGGACGGCCGTGCCATCCTCGCCGCTCGGCGTCGCAAGGGCCGTCACGCCTTGACCGTGTCGGACGAGGGCAAGTTCACGCAGAACAAGTAGGTCCCGGCGCTCGTCGCCGCCAACGGTCGAGCGGCACGGCGTCGGGGTCTCCCCGGCGCCGTTCGCCATTCGGGGCGCCCGTCCGGGACGCCAAAACGACCGTGGAGGATAGGGCAGATGTTCGCACGCGAGTTCCGGCTCCGGAGCGAGGGCGATGTACAGCGGGCTCGCTCGCGGGGCCGGGCCTGGGCCGACGGCCCGATCGTCTTTCGCGTCGCCCTGAACCCGTCCCTGCCCGACCAGAACCGCTACACCGTCGTCGCCGGCAAGAAGGTCGGCAAGGCCGTCCAGCGCAACCGGGCCAAGCGGGTCGTCCGCGAGGCGCTCCGGCTGCGCCACCCGGATCTCCGGACAGGCCACGACATCGTGGTGATCGTCCGCGGCACCTACGACCAGATTCCTGACCTGGCGACCGCCCAGCCGATCGTCGAGCGGATCATTCGACGGGCCGGCCTCCTCGCTTCGCCCAGCACCTCCAACGATCCACCCATGCCCGGGAGTTCGATGAAGCGTGCCGAATCCGTAACACTCCCGACACCGGCAGCCGCCACACTGCCAACGCCGGATGCCCACGCGACGCCTCCGGCAGGACCGCAGGACGGACTCGACAGAACGGGAGGCGCCGTTGTGCGCCACGACGGCCCGTGACGACCATCATGGGCATCTTCACGATCACTCCACGACCGACGCCTCACCCGGCGATCGACCCCCGTTCGAGATCGACCCGTACGGGCTCCCGATCATCCCGACCCGGCGTGGGCCATTGACCTCCCCCGCGCTCTGGCTGATCCGGAGCTACAAGCGCTATCTGTCCCCTGCCCTACCGCCGTCATGTCGCTTCTACCCGACCTGTGCTGCCTACGGCTACGAGGCCGTCGCGCGGTACGGTATCCTTCGGGGCGGCGGCCTCACTGTCTGGCGCGTGCTGCGCTGCAATCCGTTCACGCGGGGCGGCATCGACCCAGTGCCATAGTTCAGACCAAATCCACCGGCCCGACGGCTCGACCGGCGCTCTCGTTCTTACCCCACCCCCGCGACCGCGGCCCACGGGCCAGCTCGTCGCCGGAGGAGGCCATAGCCTGTGTTCGTCATGGACATCTGGTACACGTACCGCGATTTCCTGCAATGGGTCCTGGAGACCATCGCCAACACCGTCCACAGCGGTGGTCTGGCGATCGTCATCTTCACGGTCATCGTCAAGACGATCCTGCTGCCGCTGACGCTCAAGTCGATCCGCTCGATGAAGGCGATGCAGGACATCCAGCCCAAGATCAAGGAACTGCAGAAGAAACACGGCAAGAACCGGGAAGAACTCCAGAAGCAGACGATGGCGCTCTACGCCGCCCATCAGGTCAACCCGGTGGCCGGCTGCCTGCCGATGCTGATCCAGATCCCGATCTTCTTTGGCGTCTATCACGCCATCAACAATCTCGCCAATAGCGGAACCGGCTACTTCGGGGGTCCGTTCCTCTGGCTTTCGTCGCTGGGCGACGCCGACGCCTGGAAGATCCTGCCGATCGCCGCCGGCGTGTTCCAGTTCATCCAGATGCGAATGAGCCGGCCGCTCAATGCCCCGGCCGCGACCGACCCGCAGCAGCAGATCATGAACACCATGATGAACATCATGCCGCTGATGGTCATCGTCTTCGGCTGGAACTTCGCTTCCGGCGCCGTCCTCTACTGGGCCACTCAGAGCGTCTACTCGGCGGTCCAGCAGTGGTTCGTCTCCGGCTGGGGCCAGCTCAAGAACTACGCCCCCTGGTTGCCGGAGATGCCGGAGCACCGCCGCCTCGGCTACGTCGCGCCGCGCAACGTCGACGACCTCGTGGTCGAATACGGCACCAACGGCCGGCCGAAGTCCTCCGGCCTGATGGGCCGGCTCCAGTCCCGGCTGGAAGAGGCCCAGCAGCAGCAGGAGGAGCGCAAGGCACAGGTCGCCGGTCAGACCGGCCCGGCCCGGGCGACCGCTGGCACGAAGGCCACGGCTGTCCCCGCCAAAGCCACCACCACTACCGCCACGGCACCCGCTGCCGCCCGGCCCCGTGCCGGGCAGCGGAGCGGCAAGAAGCGGTCGAACGCCCAGCGGGCCGCCCGCGGTGGTCAGCCCGTCATGGCCAATGCGGCCGCCAGCCAGCCGGACATCGTCGAGGCCGAGGTCACCGCTGTCGAGGATGTGGCGCCCGCCACGGCGGCCACGTCCAGCGCGAGCTACGCCGATCGCGTCTCGTCCGCCTCGCGCCGCGGACCCAAGTCATCCTGGGGAAGCAAGGGCGCTCCGCTGGCCACCACCGGCGGGACGACCGAGGCCGGCGAGGACTAGACAGCAGGAACGCTCCGCGACGACGATCCCCCAGCCACCCGGCCGGGGGATCGTCGTCTGTCCAGGGTCGCCCTGATCCCCTTGCCCCGTCGGCATCGACGATGGCGGGCCAACCTCCGGCTCGAGCGTTGTGCGCTACCCTTGTCCAACTCTCGCCGGGATCGGTTGCCGTATGACGTGACTGGTCCCGAACGCGGGTCATCGTGAAGTACTGGTTCGCCTGGTCGTCGAGTGGATCGTCCGTGAGTGATAGGCGGTGGTGTCGTGGAGCGGCGGATGACCAGCGTCGAGATCCAGGCGTACTCGGTGGAGGCGGCCGTTCGACTGGCGCTCGAGCAACTCGACCTTCCCGAGGACCAGGTCGACATCGAGATCCTCTCGGACTTGGGCCCGGACGACGACGCGGAGGCGCTGGTCCGGGTAACGGCCAAGGGGATGGCGGCCCAGCCCGAGATCCGCGCGGGGCGTGAGCGACGGGGTAGCCGCGGCCGGCGGGAGTCGGCTGACCGGCCATCGTCCCGGACCCCGGTCGACGCGGACCCAGCCCACGCCCAGGCCGACCCCGGCGAGATGTACCGTCTGCTTCGTGAGCAGGCGTCACCCTCCCCCCGGGCGGACCCGGCGTCCGAGACCGTCGCGGTCGAGATCACCCGCGACCTGCTCGGGCAGCTTGGGGTCGAAGCTGACGTCGCGGCCGTCCAGAACCTCTCGCTCGTCCCGCTCGACGACGATGACCCGCGAACGATCTTCCTCGACATCGTCGGGAGCGACCTCGGGCTCCTGATTGGCCGGCGAGGCGAGAACCTCAGCCAGCTGCAGTATCTCGTCACCCTGCTGGCCAACCGGCGCCTGCCGGGCTTCAACCGGGTCATCCTCGACATCGAGGGCTACCGGCTCCGGCGCGAGGAAGCCCTGATCGGGCTGGCCGAGCGGGTCTCCCGGCAGGTCGCGCGGACCCGCCGCCCGATCGCGCTGGACCCGATGCCGTCCAATGAGCGCCGAGTGATCCACATGGCCCTGCGGTCCAGCCGGGACGTCTTCACGGAGAGTAGCGGAGAGGGAACGATGCGACGGGTCATGGTGCAGCCGCGTGGGTGAACAGACCGCTGACCGGTCCTCCGGCAAGGACAACGGCGCCGCCCGGCGCTCGACGGCCCGTCAGCCGCTTGGTTCCAGGACCCGCCCGTCCCGGACGCCACTCGCCTCGGCCCGCCCGCCACAGTACCTCGTCGTCGGCCACATCACCGCCGATCTCCAGGCCGACGGGACGGTTCAACTTGGCGGGACGGCGCTCTACAGCGCACTGACCGCCGCCCGGCTGGGCTGGCGGGCGGCGATCCTGACCAAGGGCGCCTTCGGGATCGACTTCCAGGGCCTGACGATCCCGTCCCTCGAGGAGTACGCCGGCCAGATCGACATCATCGTCCAGGAGGCCGACGGACCGACGATCTTCGTCAACGAGTACCAGGTCGATCGCCGCGTGCAGTCGATCCGTCACTGGGCTCAGCCGATCGACCTGCGTGGGCTGCCGTCGCACTGGCGCAACGCGAGGATCGTCCACCTCGGTCCGGTCGCGCAGGAGATCGACCAGCGCCAGGCCGCGGTCATGCCGGCGGGCTTCCTTGGCGTGACGCCCCAGGGCTGGATGCGTGAGTGGCCCCGGCGGACCGGTGGCCGGGTCTCCCATGGGACACTCCGGATCGTGCCGGAGCTGCTCGAACGGATCGACAGCGTCATCGTCAGCTCGGACGAGATCCCCTACGCCCGCGCCGTCGTCGATCAGGTCGCATCGCGTCGGCTCGGTGTCGTGACGTTCGAGGAGCGCGGCTCCCGGATCATCCACCCGGAGATCGGCACGCCGCGCGGCAGTGTGGCCACACGCAGGCAAACGGTCGAGTTGCCCGGCTTCAAGGTCACGGTCAGAGACTCGACCGGTGCCGGGGACGTCTTCGCGGCAGCCTTCTTCACCAAGGCGGTCGAGGCGACCTCCTCGGCCGAGAGTGCCGGGATGTTCGCCAACGCGACAGCCGCCCTGAGCCTGCGCGAGGTCGGACCCCACGGCATCCCGGACCGCGACGAGGTCGAGGCGCTGGTCGCCGCCGCGTGGGACTAGTTCTGCCGGCCGGCTGGCATCATCGCTTCTGGAGGAAGCGACGTGACTGACGCCGCTGAGGACATCCGGGGCCAGACCGCCACCTGATACGACACCACAGCGGGCGAACTGGAGCAGGCGGCCCAGCATCTGCGCATCGCCGTCTGCGATTACCGCGACCACGTGGTCCCGCACGGCCGCGCCCACGCCTGAGCCGCGCACGGCTGCGTCCGGCTAGCAACGGTGCGGATTGACGACAGCGTCATTCTCCATGCATCGAAGGCGTCAGTCTGAGAACCAGTGGCAGGAAGCCTTGGTAGGAGGGATGACGTGTCAGGTCTCTACCATCTGCTACCATCGTGTGGGCTTTTCCCACGTCGCGTACCGGCAATGTTGCACCAAGGGATTCGCTATGCCTCACCGGTCAGGACGACCAGGTCGACGAACGATCAATCGTATGGTGCTCCGGCCCATGGGAACAGCCTCATCGCGACAGCGCGATGGAAGCGCGGTTCATGACATCGGGGACACTGCACGACCTCCTCGTCCCGCTCAAGATCCTCAACGGCCGGACAGTTCCCGGTCGGCGAGGACTCCCGATCATTTTGCCGTTACGGCTCAGATCGACAGCAAGGGCCGGGTTCGTCTTCCAAAGAAGGTCCAGGACGCCATCTCAGTTGCTCCGGGGGACTCGGTCTTCCTCGACGTCGAATGGGTGTCAGCTGACACGCCGACGCTGCGGGTCGCGCCAGCGATCAATCCGCTGGTTTCGATCCTCGATGAACTCGCGGACGACGCCGAGCGCGCGTATCGAGCTGGCCAGACCGTTCGGTTCCGTGATCTCGTCGCCGAGTATCGCGATGAGCTGAGATCAGGAATCGATCGGGATGACAACGGCTGAGTCCCGGTGGGAGATCGTCATTCATCAGGTTGCCCGGAAAGACCTCAAACCGTTTCGGCACGTGCTCGGTGATCTGGAAGCGAAGATCGCCATCCTTGAGACCAGACCTGATGCGGGCGAGGAGTTGACAGGCTCGCTCAAGGGGGTGCGCTCACTCAAGTTCTCCCTCAGGGGCGTCGGTGAGTGTCGGGTTGCCTACGTCAAGATGACGCCAGATCGGATTTGCCTGTTGTTCCTGATCGCATCGCGCGAGAGCTTCTACGTTGAGGCGACGCGCCGTCTGGATACCATCAGGAGAAGTCAGGCAGCCGATTCCTGACGCGGGCTCCCGCGTCACTGAGTGGTCTGCCGGCAGAGACTCCACGAACAGGACGTACCCACGATGCTAGACCAGGGGACGATCGCGGCCGTCGCGACGGGGGCCGGTGTGGCCGGGATCGGCGTGATCCGGATCAGTGGGCCGGAGGCGGCCGACGTCGCCGCCCGTGTCTTCCGGTCCGGTCGTCGCGGACAGCCCGTCGACCTGCGCCAGACCGAGTCCCACCGCCTGCTCTACGGCCACGTCGTCGACCCGGCGACCGGTGCGACGCTGGACGAGGTCATGCTCGGCTGGATGGCAGCGCCGCGGACCTTCACGCGGGAGGACACCGTCGAGCTGTCCTGCCACGGCGGACCGGTCACGCTGGCCGAGGTACTCCGGGTCGTGCTGGGGGCCGGCGCGCGGCCGGCCGAGCCGGGCGAGTTCACGCTGCGGGCCTTCCTCAATGGCCGGCTGGACCTGACGCAGGCCGAGGCAGTCCTGGCCGTGGTCGACGCCCGGACCGCCGATGGGCTCCGGATGGCCGTCGACGACCTGTCCGGCTCGCTGGCCCGGCGGCTCCAGCCGGCCCAGACGGCACTGATCGAACTCATGGCGCACGTCGATGCCCTGGCCGACTTCCCGGACGACGAGGTCCCGCCGGCCGACATCGCCGATGGGCTCAGGTTGGCGACCGAGGCCCTGGCAGATGTGCTGGCCGGGGTTCGCTCCGGGCAGCTCTACCGGGAGGGTGCCCGGGTCGCCCTGGTCGGACGGCCGAACGTCGGCAAGAGCAGCCTGCTCAACGCGCTGCTCCGCACCGAGCGGGCGATCGTGACGCCGATCGCCGGGACGACCCGCGACGTCGTCTCCGAGACGGCCAGTCTCGGTGGGCTGCCGGTCACCCTGCTCGATACCGCCGGGATCGGGCCATCCGAAGACGTCGTCGAGCGGCTGGGCATCGAGCGGAGCCGGCAGGCACTGCGCTCCGCGGCCGCCACGGTACTGGTGCTGGACGGGTCGGTCGCGCCTGGCCCGGACGACCTCGCCGTCGCCGATGCGCTGATCGACCGGCTGGAACCAGGCGACGCCACGTCCCGGTTACCGGTCACGGTGGCCATCAACAAGGGCGATCTCGCTCAGATTCCGCAGCAACCCGTCATCGACCGGCTCCGAAGCTGCGCCGTCGTGACCGTCTCGGCGACGACGGCCGCCGGCCTGCCGGACCTGGAAGCGGCGATCGTCGCCTCGCTAGGGGTCAGCGGTGGCGACGCGCAGCCGTCGCTGCTCACTGCCCGGCAGCGGGCCGAGCTGGAGCGGGCCGCCTCGCACCTCGCCGAGGCCGACGCCGCCCGACGGGCTGGTTACCCGCTCGACCTGCTCGCGATCGACCTCCGTGCCGCCCTCCACGCCATCGGCGGCGTCACCGGCGACGCGGTCGACGAGGCCGTCCTGACCGAGATCTTCAGCCGGTTTTGCATCGGCAAGTAGCTCGACAGGGCATCCGGCCAGCTGGCATTGATGGTCGCCCGCCAGGCAGTCTCGCCCGGGAGTGGGGATAGACTTGGCACGATGGTATGTCTGATTCTGACCGGAAGTGATGGGAGTCGAGGATGGTGGCGGAGCGCAAGGTGATCGACGTCACGGAGCTTGCCGAGCCGGGGCGACTGGCACGTGAACTCGGTGAGCACCCCGAAGGTCTCGTCGTCGGCGAGCATGGCCGGGTCATCGGGACGATCGTGCCCGAGCACGATCTCGACCGCAAACGTGAGCGCGAACGCGAATTCGAACGCAGGCCTGAACCCGAGCGTAGACGCGAACGTGATCTTGAGATCGATCGCAGACTGGCCGCCATTCCAATCTACGGCGTCGATGGGACTCCGCTTCCCGATCGCCGTATGACACCCAAGCAAGTCCAAGACCTCTTGGATGCTATTGGGTCGATGCGACAGATCGATACAGAAGAGATGCATCGCATCGTCGATGAAGGGCGCCAATTGAGTATCCAGATGCACGCCGAGGAAGAGCGCGCTCATGACGGTCAGTGAAGTATGAACCTCTGTGACAGTGACTGGATCATCGATCTCCTCAAGGGACGGGACGCGGCTGAGCGGATGATCCGTCCCATGATGAATGACGGTGGCATTGCGCTCAGTGTCATCTCCGTTGGGGAGATCTATCAGGGCATCATCTATGGAAAAGATCCAGACTGGAATGAGTTGTAGTTCGTTGAGCTGCTGGCCCGCGTGACCGTCATCAGCCCCGATATCGCGGCCATGCGCATCTACGCCACGATCCGCGGTCAATTGCACGCTACTGGCATGTCCATAGGTGATAACGACCTGCTCATCGCGGCGACGGCCCTGCGGCATGACCTGACGCTCGTCACCCGGAACCGGCGCCACTTCGACCGCATCCCGGACCTGCGGCTGCACATGGCCGCATAGCTGTCACGGCCCGGTTTCCCTCGATGAGCGTCGGACGTAGACTATCGGCAGGTCAACCACGACGATCCACGACGAGGAACCCAGATATGGTCGCCGAACGAAAGGTTATCGACATCGAGGACGTCTCGGAGGTGGCGGCCCTGACTCGGGAACTCGATGAGCATCCGGAAGGGTTGATCCTCCGGCGGGACGGACGTCAGATCGCCGTGCTCTCGACGCTATCCGATGCCAGTGCCGTTCACGGTGAGGCCGGTCCCAGATGGAAGACGATGACCCCGAAGGAGCGCGAGACCTTCCGGTCGCTGGCTGGAGCCTGGGCGGGTACGGTCGACTTCAAGGCCCTTGATGCCGAGCGTGAGGAGAGTCGCCGCTTCAACATCGAGCAAGCCGAGAAGCGGCATGGTGAACGATGGGGTGCCGAGGGGTAGTCCCGATGATCTACCTATTCGAAACCGACTGGTTCATCGACTACCTGGGTGATCGTGCGCCAGCAACTCGTCAGTTCGACGAGATCGACGCATCGACGTTCTCCTTGAGTGTTGCCTCGCTTGGAGAATTGCTCGACGGGGTGAACGGAAGTCGGGATCCCGTTGGAGACCGCTACGAACTTGACCAAGCGCTTCGCCTCGTCACGCTCCCGGACATCGATCCACCAATCGCCGAGATCTTTGGCGAGATCCGTTCGCTCCTGCGCCGAACGGGGAGACTGATCGCTGATCTGGATCTGCTCATCGCGGCGACGGCCCTGTGGCATGACCTGACGCTCGTCACCCGGAACCGGCGCCACTTCGAACGAATCCCAGGACTCCGGCTGCACGAGATGGTCTGACCGATCGGATCAGTCAGGGTGGCCTGGCCCGGTATACTTCCGGGATGCAGACGATCACCCCACCCACCACTGACCCCGCCGGAGACCACGAGCGGATGACCCACGACGCCACTCTGCCCGGCCTGCGGCCTGACACGACCGAGGTCCGCGTCCGGCTGGCCCCCTCCCCGACTGGCTCGGTCCACATCGGCAACGTCAAGACCGGCCTCTACAACTGGCTGCTCGCCCGCGGCCAGGCGAAGCGGCTCGGGCTGGACGGGTCCTTCCTGCTCCGGATCGAGGACACCGACCGCAACCGCTACGTCGAGGACGCCGCCGAGCAGCTGCTCGACATCCTTCGCTGGTTCGGACTGGAGTGGCAGGAGGGGCCGGACGTCGGCGGGCCGTATGCCCCGTACGTCCAGAGTGAGCGCCTGCCCATGTTCCGGGAGCGGGCCACGCACCTCGTTGCCCAAGGCAAGGCGTACCCGTGCTTCTGCACTCCAGAGCGGCTTCAGGCCGTCCGGGAGGCGCAGCAGGCTCGCCACGAGCCGACCGGCTACGACCGCCACTGCCGTGTCATCCCGCCGGCGGAGGCCGACGCCCGCGTCACGGCCGGCGAGCCGCACGTCATCCGGTTCAAGACTCCGCGCGACGGCGAGACCATCGTCGACGACCTGATCCGGGGGCCGATCACGACGGCCAACGCGACGCTGGAGGACGCCGTCCTGCTCAAGACCGACGGCTACCCGACCTACCACCTCGCCCACATCGTCGACGACCACCTGATGGCGATCACACACGTCATCCGCGGGGCCGAGTGGATCCCGTCGGCGCCGCTGCACGTCCTGATCTACGCCGCCTTCGACTGGGACCTGCCGGCCTTCATCCACGTCCCGCTGATCCTGGCGCCGGGTGGCGGCAAGCTTAGCAAGCGGCACGGCGCGACGACGATGGCCGAGTTCCGCGACCAGGGCTACCTGCCCGAGGC
>JAABUS010004536.1_pt1 | contig 19825 bp, 22 predicted proteins | sample 5560161 | NCBI WGS metagenome assembly JAABUS01 (sample SAMN10711885, study PRJNA513376) | rock metagenome | isolation source: Antarctica rocks | place: Antarctica: Victoria Land, Trio Nunatak nord | collected 2016-01-04 | reverse complement strand
GTAATTAAAAGAAAGCAGAAAGACAACTTGCCTAAAGAAGTGGTGAAGGAAATGTGGCAGAGAAGGTTGGCAAGTATGCAAAATAAGTATGGTTTAGGGCTGGGGTTGGGGTTGGATTGTCTACAATTTTAAAGGTTTGCAGAGCAGATGAGGTTATTTTAGAAAATGTCATAATTAAAGGCTTAATAATAAAAGTGATGGCAGGTAAAAACTTGATGAAGGCACAATTGCAAAGCTTAAAATTTTTGAAGACTATTTTAAGGAGTGGCTTCCAGTCTTTATAACAAAGCCAAATCCTTTTTGGAAAGAAGTTCAAATTTTTGATTTATTTGCTGGTGAAGGTAAAGACTTCAATGGTATTTACGGTAGTCCTATGAGGCTTTTGAAAATTCTAAATGAAAATAGAGCACTTATTCAAAGAAGCAATGTCAAAATAAAGGTTATTCTAAATGAATTTGAGAAAGAAAAGTTTAATAATTTACTTCCTACTTTGAAAGAAATAGCAGAAGAAGACTTATATGAACTTGTAACTTACAATGATGACTTTTCTACTGTATTTGACGATTATTATAATTCAATGGCGGAAACAGCAAACTTTCTATTTCTAGATCAGAATGGAATTAAGCAGATAACAGAAAAGATATTTGTCAAATTAATAAAATTGAAGCAGACTGATTTTCTGTTTTTTATTTCATCTTCATACATAAATAGATTTGCTGAAGTTGAAGAATTTCAAAAGTATCTGAAAATCAAAAAAGAAGATTTAAAGGGAAAAAGTCACTTCCATATTCATCGTATAGTTTTAAGTTATTATAGAAGTTTAATTGATGAAAGTAAGAGTTATTTTTTAGCTCCTTTTTCAATTAAAAAACCTACCGGAGTCTACGGTTTAGAAAAGTTCTTAACAGTATGCTGGAAACACGATAAACTTACAGGAGAAGCTAACTTCGACATTGATAAAGAAAAAATAGATTTAGCCAAGCCATCTCTTTTTGAGCAATTCAACATTCCAAATAAACGACAAGTATTTGAGCAAAATCTTAAAGAAAAAATTCTTAGACGAGAATTAAAAACAAACTATGATACGTATCTCTATTCATTAAATGAAGGATTTCTTTTAAAAGATGCGAATGTTATTTTAAAAGATTTAAAAGAAAAGAGAAAAATTGATTTTGACTTTCCTTTAATTACTTCTCGAAAGCATAAAGAAACAGTATTAACAATAAAAGTTATTTAATATGGCACAATCAAGCATAGAATGGACAGAGATGACATGGAACCCCACAACAGGCTGCAACAAAATTTCAGCAGGCTGCAAGTATTGCTATGCTGAAGTAATGACACGACGTTTACAGGCAATGGGAATTGAAAAATACAAAAGCGGTTTTGAAGTTGCTGTTCATGAAGATGCTTTACACATCCCGTACAAATGGAAAAGTTCTAAAGTTGTGTTTGTAAATTCTATGAGCGATTTGTTTCATCCTGAAGTTCCTTTTTCATTTATAAAAAAAGTTTTTGAGGTTATGAATAACACGCCTCAACATACTTACCAGGTTTTGACAAAAAGAGCTGATAGATTATATGAATTGCACCATCGTTTAAACTGGACAAAAAATATATGGATGGGTGTTTCTGTTGAAAATGAAAAGGTAACAGACAGAATTGATTTTTTAAGAGAAACAAATGCCGTTGTAAAATTTCTTTCATGCGAACCTCTGATTGGTCCGCTAAGAAACTTGAATCTTACAAATGTCAATTGGGTGATTGTTGGTGGTGAAAGCGGCAGGAAAGCAAGACCTGTAGAAGAAAGCTGGGTGTGGGATATTTACCGGCAATGTAAAGATGATGCTAATGTTGCTTTCTTTTTTAAGCAATGGGGTGGAGTTAATAAAAAGAAATCAGGCAGACAACTTGGCGGAAGAACTTATGATGAAATGCCTGTGATTTCCAATGAAGTTTTTTAAAGTGGAAACTAATGCCCTACAATGATTTGCTGATGAACGTACTGCGTCGCAACGATGACTAATCGAAGCAAAAATGCCTGGTTCAAAATATAAAAAAATAAAATTTCCCTCTAAGGGGTTGGGACATGAAAGCCATTATAGATTGTAACAACTTTTATTGTTCATGCGAACGGTTATTCCGGACGGAGCTAAAGCATAAGCCGGTTGTTGTATTAAGCAACAACGACGGATGCATTATTTCGATAAGCGATGAAGCTAAGAAGCTGGGTATTAAGATGGCTACGCCATATTTTCTGGCTAAAAAAATTATTGAAGAACACAAGGTTGGCACGTTTTCTTCAAACTATAATCTGTATGGTGATTTAAGCAGGCGGGTTATGGACACTGTAAAAACACTGGTACCTGAAGAGTGTGTTGAAGTGTATTCAGTAGATGAGGCATTTCTTGATTTAAGTTATGCAGCTCCGGCAGAGTTATATAATGTAGCTAAAGAAATAAAAGAAAGAGTAGAATTATGGACAGGTATTTCAGTATCTATAGGGGTTGCTCTTACAAAAGCCTTAGCTAAAGTAGCTAATTATAGAGCCAAGAAAGATAAAAAGGGAACGGGCTGCATTCATGTTCTTGATACAGAAGAAAAAATAGCTGACGCTTTGCAAAAAACGCCTGTCGGGGATATTTGGGGAGTAGGTACAAGGTCTGCCCTAAAGCTGCAAAATATTGGCATTACAGATGCATGGCAACTAAAACAAATGCCCGAAGAATGGTGCCGGAAAAATCTTGGAGGAGTTGTAGGTGTGCGTTTAATTAAGGAACTGCGGGGAGAACCTTCAATTGACCTGGAAGAGCAATTGAAGAACAAAAAGATGATTACTACTACCCGTATGTTCGGTGTGCAGGTTACAGAAATAAAAGATATAAAAGAAGCTGTTGCAACATATGTATCGAGAGCGGCAGAAAAATTGAGGCGGCAACAAAGTGCAGCAAAACTAATAACTGTATATGTAGTGCCTAAAGAGGAAGGAGATCATATAAAATACCGCCATGGATCAATGGAATCCGCTCACATTATTTTACCGGCAGCCACCTCTGCTACCAACGAACTTATAAAGCCTGCCATGCAACTGGTGGAAGGTCTTTATAAAAAAGGCAACATCTACAAGAAAGCCGGAGTAATACTTGGCGGTCTTGAGCCTGATGCATCTATCCAGGCAAATCTTTTTGTTGCGAATTCAAAAAATTGTAAGCGCTACCTGATGGATATGCTCGACAATATCAACTTCAGCATGCGTGATGATGCAGTAAAGTTTGCCTCATCGGGAACAGAAAAAAACTGGAAGATGCGGCAGGATTTATGCAGTCCAAGATATACGACAAGGTGGAGTGAATTGAGATTGATAAATTAGACTTGGTTTAAGTTTTTTATGCATTTTTATTCAACTAATCAGATAGGTATTATGTAACGCATAGCGGTAAAAAGTGTTATTTATTGTAATAATCCAAAGGCATTGTTTTTGTGTCGCTACATAAAAAACTATTTATGAAAGACCAATCTTTTCAACTATTACTTAATGGCATTCCTTATGTTGTAAAAGCTTCGCCTTTTGAATTTAATACAGAAACACGCTTCAGTGTTAGTTTTAATGGCAGTGAAGATTTCATTTTTACCTATAATGCGGCTGTTGGCAGATATGTAGCTATCGGAGACGAAACTGCAACAATACCGGATGATCTTGAAGTAGCGATAGCGGAAAGGTTATATTCTTTTGTCTAGAATCATATTCAATATTCAGCATTAGATTTTCATAGTTTTTATAAAGCACCTGAAAATTGCGCTTTTTCTTCTGTTTTTGTATATCATAAACAGAAGAAAAACTCATTAAAAAAACTTTCAAACTTAAAATTAAACCCTTTTATACATTTTACAACTATCAACACAAGCACCTATTTTTGCAGCGTTATGAATGTAAGTGATGATCTGCAAACACGATGGTGGAAGCTGGAAGCCAAACTATTAGAACGATTTGAAAAAAAGCCTGATATGGAAGCCATTCTTTTTTTGATAGGAATGCAGGAAACAGGTTTTATACAGACAAAAATCACTAAAGAACAGAAACAAGACCTGATGCATGTAGCGGTATGTACCTTACTGAGCCAAAGCGCCTATTATATATTGGAAGGAAAAGATGAAGAAGGATGGCCACATTTCAGGCAATTGAAAGAAATTCCTTCATTACAACTCATAGAACAGGAGAATTTTTTAAAAGACCATGTTTTGTTATACTTTGAAAAAAACGGATTTTAATGCACGAAAATTTTAAGAGATTTTGGTGGCTAATGTTTGCTGCAGTTATATCTGCTCCTGCTTTCGGACAAAAAGTTAAGTTGCCGGTAAAGAAAACATCGTTGCAAATAAGGGCGGGCAGCCAAACAAGTCTCCTGGCAGGTAATGAATTTTCAAAACAAACAATTGCAAAAGAAAGGCTGGTAGAAATAGCAACCGACTATGGAGTAATGGTTGCAAAACTATATGACGGCACTCCGCTTCACAAAGACAATTTTATTAAATTGGTTGAGCAAAAATTTTATGATGGCTTGCTGTTTCATAGAGTTATTAATCAATTTATGATACAAGGCGGCGACCCCACCAGCAAAAATGCAGCAGACAGTGTGCCACTCGGCGGTGGATCTGCTCCCGGTGAAAGAATTCCTGCTGAATTTAAACCTTATTTTTTTCATAAGAAAGGAGCTTTAGCAGCCGCACGTGATGATAACCCCGAAAAAGCAAGCAGCAACTGCCAGTTCTATATTGTGCAGGGAAGAGCAATCTCTCCGCAAGATCTTGATAAACTTTACAATGAACGTATAAAATCCTCTAATCCATCTTTTAGTTATACAAAAGCACAAAAGGAAATATATAACCGTATAGGAGGGACACCCTTTTTAGATCAGGGATATACCGTTTTTGGAGAAGTTATCAGCGGCTTAGATGTAATAGACAAAATTGCAAACCTGCCAAAGGATGCATCTGACAAACCATTGCAAAATGTGCAAATGAAAATCAGGCTACTTAATTAACTTCTTTTCAAAAAATTATTTAATATTTGTATTTAAAAACTACTACATGAATTTTCCTGATACTCTGCGATATACCAAAGATCATGAATGGGTAAAACTTGAAGAAAACATTGCAACAGTCGGAATAACTGAATTTGCTCAGAGTGAGCTGGGAGATATAGTTTATGTAGATATTGACAGTACGGGTAAGTCTTTAGATGCAGAAGCTATTTTCGGCACTGTTGAAGCTGTCAAAACTGTTAGTGACCTTTTTCTTCCTGTGTCAGGAACAATCAACGAAGTAAATCCTGTCCTGGCAAATCAGCCGGAGGTTGTAAATACAGATCCTTATGGCAGAGGATGGATGATAAAAATGACACCTTCTGATATAGCACAATACGAAAAGCTAATGACTTCAGAAGCATATCAGAAACTAATTTCTTAAACAAAAATCCGGGGCTAAGCGGTTTTCGTAAGTCTAATGCGCTTCCGCCTCTAACCATTTTCTCTAACTACGCTATTTGAACGCAGATATTACATATCAGGAAAGCGAACTGGTGACGTTGTTAAAGCAACGCCAGGAAATTGCTTTTAGTTATTTATACGATCATTATTCAGCATCGCTGTATTCTGTTATAGTTAGCATTGTACCGGATCGGGAACTGTCAAATGACATATTGCAGGAAGTATTTATTAAAATCTGGCGCCAGATCGAAACATATGATACTACTAAAGGAAGGTTATTTACATGGATGTTAAATGTAGCCCGCAATGCAAGCATTGATGCTGTAAGGAGTAAAAATTATCAGCAACGACAGCAAAACCAGGAACTGACAGAAACAGTACACGGGGTCAGCGGAAGTACTCATACAAATACTGATAAAATTGGTTTAAGAAAGATAGTTCACAAATTAAAGGAAGAACACCGGGTCTTAGTAGAGTTATCTTACTTTGAAGGGTTTACACAGGATGAAATTTCTAAAATGCTTGAAATACCATTAGGAACAGTTAAGACAAGATTGCGAACTGCATTAATTCAATTAAAACAAGTTATTAAACCGTAAGTGGATATACAGGCTTACATACAAAGTGGAATAATCGAAAGCTACGTGCTTGGCCTTGCAAGTGCTGAGGAAGCTGCTGAATTAGAAAATCTGCAATCTCAGTTTCCCGAAATACAGCAAGCTGTTTCAGAGTTCTCGACATTGCTTGAGCAACAAGCTTTTGAAAATGCAATTACACCACCAACGGATGTTAAGACTAAAATAATGTCAGCAATTAAAGATGAAATAATTCCTGCTCATGTTATTTCATTATCCCGCAATGCTGCAACCAACTCAGATGTGCTTGCAAAACGTCTGGGTTTATTAAGGATGCTCGCGGCGGCTTCGGTTATTCTGTTTATTGCAAGTGCAGGTTTAAATCTTTATTTATACAACAGGTATACTCAAAAAAATGAGGACTACCAGGCATTGTTGACAGAAAGAAGTACACTTCAGGCAAATAACCAAATATACCAAACACATTTACAACAATGGCAAAAGGCTGCAGAAGTTATGTCAGATCCTGCTATGGCCGTTATTAAGATGCCTGGCACTCCCGGGAAAGAACAGCACCTGGCAACTGTCTATTGGAATACAAAAAATAAAGATGTTTATGTGATGCCTAATAGGCTTCCTCAACCCGCCAAAGGTAAACAGTTTCAGCTATGGGCATTAGTTGACGGGAAACCTGTAGATGCAGGTGTTTTGGATGTGGATTGTGAGGGCGTATGCAAAATGAAAAACATTCCCAAAGCTCAGGCTTTTGCTATTACCCTTGAAAATGAAGGCGGAAGTCCCTCTCCTACCATGAAGGAAATGTATGTACTTGGCAAAGTATAATTATTAATATTTGCATAATAGTTATTACCATCACACTGCAATTTTGGCTTAACGTTAAGGACACCTTTAAAATATAAACCTTCACAAGACTAGCTTACTATGTCGGGTCTAAATCTTCATACGGAAATAACATAATTTTTAGCTTAATTTACAGCTATGTACAATTACTTATGCGAATAATTTATTTTACCCCCGCCATCATTTGGTTTATTATTTCTGTCATTTTGCTTACACTTCCCGCAAACGACTTTCCTCACAGCTCATTATTCGATTTGCCTTATTTTGATAAGGCTGTACATTTAGAAATGTTTTTTCTGCTTACTGTTTTATTTGGCTATCCGTTTGCAAAACTGCCAATTAAACCTTCCGCTATTCCAACAGTATTTAATAGGATAACATTGTATATTATTTTATACGGCATAATAATGGAATTTGTACAAAAGTTTTTCACTGCCGGAAGGTCTTTTGATGTTATAGATATTTTATTTGATGCGGTGGGAAGTTTTTCTGGTTTATTAGCAATAAGACAATATGCACTTAAAAAAATAGGCCCCAATGAAAATCGGGGCCGCAACCAAAACTAACTGCTTATGAGAAAATTTGACTACTTATAATTTGTAATCTATAAATAATAATGACAAAGTTTATGCCAATCTAATCTTCCTTTTATTGAATATAATAAACATGTTTTCGTGCAACTCTAAATTGGCAGTGACTTCCCTTTTCAGCTATACCTGCCCTTAATCTTACCCATTACACCACCGTCATTATCATTACTGTACATTTACCCAGTCTATCGCACTTAAAAGGCTTCCGGTAACGGCTGTCAAATCAAAAGCTGTTGCCAATTAAATCATTTGTTTATCAACATTTTTGCAATCAAATCGAAATTTAAACAGAAAATACCTTAGGTTTCCTGATTTGCCATTTTTTCTGCGTTTTCTGCCATTTGCAGTTGTTCAATAAATTCATCAATATCTCCGTTTATCACAGCATCCAGATTATACGATGTCAATCCGATTCTATGATCAGTTACCCTGCCCTGAGGCCAGTTATACGTTCTTATTTTCGCGCTGCGATCACCTGTGCTTACAAGTGTTTTTCTATGCCGGCTGACTTCATCTTCCTGTTTACGCACTTGCTCCTCGTATAACCTTGAACGAAGCATGTTCATGGCTTTTTCACGGTTTCCTAACTGGCTCCGCTCAGTCTGACAAACCACTACAGTGCCTGTAGGAATATGCGTAAGTAAAACCTTCGTTTCCACCTTATTTACATTTTGCCCACCTGCACCTCCGCTTCGGGCAGTCTCCATTTTTACATCACTTTCCTTCAGCTCAAAGTCAATTTCTTCTGCTTCGGGCATAACGGCAATAGTTGCAGCCGAGGTATGTACCCGGCCCTGGGTTTCAGTATTGGGCACACGTTGTACCCGATGTACCCCACTTTCAAATTTCAGTGTGCCGTACACATCGTCGCCCTGCACCTCTACCATAACTTCTTTATATCCTCCAACTGTTCCTTCGCTTTCGCTCACTATCGCTGTTTTCCAGCCACGCTTATTGCAGTAACGTAAGTACATATTCAACAGATCTCCGGCAAATAAACTGGCTTCATCACCACCTGTACCTGCTCTTATTTCAAGAATTGCATTCTTATCATCCTGCGGATCTTTAGGTATCAGCAGTTTTGTCAACTCTTTTTCCAGTATGTCTTTTTTCTCGTCCAGTTCAGGCATTTCCATTTTTGCCAGTTCTCTCATGTCATCGTCGTTACTGTTTAGCGCTTCCTTACTCAAACGGTAATCCGACAAAACTTTTTTATACTCTTCAAAGGGTTTTACAATTTGCTCCAGGCTGCGATATTCTTTACTCAACCGTTGAAACTCTTTTTGGTTTCCAATAATTTCAGGATTTGTCAGTGCCATTCCTACCTGTTCAAATCTGCCCTTTACGCCTTCAAGTTTATCTAACATCTATCTTTAATTGATATAATTTTATTTTTATTTTTTTTAACCCAGCTTTAATAATTTTATTTGACATCGTTCCCGTCCGGCGGGGACAAGTCGGGTCACTTACTTCAACTTGTATGTCTTTTACCATCTTTGCCACTAAGAGGAAAAGGCGCAAAGCAGCCCAGAGAGCAATAATAATCTTCGCGCCCTTTGTGTCTTGGAGGTCTTTGTCGCAAAAAATTTTACGCCTTCAAATTTATCTAAACATCTATCTTTAATTGATATTTTACTTTTCTTTCTGCCTCCAAGGCGAAAAGGCGCAAAGAGCAATAATAATCTTTGCGCTCCCTTTGTGTCTTGGAGTCTTTGTGGCAAAAAAATTTGGCTGCAAAGTTAAGTCTTTCCTGCTCCATTGCATAACCTGTTGTTATCTTACTTTTGACACATCATGCGCTTTCACAAATTCAAAGCAGATTTTCTTTTTACCGGCACACAAATGCTTTCATCAAACAATGTTCTTATTTGTAATAATAAAGGAGTTGTGCTGGAAATAACCGATGAGCAAGAAGCAGGAGATAACATTCAAAAATTGGATGGCATCTTAACTCCCGGTTTTATTAATTGCCATTGCCACCTTGAGCTAAGTCACATGAGGGGATTAATTCCTGAAAAAAAGGGACTTATAGATTTTGTATTTGCAGTTGTAACACAACGACATTTTCCTGAAGAAGAAATTCTTGAAGCCATTGCAGTTGCCGAAAATGAAATGATACAAAATGGCATCGTGGCTGTAGGTGATATATGCAACAACCTACTTACAATCCAGCAAAAACTGAAACATAACCTGCACTACTACAACTTTGTTGAGTCAAGCGGATGGTTGCCGGATATTGCTGGGCAACGATTTGCAAGAAGCAAAGAATATTTTGATGCATATTCAAAATATCTTCCCACCTCAATTGTGCCACATGCTCCATACTCGGTTTCCAATCCCTTATGGAATTTGCTAAAGCCCTACTATAAAAATAAAGTTGTGAGCATTCACAACCAGGAAACTGTTTTTGAGGATGAATTGTTTTTACAAAATTCTGGCGACTTTATAAGAATGTATCAAATGATGAAACTCGACCATTCTTTTTATAAACCAAGCGGTAGAAGCAGTTTACAAACTCATTTTGTGCAACTTGAAGATGCTGCCCATGTGTTATTAGTGCATAATACATTTACAAAAGAACAGGATGTGGAATTTGTCAAGATAGCAAGGGCAGATCATTCCGTTTCGTTTTGCCTTTGTATTAATGCAAATCAATATATTGAGCAAAGTATTCCACCTATAGACATGCTAAGAAAACATGGATGCAATATTGTTTTTGGCACCGATAGCCTTGCAAGCAATTGGAGTCTTAGTATTTTGAATGAAATGAAAACTATTCATAAACATTTTCCTAAAATCTCCGTAGAAGAATTACTTAGGTGGGCAACTTATAATGGTGCACGAGCTTTACAAATGGATGATAAACTTGGAAGTTTTGAAAAGGGTAAACAACCGGGAGTTAATTTATTACAGGGGTTAGATGTGATGAATATTAAATCTTTGCAATCATCAAAACTTAAAAAGCTAATGTAGTTTTCTTTGTTAAAAACTTCGTGTTCGTTGTGGTAAAAATTCTTTAAAACATTAATATTAATAGACTCAAATAAAACAAGACACAAAGAAAGTAAGCGTTATAAATGCCAATTAAAATTCGAACTCAAATGAAAGAAGAGAAGATTTGAATTTACCAATATCGGAATATCGATATTCGTACTTATTTTCCTTCAAAACCCATGCATTTATTTCCCTGCTCTCAGGGTTAACTGTAAAATATTCTTTTACTCCTGCTCTTTCATACAAACTCTTCTTTTTCACCAAATCTCTTTTTTTATCTCTTGATAGTACTTCTATTATCATATCAGGCGAACCATGTATATAACCATCTTCGTTAAGTATGTGTCTGTTTTCATTCAAAACCACTAATAAATCAGGTTGCACTGCTGATAATAGTTCTTCAAAATAGACGTCAAATGGAGAAATAATTACTTCCCCGTTTTTTGTGCTATCTAAACAGTCACTAATTCTTATTGCTAACAATCCAACAACTTTTTGATGAATGTATTGTCTTGGAGGTGACATATACAATGCATTATCTATTACTTCACACAAAGTTCCTTCCGGCAACAACTTGAAAACATCCAATGCTGTTTTAGGAACCTGTTCAATCACTTCCATAATTCTTTGTTTCACTCAAATTACAAAATCTCTTTCAACTAAAAATTTCCTGCAAAATGGGAAGACTTTTTATTTCGCCAAAATCGTTTACATGCAGTGCAATATAATTTTGGTACGCCAAAATTAATTCCTTTCTTGTACTTCGGGAGAAGTGTAAATTTTCAAGGTCATTATAAAAGTTGATGGATAAAAGCTGTGAAGTGGCGGCGGCCAATTGGCTGTCTAAAAAATAAGGATGCGTAGGTTTGGTCTCAACAAACTGTCCTTCCTGCAAATCTAAAAAAGGCGTGCTGCTATTGTAATTACCGTGTATCCGAAAACCCAATTCACCTGCAAGATGAAGGCAGAAGTACAATGGTAAATTATTGACTATTGCAGCGGTTCCATTGTCAAGTTGTTTAAGGGTGTCTTCTATCATATAAAATAATTCAGGGTTAGCTTCGGGCTGCTTAAGACTGTGCTGCAACATTTCTGCTATATACATTGCCACTGTATTTTTTACTACATCGAATAAGACATTTTGGTACAGATAGCCCCACTGGTATTCTTTTATAAAATTGAGGTTTTTAAATTCATTGTGATAAACGACCATATCGAGCATGGCAGCAGGCTGAAAATAAATTGCTTTGGATGAAGATTTTTTTGTGCTTTGCCTGGCGCCTTTTACTATATATGACTGTATGCCAAAAAGTTCTGTATATATGGCAGTAATAATGCTTGTTTCGCCATACTTTACCGTGCGTAATACGATGCCTTTTGTTTTATGGATCATAACATTTCTCGGCCTTGAAGATTGGGTGTTTGAAAAACGAAAGCTTCGCTTTACCCATACAGTTGATTAATGATTTGTTGTTTAAATATAGTTAGTCCAGATCAACTTTTACAAAGCCACATGTTATCTGCTTCCTTGCTGTTTGTTCAAAGCCAGTCGTTTCAAGTCTACAACAGTTTATTTCTTCTGCTGTTTATTCATCAGAATGGAAATGTAGTCGCCCAACTGATTTGTGTAGTTTTTATATCTTTCATTACGCAGAATATACTCCACATGACCAAAGTTCTGTTGTAATGGAATAATATCTATCCCTAAGCTGTTGCAGCATTTAACAAAAGAAACAATGTCCTCTTTCCTATAAGCATATCGATTTGGTATGAGCGGATGTTTTTCAAAGGGATAAGTACCTTCCCATTCCATAACGAGAGTATTAATGCCCGATTAGCTAAGCTTTAAAACAAAATGTTTAAGTGAACCCATTTTCATTACCTGGAAACTTAAATCAAGATGAAATCCCCTTACTGGAAATGCATTTGCCTCCGTAGTTTTACTATGAGCAAATGCAATATTTAAACTCGTTAAGAGGAATAAAACAAGTAATAATTTTTTCATTTAATCTATAGTTTAATCTTACATTTAATAATACCACAAACTAGATGGATATATCTGGAAAATAACAAAACATGCTGATCTTACTTGAAATAGGTTTTAAGACAAAAGAAAGAAATTAGCAAGCAATAGCTGGAGGACCATGAAACATATATAAAGATAAAAAGGGGAGTGCGACGGAAATAATAAGAAAAGGTGGAAAAATAAACTCGTGAAAAGTAATTTGATTCCAGACGTAAGTTTTAACGGCTCCATTAATTCTGTCCATCCCTGTCCAACTAACAAACCTTCAGGCAGTTCTATAAATGCGCTTCCTCCTGCTACAGGCACCATATCAAAACCTCTGACAACATCCATAGAAAGAAGCCGGTTAGAGCCTGTGCAATAACCGGAGGTATGTATTCATCATTTCGGATATCCCGGATTTTGCTCGAAAGGTGTACTTGTTAAATTAATTTGAGATTGGGGAATAGGTCTTAAAACATGGTATTCCTGTATCAGCGGCGCTGCCTGAGGATTATATTTTCTTACTCGTTCAACCAGTTTTCCATTACGGGTCAGATCAAAAAAGCGCATTGACTCTCCGGCAAGTTCCCTTCCTCTTTCATTTAAAATAGTATCTATATTAATCTTATCATAATCCATCTGGGACTCCAGGCCCGGATAGGCAGCACGCTCCCTTACTTTATTTAATTTTTGCAAGGCCTCATCCGGCTTGCCAGCGCCGAGTAAGGCTTCAGAAGCCACCAAATAAGTATCGGCTAATCTAAAAGCAATGTAATCTCTGGTTCCGGCAGTTTCCGTTCTGGTGGGCCTGTTCTTATCCAGGAACTTGGTTAACACGGGAAACAAAGTTTCTGTATACTGGCTTGGCTTAACCACCTTATAACGCTTTGTAATATTTGATTCAGTTCCAAGCATCCAGATAGCCGTATCTCCAAAAGTAAACATAGGGTTTCCATTGGCATCCTTTGGAATACTTTCTTCGTTATTGCAATACCATACGGTTTGAAAACTTTTATCATACCGGGAGTCAATTGATCGGTTATAAAAGTTATCCAGGCCGAACAAAGTGGGACGAAGTTCTCTATAGGGCCTGCCATTTGCAACATCACGTTTCATTCCGGGCAAAATATCATATTGCATTACAAAAAAAAGATGCAATGAGTTGCCGGTCTCGAATCCCCAATCAATGGCTGTCTGGTCATTGTTGATGCTATTGAGTTTATTATCGGTGTACTGTACTGACCATATCACTTCACTGTTTTTTTCACCCTCACCCTGTTTAAATATATCTGCAAAGTCATCCAGCAATTTGAAATTATAATTATTAATTACATTTTCTGCCAGGGTTGCGGCACGGCTGAAATCATCTGCTTCAGCAGCATCAGTATATGCGCGGGTAAGCAGTACTTTTGCAAGTAAATTCTCGGCAGCGGGTTTGGTTGCCCTTCCATAATCGCTTTGTTCAGCCGGCAGATTGCTGATGGCGAAGTCAAGGTCTTCAACGATGCTCGCATATACATCCTTTATTGGGGCACGTGTTGCTTCGTACGATATGCTATTCGTTTCAGTTAGCGCCAGCACGACAGGACCATACGTTTGCACAAGTATAAAATAATTATAAGCTCTGAGCCAACGGGCTTCCGCCAGGGCTTTTATCTTTTCTTCGGGCGTTAAATCAGGAACGGCATCTGCATGTCGCAATACAGCATTGATTGTATTGATGGTATGATATGAATTATTCCAAAGAGAAGTAATCCATAATTCATTTGGGTCCAGTTGTGAATTGTATAAATTGAAATATTTAAAGTCGCCATCAGATGCATTCGTAAAAATGTCAGTTCCAAGTTCGGTCATTTCCAACCCTTTTTCAGAACCGTAAAAATTACGGCAATCACTATAGGCGGCGTTAAGACCTCCGTAAAACCCTGGCCGCGTATCAAGATACACATCGGTGATCCCTGATACGATATTTTCATTCAACATTTTTTTGCATGATACACCTGCTGTAAGTAACAACAAGCAAAAACATGCTATATTTCTTTTGTTCATTTTAAAAAATTTAATATTGAGCAATATGAGTTTATCGGGTAAGCTTAAAATCTTGCATTTAATCCCAACAATAATACTTTTGTCTGGGGTGTATTTATACCCATATTTCTGTCAAACTCCGGGTCTATGCCGTAATATTTATTTACATAGGGCGAGAAAAGAATGAACGGTTGCTGAGCGCTTGCATAAATACGAAGTGACTGCATTCTTAAGCGATCCAATAAGCCCCTGGAAAAATTATAACCTAACTGCATATTACGGATTTTAACAAAAGATCCTGAAAAATAGCTAAGCGTACTTCCATTGGTTGGTCTTTCCTGATTTTTATTAGGGCGAGGCCACATGTTTGTAGGATTCTCCGGCGTCCAGTAATCCATATTCATCACATTTGACTTTCCGGACAAGGTTGCAAGAGACTCGTGATAATTGCTTTCGATCATACTACCCTGACGCGTATATACAAAAATGGAAAAGTCAAAAGCTTTATAATTCAAACGATTAGTCATGCCGCCTGTCCACTTTGGAATATCACTGCCTAGAACGACTTTGTCGAGTGAATTTATTTCTCCGTTATGGTCCTGATCCTTTAATTTAATTTGTCCGGGTACTGCATTATATCCGGCAGCCTCACCTTCTTCTTTCGTTTGCCAGATACCTGTCTTTTCATAGTCGTAATATACTGTAAGTGGTTTACCAATAAACCAGGAATTCTGCGGATCATCTTTTTTACCGGTGGAAAGACTTACAATCTTTTCGCGGTTTGTGTAGAACGTAAAATCGGTTGACCATTTAAAGTCACGAAGAGAACTAATATTTACGGTGGATAGTGATATTTCCAGCCCCTGGTTCTGTGTAGCTCCAATGTTACTGAGGATGGAAGTAAACCGGTGTTGGCAGGTATCTGCCTGCCCAACACAATAACCCTGTGGGTGTCTACTTCATTTGCAGAATGCCATACATCCCCAAGATCTGGATGGTTCAAATACAAATTAATATTGTTAAAGCCATCTTCCAGCCAAAACTTGGAACTTGCCTGGAATACATGTCTTTGATACGAATCGTATCGGAAGTTCTCAAATATATATTGCTTTTCGGGGGGCATGGCGGGCTCTATCGGTATTTGACGAAAGGCCGGTAGATTGATGCAATTGACGAAGTGATCAGCTGACATTTCTTTTACCTCATTAAAGCGTTTATAAGTAACAGTTACTCCTGAATCGCTATTCTTTATTGATAATACAGGGCTATCGAGCCATACGCGGTTACCCAGTCGTTTTGCAAAGGCATTAGGCAGCATCTGGTTTCCACCCTTCAAACGGTATAAATCAGTGCGGAGCACTGGGATATTGCTTAAATTACGCATGCCTGCAGTCCACAGTCCAAATAAAGCGGAAGAGCCGGTTCCTCCAAGAATTTCCAAAGCAGCTTTTGAGGCCCCTTCCTTTTTATAGATATCAGACAATGAAATTTTGTCAAGATGATCATACCCTATATTGAAGGGCTGATATTCATCGGTGAATTTATGCAAATAGGGTTTAATAAACAGCGTTGTCAGCTCCGGCCATGGATTTTTAGATATATATTTCACTTCTCTGTCGTTCAAGCCAAAGGCCCGCAACACTACCGGGTCAGCCAGCATTTCCTTACTATAAAATTTTCCGTCGATTCTTCTTAATATTCCTTTACGCCTGGGATAGGGCAGCGCTTCAAGACCAAATTCTTTTACATATTGAAAATAAAATTTATAGCCGGGTTTAGCAATATGTTCCTGTCCGAAATCTCCGTAAAGTCCATCAGATAAACCATCATGAGCCGTCAGCACGTGCCGCCATGCCGGCCGGAAGCTTCTAATACAATAACTTCATGTCCCTTTTTCATCAATTCATATGCACAGCAAAGACCACCAATACCTGCTCCTCCAACAATAATTTTTTTGGTTACAGCAGGCTTATTAATTAAACTTTCTTCCGGCTTGCTGTTCATTTCGCTTTTAGCATCAGCGGCAGCATTATTTAATAAGGTAGCGCCTATGCCGCCCATAACAGTTTTTTTAATAAAATCTCTTCTTTCAAGATTACTCATAATTGTAAGTTTGATAATAATAATTAATTAAAATTCTTTTAAAATTTAAATGAGTTTTTATTCTTCTTTATATAAAGGATAAAATAATACGTTTAAAAATGTTAGAAGAGGTGCAGGCTTTTGAAGACTAAATCAAAAAAAAAACTTGCTCTTTAAAGCAAAATTGATAATCGAAATACAAATGTTATATATACTAACAGGACCCAAAGAAAAATTAGCAGATAATAAAAATGAAATAAAATTTATGTAAAAAAGAACGATATTTAAAGAAGTACACTAAAAAAAATTACAAATATCACTGATCATAAAAACCTAAGCATAAGCTTACTATCATATAGAATTAGTGCATTGTAGACTCTCTGATAATTAATTTTCCGGGTATTATAACCTCTTCAAAAATAAAATTTTTCTTGTTTATATGTTTAAATAATAATTCACAGCTTTTATTTCCAATATCAAATGCCGGCTCAGCAAAAGTTGTGAGAGATGGTGAAATGATTGTAGATGCAGGATCATTAGTAAATCCAACAACACCAATTTCTTTTCCTATTGCGATGTTTTTACTTTTTAATGCAATCATTGATCCAATAGCTTTACGATCATTTACAGCAAAAATAGCGTCTGGAATTTCTTCACATTTCAATAGTTGATACGTATCATTTTCACCTGATTCTTGTGAAAATCCTGAATAAATTATCCATTCTTCCCGTACAGGTAAGTTGTACTTTTTCAGTGCAGCAAGATATCCTTGTAACCTTTTTTCAGTGAAGCATAATCCCCTTGGACCTGCTATATGAGCAATTTTATTGTAACCATTTTTAATCAAATGCTCTACCGCTTCAAAGGCTCCATGATAATCGTCCTGCATTACTTTTGATGTTTGTATATTACTTGGAACTCTATCGAAAAAAACAATTGGAATGCCTTCATTTATTATATTTTGAAAATGACCGCAGGAATCGCTGTTAGAAGATATGGATACTAATAACCCATCTATATTGGCAATTGATAAGTTTTGGATAATTGATAATTCTCTTTCAGGGGAATCATTAGTCAGAAAAAAAACTATATTATAACCTTTATTATACGCAAATTCCTGGATGCCCGTAAGTACGGTCGAGAAATAATAATTTGTTATCCTTGGTAAGATTATTCCAATATTATGACTATGGCCTTTAGCTAGTCCTGTTGCATTATAATTTGGTTTATAATTCAATTTGTATGCAACTTCTAAAACTTTGGCTTTTGTCTCCCGGTTAACATCATAGGTATCTCTTAAGGCTCTTGATACCGTAGAAACTGAAATGTTCAAATTTTTTGCTATGTCCTTTATCGTAATAAGGTTACCCATAAGAATTGAATAAAATCAAATGGCAAATTGTTTGAATTCCTAAATTACAATAATTTGATAACTAAAAACTTTCTTATTTTTATAGTGCTAACAATTTTACACCTTCCAAAAAAATAAAATCCATTTTGCATTTATAAAATCAAGGAATAAAAAGGATAGCTTTTTTATTCCTTGATTTCTTTTTAAGAAAGGACTTTATCAACAGAAAGAAGTGCTGAAGAAGACTTGTCCAAAAAATAAGTACAATCAGGATGCAATTGAAGAATACTTGCCGGAAAAAGATTACTTACAAGTTGTTCAAGGCAATCTTTTACTGCTTTAGCTTTTCTTTGATCCGGTACTGAACAAATTATATGTTTTGATTTGAAAATTTGTTTAATTGACATACTAATTGCTTGTTTTGGCACATCATCAATTGATTTAAACCATCCTTCCCCATACTGTTGATTACGACATTGCTCATCGAGGTTGACAACTATATAAGGTTGTTCAGTGTCAAAATCTGCCGGAGGGTCGTTAAAAGCTAAATGCCCATTCTCACCGATACCTACTAATGCAACATCTATTGGATTTCTTTCTATTATGCCGTTTAAACGATTACATTCAGCGACAGGATCTGTTTCTCCATTAACCAGATAAGCTGCTTTTAGTGGAGCTACTTTATCCAGAAACCTTTCCTTCAAATATTTTCTGAAACTTGCGCCGGAAGACACTGGTAATCCAATATACTCATCCAGATGAAACATGCTTACTTTACTCCAATCAACATTTTTTTCTAAGATTAATTGTCGTAACGTTTCAAATTGACTAGCTCCTGTTGCCAGGATAATATTAGCTTGGCCGTTTTGTTCAATAGTTTTGATTATCAGATCTGCAGCAGCTTTTCCTGCTAAATTTCCTAACTCGATAGGATTGTCTGTTGTGATTATTTCCATTCTTTTTGAGTAAATAAACAATTGATTTGTATAATAACGTCTAATTGTTAAGGGGTCTGTTACTTATACACTCCCTCATTCAATCTTCACCTTTTTCAATACACCTCAGTAAATTTTTTAAGAACTATAATAAATAAAGGATTTCTGTTTACTTTAAATTGTCTGAAAAAAAAAGTTCCTGTTATTGTTTTTTATTTCGGAGTAATTGGCCTTTTTCGGTGCCTTACTGCTTGCAGCAAGATATTTATGTTTATTCTTAAAAAATAGAAAAACATTAAAAAATTAACGAGAACGTTACCGAAATATTGCAGGTACTTATATTGCTTATTCTTATTAAAAATAAAAGAAAAACTTTTTAGTCATGACCTTTAAAATTTCATAAAGTAGTACGTTTTCCCTCCCTTGCAGCGGCGTAAATAGCGAGAACAATCTCAACAGCTTTTCGTGCTTCAGCACCATTAATTTCAAACGTTTTACCGCTCTCAATTGACTCAATAAAGGCAGCGATATTTCTTGCATGGGGTTCAAAAGGTATATCACCGGGGTTTGATACACCTCCTCCCCCATCAATTTGTTTGAACCTGTCAAAAATTTCATTGTCAGCCTCTGTTTGATCAGCAAATTGCCAAACCTTAAAACTATTTCTACCTGGATAACAGTTCCTTTTGTTCCGGTAATTTCCAGGCGCCGAAACTGACCGGGAAATGAAGCGGTAGAACCATAAATTACACCTAAAGCATTATTTTTAAATCGTAAAACAGCTGCAGCAGTATCCTCAACTTCAATTGAATGGCCTAATGCAGCGGTATATGTATCCAAAGAATCAACAGGTCCCATAAGGTGTTGAAGTATATCAATCATATGTATTGCCTGGTTCATTAAAGCGCCACCGCC
>JAABUS010004533.1_pt1 | contig 19836 bp, 16 predicted proteins | sample 5560161 | NCBI WGS metagenome assembly JAABUS01 (sample SAMN10711885, study PRJNA513376) | rock metagenome | isolation source: Antarctica rocks | place: Antarctica: Victoria Land, Trio Nunatak nord | collected 2016-01-04 | reverse complement strand
CAAGCGGACCATTCCGTATTTCGAGACCTTGCTGTCCAGCTTGCCGGCGGGTTTGATGGTGCACGGCCGCTGACGGCATAGGATAGAAGCATGGATAAGACCCCCGAGACTCCGGATGTGAAACCCGCGGCGGATGCGACCTCGATCTGGGATGACCGCTACGAGAAGGGCGAGCACGTCGGATCGCAGGCGGTGATCGAGAGCGATCCGACCGACTACACCCAGCACAAGTTCCTGTACCAGCACTCCATCGGCAAACCGATGACCGGGTCGCTTGATGGCTGGTCGGTGGACAGCATCGCCAGAGAGTTTTTCAACCCGCCGCCTGCCCGCGTGCTGGCCATCGGGTCCGGCATGGCGTTCGTCGAGGAGTACCTGGTCGCCCAGGGCTATGCCCAGCACGTTACGGTCTATGAGATGTCCCAGGTTGCCGTCGATAAAGCGCGGGAGCGGGTGACGGAGAAGCCCTATGCCGGGAAGCTCGATCTGCGGTGCGGCGACGTGCTGACCGCGGACATTCCAGATGGCGAGTACGACGCCGTGTTCGTGCTGGCGGCGATCCACCATTTCTCTGAGATCGAGGCGATGTACGCCTTCATGCACCGGGTGCTGAAGCCCGGCGGCCTGTTGTGGTTCGACGAGTACATCGGCCCCGACCACCACATCTATGAGCCCGAGGTGCTGGCGATCATGGACGAGGTGAATGACTGCCTCGCCCCGTCGTACCGGTTCGACGTGCTGTGGAACCAGACCCGCACCCAGGTGCCGCGACCGTCGCTTGAATGGATGCTGCAGCACGACCCGTCCGAAGGCGTGCACGCGTCGCGCATCCTGCCGCTGACCTATCAGTGGTTTGACGTGATCCACCGGCAGGACTATGGCGGAGCGATCATGCGGCCGTTCTTCACCGCCATCCTGCCCAACTTCGACTGGGCCAACCCGCGGGACCAAACGGTCGCCCGGCTGGTCATCCTGATCGAGCAGATGCTGACCCGGCAGGGCGTGCTGCCCAACTACCACACTTCGATCGTCGGCCGCCGCCGCGAGCAGCCTTTGCCGCCGCTGACCGCGGAGGAGGAGCACCGGATCAACTACGCCGACTGGCCGGGCCTCATTGCGAAAGCGGCGCCGAAGCCGGCCCCGGCTGGGCTGCTGGCTCGCCTGCTCGGCCGCTGATCGACACGGCCGGGCGGGTGCGGCCGGGCTTCCAGCGGAGCGCAGGCGCCTCGACCAAGTGCCAGGACAGCACGGCAAGCGGCACGGTCAGGATCATGCAGGTGATGATCGGGTACTGGTCGCGCGGCATTGCCGCGAGCACGAATTGCTGGACCGGAAACGCGTACAGATACATGCCGTACGAGAAATCGCCGAACCGTCCGGCACGACGGATGACCGGCATCGACATCCGGCCGAAGCACAGGACCATGTAGGGCAAGGTCACCCACTCGATCGGTATGTCCCACCAACTGTACCAGCTCGCGACCATCCAGTTCAGCGAGTAGCCGAGGATTGCGAAGTCGGCCCGGTAGAAGTTCGGTATCCGGTCGCCCAGCAGCCCGTACAGGCTGCCGAGGAAGAAGAATGGCACCTCGACCAACATGTATTTCACGTCCGTGCCGTAGAGGACAAACGGCTCGCCCTCGTAGCCGTAGAACATCCACATGCCGGCAATGCCTGCCGCCGCAGCGCCGACGCCGAGCGTCCACAGCCGCAGCCGCAGCGCCAGCAGCCCGAGCAGCGGGACGGTCAGGTAGCACAGCACCTCCGGAAACAGGCTCCAGAGCGAGCCGTTGACGGCGCCCCCCAGCCGCATGCCCTCGAACACCCCAGGCAGGTTCAGCCGCTGCTCAAGCTGGATGTTACGGAGGTACTCCAAGGTTTGGTCATGGGTGAGATAGACATAGAGCGGCAGGTTCGTCAGCCGGGCTCCAAGAATGTAGGCGGTCGCGACCACACAGGCGATCAGGCCGGGAAAGATGCGCAGCGCGCGCTTGGCCAGGAAGCGCGGCAGGTTCGGCGTGCGCTGCCAGCTTCCGGTGACCATGTAGCCGCTGATGGTGAAGAAGATGTCGAGGCCGATCCGCGCGAACGGCACGCCCCACCAGCCGGGGCCGGCATTGGTCGCCAGCACCCAGCCATGCCCGTAGATCACCATTCCCGCCGCGAACAGCCGCAGGAAGTCGAAGTTGTTGTCGCGGTGCGTCTCAGCGCTCATGCCGGTTGGTGCGCCTTCGGTTGGGCGACGACTGACTGCACCGCCCGTTCCCAGCGGGGGGACAGCGCAGCCGATTGATAGAGCGCCGCTTGGCGCAGGCCACGGTCCCGCATCTCGGACAGCACCCCGGTCTCCCGCGGCAGTTCGACCAGGCGGGCCAGGATGGCGGCCAGCTCCTCGTCGTCATAGGGGTCGAAATATGCGGCGGCGTCGCCGTAAACCCAGCGGTGCACCGGGATGCCGCTGGCCACCAGCGGCGTGCCGCACGCCATGCCCTCGACGCCGCTGTAGTCGAACCCCTCCGCCCGGCTGGGCGCCACGACCAGGTGCGCCATCGAATACAGCACCCGCAGCTCCGCGAGCGGCACGCCGGCGACGTGGTAGGCGCCCTCCCGCACCAGCAGCTTGAGTTCGGCCAGCTCCGCATCCGAGCGCCAGCCGGGGTTGGCGACGATCAGCAGTTGCATCGGCGCCTTGGTCATGCGGCGGGCGATCTCGAAGCCGCGAAACAGGCGGAGGTAGTTCTTGCGCGGCTCAAGCGTCGAGACGGCGATGATGAGCTTTGGCAGCGGCGCGTCGGGCGGCTCCCTGCGGCCTCCCGCCGGCGCCGTCACCGTGCTGGCCCGGCGGCGCAGGATGGTGCGCAGCTCGCTGTCCGCCCGCACGTCGGGACGGTACTCGGGGGCGACCAGCGCCGGGATGGTGTGCACGCGCCGCTCGCTCTCGGGGAACAACTGCAGCACGTCCTCCCGCACCGGCTCGCTGTCGCAAAAGAAGTGCGCGCCCTGGTCCATGTTGCGCTTCAGCATGCGGGCATGGCTGTTGGTGTGCGGCCAGGGCTCGCCGATGGTGTGGGGGCTGAGCAGCGGCAGCGCGTCGTAGTAGCGCACCATGAACTGCGTGCCCGGCGTCACGCGGTAGGGCGACACGGTGGCGGCGAAGAACACGTCCCAGCCGGCCGTGTTGAGCCGCCGCTGGAACGGCAGCGGCAGCAGCGACAGGCTGCGGGCGTTCTCGTGGCCGAGCACGGTCGCGAAGAACTCGGCGCGGGCCAGCAGGCCGCGGTCGGACGGCGGCAGCGTGTTGTCGAACAGCTTCATCCACAAGTAGTCCTCGAACAGCACGGGGTCGATCGGCAGGTCGAGTTGCTCTTCCCGCTGCGCCAGGCTGAGGATGGTGGTCACATGGTGCATGCGGCGGCGGATCGGGCCGGGCAGCAGGAACGACAGGCCGGGCGGGGTGTGGTGGCGCTTGGTGTCCTGGCTGATCAGCACGCGGGCCTGCTGCAGGGTGCGGTCGAACGGCGTCTGCGCGGTGGCGGAGCGGCGGCGGGGCGGGCCGGCGAAGTGGATGCCGGAGGCGAGGCCGCCGAGCCGCCCCAGCCGCATCTCAGAGAACAACTGGAACAGCAGGCGCGTCTCCTGCGGGATGCCGGCGAAGCCTTCGTAGCAGGGGCGCAGGTCCACCAGAACCGACGGGCGAGAGCGGATCATGGCAGTGCCCGGACGTCCAGGGTGGGGCTGTCACCGTCCTGGACCCGCACCTCGAACCCGGCCGCGATCAGCGCAGTTGCGTCCTCGACATGGCCTGATCTGATCCAACGGCCGCCGGGGCACAGGGCCGCACGGATTGCCAGGGGATTCAGCGTCTCCCCGCCAACCAGCAAATCGAACGTCTCCTCGTTGCTGGCATGACGCAGGCGTTGGGCGATGGCCCGTGGCGCATCGTCGCAGACCTTGATCCGAAGCCGGGCCAGGCGGGGCAGCGCGTCGGCTATGCTCCGCGCGCTGATCCGCGGCAGCCCTTGCAGGATGGCGCCGGCCAGGCCCTGCGCAACGGCGTCGGCGCCGCAATGTGGGCAGCGGACCGGCAGCGCCGGCGCGGAGCGTCCGCAGACCCGGCACGACCACTGGCCCAGCACAGTCATCAGCGCGGTCCGGGCAACATCCTCGCTGAAGCCGCGGCGCAGCACCGAGCCGGCGGCTTGCGCCATCGCGACACAGCGCGCGGTGTCGCCATACAGGGCGATAATGCCTTCGGCGACACCGGCGGCGGTCTCAGCCACCCAGGCCTCGATGCCGTGGACCAAGCTCAGTCCCTCATTGCCCACCGGCGTCGTGACGACCGGGACGCCTTCCTGCAGGCTGGCGATGATCTTGCCCTTCACCCCGGCACCGTAGCGCAAGGGGCTTACGGAGATCCGCGACCGCGCGTAAAGCGGCGCAAGATCGGGCACGAAGCCGGTGACGGTGACCTGCCGGCCAGCGAGGGCCTGCACCTTCGGCGGCGGCCCGTTGCCCACCAGGAGCAAGCGCACATCCGGCAGCACCGCCCAGACCAGCGGCATAATGTCCTGCACGAGCCAAACTGCTGCGTCAACGTTCGGCAGATGATTGTACCCGCCGACGAAAATCAGCGCATCCCGCTCTGCGTGATCGGCCCGGGGCCGGGCCAGCGGCATCGAGGGCACGACGTACAGCGGGATGACGTGGACCCGAGCGGACGGCACGTCGGCTTGAATGACGGCGGCCTCGTCGGCGCTCGGCGTCATCACCTCGTCCACCCGGGCGAAAATGCGGTTCTCGATCTGCTTGAGGCGCTTGCTTTCGGCCAGCGCGTGGCGGTCGCCCTCCAGCTTCCAGCGGCGGTGCTCGCGCAGATGATGCAGGTCATGCGTGAAATAGAGGATCGGCGCCCTGGTCTCCGCCCGGAGCAGCTCGAGAATCGGGCCGGTCACGTCCGGGCGCGCGGTCCAGACCAGATCGAGCTGACGACCATTCGTCCGCAGCCAGCGCTCAAGCATTCCGGGCGCATGCAGGACCTCGATGCCATCCTGTTGCAGCACCGTGGCGTAGGGTTCGGTGGGCGTGGCGTCGGCAGCCGGGCAGAAGATGACCTGGTAGCCCATGCCCTGCAGCAGATACAGGTGTTGGGTGAGCGCCAGGGCGCCGGCGTTGCGATCCCATTGCGGCACGCAGTCGTCAATGACCAACGCGATTCCGGCCGGGGCAGGACGGCCGCGGATGTGCAGCCCGGGCGCGGATGGCAGAGGTTGGGCCAGCAGGGCGGTCGCCCACTTGGCGCAGAACTTCGCATGGTTCACCAGGCTGTGCCGGTCCCGCGCCACCGTCCCATACGAGTTGCTGTCATGGTGCACCACGACGCTGGCGGGCTGGTACACCACGCGCCAGCCGCGGTCGCGCAGCGTGAAGGCGAGGTCGAACTCCTCATAGAACGCGGGCGCATACATGTCGTCGAAGCCGCCGGCCTGCTCGAACGCCTCTCGGCGCACGAGGATGCAGGCGCCGATCGCAACGTCCACGTCGCGGACGAAATTATACTCCGGGGCGGCCGGGTCCTGTCCGGCGCCATAGGGCAGGCCCCAGCCGTTGCGCAGCATGGTGCCGCCCGCCTCCTGCACCGTGCCATCGGTGTTCAGCAGCTTGCAGCCTACCAGACCCACCAGCGGGTCCGCGTCTGCCAGTTGCACCAGCGCCGCCAGCCAGCCAGGCCGTGCCACCGTGTCGTTGTTCAGGAACACGATGTGCCGCCCAAGCGCCGACCCGGCTGCGTTGTTGCAACTCCGCAGGAAACCGAGGTTGACAGCGTTCTCGATGATGCGCAGGCCCGGCACGCGCTCCCGCAGCAGCGGCGCGATGCGGCCGGCCGGCTTGTCGTCGGCGACGATGACTTCGTAGCGCGGCGTGCCGCCGCTGTGCAGCATGACGGCCTGCAGGCAGCGCAGTGTGTCCGCGTAGTGGCCATAGACCGGCACGATGATTGAGACGTGAGGCTCTGGCTCAATGGGAAAGGCCACCACCGGCGTCGCGTCACCACCGGCCGCCTGATACGGCGACACCGGCAGCCCGGCGGCGCGACCGAAATCCAGCCAATGGGCCAGCGGGTCGGCACCGATGGTCAGGCTGTGCTGCGCGCGATACCAGGCGGCGTCGAACAGCGGATGCGGGTTCAACCCGTCGCTGACGCCGTGGCGCCACCAATGCAGCAGCGGGTCGAAATCCGGGCCATCGCCGTAGTCCAGCGTGAGAGCGCGGGCGTCCAGCATCGGGTTCGGGTCACGCCCGGCAGCACGGCCCACTCGTGCCCAATGGGACAGCACGTCGCCCCCGGCCGCGTCCGGGTTCTGGGCCAGATACCAGTCCACATCCAGGAACGGGTTCGGGTCGAGGCCCCGTGCCGCGCCCTCCCGCTGCCAATGCAGCAGCGGATTCTCCCCGCTGGCCGCCACGGCAGGATTGCGGGCGAGGTACCAGGCCGTGTCAAAATACCGGCTCGGCATGGCGCCGGACCGCGCGCCGACCCACGCGTAATGTGCCGCCGGGTCATGCCGCGCCGCAGCCAGATCGGGGTGCTGCGCCAGATAGAACTCGGCGTCGAACAGCGGGGAGGCACGCAGGGCGGCAACTTCATCGGCCCGCCGGGCTCGCAGCCGGCGGTAGGCCGCAAGCTCCCCGGACAGCGCCATTCCGGCCAGGCGCAACCCACGCCGGATGCCGCGCCCGAACCAGGGCGCGTGCCGGCCCAGCGCGCGCACGGGGGCAGCGAACCGCCACGACGCCGACCGATAGGTTGCCGCCTGCAACGCCTCCGCCTGCGCCAGCGCCGCGCGCGTTGCGGCCAGCTCGGCGTCGCGGCCGGCCAGCACCAGATGCACCCGCTCCCAATCCGCGGCGCGAGTTGCCAGCATTGCCAGCAGCTCGGCGGTGTGGGTGTCACGCTGGGCGAGCTGGTTCTTGAGGGTTGCCTGAACCGACCAGGCGTCGTCCAGCTCGGCCCGGCTCTCGGCGGCCTCGTTGCGCAGCGCGTCCATGGCGGCGAGCTGTTCGGTCAGCCGCGCAGCCTCGGCCGCGTGCCGCTCGGCGGCGTCCTGGGCACCCTGCAGCGCCGCGACCTCATCCGCATAGCCGGCGTTGAGCGCCTCCGCCCGTCGCTGCGCGGCGATAGCCTGGGTCTGCTCGAAATGATCCATCCAACGCTCGCCCAACACGGCAAAGCGCTCCCGAACGGTCGAAAGATTGGCCGACTGCGCCGTACCCAGGCGGCACAGCGCCAGCACGTCGGCCGGCGTGTCGGGGCCGACCGCGAGCACGCCGAGGCCGTGGCTGTGCAGGAACTCGAACCCCGGATGCGCCGCCTGCAGCTCCCGCCACAGGCGCCAGACGCCGAAGTCGCCACGCCGCTCGTTGGTATCGTGGAACAGCACTACGGCGCGGTCGGACAGCTTGGGACGCCAGGCCTCAAAATCGCCTCGCACGGCGTCGTAAGTATGGAAGCCGTCAATGTGCAGCAGGTCGATCGAGCCGTCGGCGAAATGCGGCAGCGCCTGCTGGAACGTGCAGCGCAGCAATTCGGAGAACCCAGCGTATCGCGCGTCGTGAAAACGCCGCAGCGCGTCGAACACATCGACGCCGTAGTGCCCGGCGTGCTCGTCGCCCTGCCAGGTATCGACGGCGTAGCAGCGGGCGTCGATGCCGTACCGGGCCACGGCCTCGCAGAACGCCGCATAGGACACGCCGTTATGGGTGCCGAGCTCCACGATCACCCGCGGCCGGCATGCGGCCACGACCCAGTGGGCGAACGGGACATGGCCATACCAGGCGCTCTCGACGCCAACCAGCGCCGGGCGCAGGAACAGCGGGCCGAGCGCCGGGTCGCCCAGCAGCGCCAGCGTGTCGGCCGTGGACGGCAGCGGCCCGGGCGTTTCGATCAGGCGCTGGTCCAGAACCCGGTTCCGATGCAGGAAAGTGGCTGATGGCGACTGAAACCAGATTTGCCCTGCAATGGCAACCGTCCCGGGTGGAACGCGCGCCTATTCCCAAGGCCGTGGCCGACGCGGCGGCGCCAGGACGAGCTGGTGGTCGCTGGCGATCAGGTTGGGGTTGAGGAACGGGTCCTCATCGGCGGCGCTGCCCCAGGTCGCGCGATACAAAGCCTGGTCGGCCAGGAAGCGCGCCTGCCGGGCCGGATCGGCGGCGTCCTCCCCGCGGGTCTCGCCCTCCAGATGCAGCAGCACGGCATGCGGCGTCCAGATCACGCGGAGGCCGGCGGCGCGGACGCACTGGCACAGGTCCACGTCGTTCCAGGCGACCGGCAGGCGTTCCTCCATGCCGCCAACCTGCGCCCAGACCTCCGCCCGTATGGCGAGGCATGCGGCGGTCACCGCCGAAAGGTCCCGGGTCGCCGCCAGTTGGCCGAGGTAGCCCGGCGCATCCCGCGGCGCCCCCCGCAGCACATGCGTGGCACGTCCGGCCGGTCCCAGCACCATGCCGCCATGCTGCAGGCTGCCGTCGCGATACAGCAGCCGCGCGCCGACCGCGCCCACGTCCGGCCGGACGGCGTGCACCACCAGCGCGCGCAACCAGCCAGGATCAATCAGCTCCACGTCGTTGTTCAGCAGCACCAGCACCTGGCCCTTGGCCCGGCGCGCGGCGGCATTGTTCATCGCAGAGAAGTTGAACGCGCCGGGGAACGGCAGCACCTGGGCCCGCGGATCGGCGTCGATCTCGGCCAGCAGCGCCACCGCGGCGGGGTCGGTGCTGCCGTTGTCAACGACGATCAGCTCGATCGCCGGGTAGTCGGTGCCGCGCAGCACGCCCCAGGCGCTGGCGGCCAGCAGGTCGGCCCGGTCGCGCGTCGGCATGATGACCGTGACCAGCGGCAGCGGGTCCGGCAGCCCAGGCGATGGCGTCGCGGGCGGGTCGGGCGGCGGCGGCGCGGCGCGATGGCACAGCACGACCGGCACGTGGCGGATGCGGCGCGGGCCGGCGACCGCCGTGGCGCGGCGGGCCAGGTCATGAGCTTCATGCGGCGCTGCCGCTGGGTCCAAGCCGCCGAGTGCGGCGATCAGTTCGGTCCGGTATAGGGCCAACTGGCCGATCACATCGGCCGCCTGCATGGCGTCCGGGCTGTAATCCGGCTTGAACCGTGGCGCGGTGCGTTGGCCGGCGGGATCGGCCTGGTCCTCGTCGGTGTAAACCAGGAGGGTGTCGGGGCTGAGGGCCGACAGCGCCTCGTGCAGCGCGGTGGGCGGCAGCATGTCGCCGGGCCCGAGCAGGCCGACGATCGTGCCGCTGCGGGCGGCCAAAGCGAGGTTGAGCCCCTCGATGGCCGGCGTTCCCGGCGGCAGATCGACGACGACGACCCGGGAGTCGGCCTCGGCCAAGGCCGTGATGGTGCGTCGCGGCCAGGGCGAGTGCAGGCGGCAAGCCAGGCACAGCTCCCAGTCCCGGTGCAACTGCGCCTGCAGGGACGCGACAGAGCGCAGCACGGCTTCGATCTCGCTGTCGCCCGCCCGCATGGCAAAGCTGACGCGCGGACCCGGCAGCGGCACTATATGAGACAAAACGCCGGATGGAGCGGTGTCATGGGCGGCAATCCAGAAGGCGTAGGCGACGGAATTGTCGGGTGGCACGTCCGGGAACAGGCCCGGCAGCAACGGCGAGCGCCGCTGCACCGGGGCTGCTTCGGCTATGGCGACGAGTAGTTCGGCGCGCCCTAGTCCCGTCATGGCGAGGCCGAGGGCAGCCGCGGCTGGATCTTCGATGGGTCCGAACGCCTGAGCGGCAGCCTTGGCGGCGAATACGGCATCGGCAGGGTCGTCGGCATTGCCAACGCTATGGCTGACGCTGAACTCGGCGGTCGCCATGAGAACGCGCGCGAGGTCCGGCAAATCCGCGCCGCGACGTTGCGCGGCGACCAGTGCCGCAAGACCCGTCGTGTCCGGATCGCGCCCAAGTGCCGCACGATGCAGGCGAAGCAGCGGGCCGCCTACGCCAGTCGCGTCCTCGACCGATGTAAATGGCGTCGAGCCGGGCTTGGGAGGCAACATGCCCTGTGTATGCAGAACCCTTAAAACCGAGGCAAGCCGCCAGCCTTACGCACGACCTTGGGGCTGGCGGCGAGCGGAGTTTAGCGCTGGGCCGGGGTGCTGTCCGTTGGGGTTTGCGGCTGCTGCTGCGCCTGACGCGCCGACTTGTTGGCCTGGTGACGGCCTACCGCACAGCCCGCAGCGGCACCCAGCACGCCATGGCCGGCAACATGGCCGGCGACGCCGCCCACAGCAGCGCCCTTGAGGCAGCCAGCCGCCTGTGCCGGAGCGAGAGTGCCAAGCATAAGGGCGACGATGCCGGCAGCGATTACTAAAGTTTTCATGATTCGTTGTCCCATCAATGTATTTCATCTTAACGCGCATCGGCGCCAAAGGCTCCCGCGATCGGAGCATCCGGCAGCGATTTCCGGGTTTCCGGCAGCGCCAGCAAGCCAAGCACGCCGGCGACGCCCACGCCGGCGAGCACCAGCAGCGCCGGCCCGTTGCCGAAGCGGTCCGCCACCAGCCCGGCCACTGCCGTGCTCAGCGTCGCGCCGGCGCCGACCGCGAGGCCGAGCAGACCCATGCACAGGTTAAAGCGCCGGGTCCCGCGGGTCAGGTCCGCCGCGACCAGCGGCAGGAGCACGCCGAACACCGCGGCGCTTATGCCGTCCAGCGCCTGCACCAGCACGATGTAGGTCGGATCGGCGCCGATCGCCAGCAGCACGCCGCGGACCGGCAGGGCGGCGAAGCCCAGCAGCAGCACCGGCCGCCGGCCCCAGCTCTCGGCCGTGCGGCCCACCAGCGGCGACAGCCCGGCCACGATGGCCTGCGGCACCACCACGCAGGCCGCGATCACCAGGTTGGCCACCGCACCGGTGCTGCGCGTGACCTCGTTGGCGACCAGCGGCAGCATGGCGGCGTTGGACAGATGGAACAGCGCGACGCAGATGGCGAAGACCAGCAGGCGGCGGTCGAGCAGGGCCCAGATGGCGCCGGGCAGGCCGCGGGTTTCCTCCGCGATATGGGCAGTGTGCAGCTCGGCGGCCGGCGGCGGCAGGGTCCGCAGGGTCAGCAATCCCAGCGCCATCAGCACGGCAGTGGCCCAGAACACGCCGGCGCCGGAGACATAGGTGCCGATCGCGCCCAGGGCCACCGCGGCGACCGCGCTGCCGATCGAGGAGAAGCGCGCATTCCGCCCCAGCCGCACGCCCAGCCCGGCGCGCCCGGCCAGCTCCAGGCTGACGGCCGCGATGGCCGGGCCGATCATGCAGCTCGCGAAGCCGTGCAGCGCCTCGGCCCCGAGCACCGCCAGCCAGGCGGAGGAGGCGGCGAACAGCAACGCGCTGAGCGCCACGGCGATGCCGCCAAAGGCCACGGCAAGGCGTTTGCTGCGCATGGCGTCCACCAAGGCCCCGGCCGGAAGCTGGCTGAGCATCGCGACGATGGTGCCGAGGCTCAACGCCTGGCCGATATCGGCCTGCGTCCAGGCCTGCGCCGTCAGGTACACCGCGATGAACGCGCCGAACCCGGTCTGACTGCTGGCGACCAAGGCGTTCAGCGCATCGAGGCCGCGGGCACTCCGAGCCGATACCAAACCTAGTCCCGCTTCACGGTGGAGGGCTCGCGAGCACGACCGGCGCGGCGGCGGGCTTGTACTCAGGGGCGGCGCCGATCTGGTCGGCGGGCATCAGCAGGGTGACGGCGCCATCGACCGGGTTGAAGCGCAACCCGCGCCAGGCCACCGCGATGCGGCGCTGACCCAGGCCCATGAAGCCGCCGACGTCGATCACCGCGGCGCGGGTCTGCCCGTACTGGTCAACCAGCACGTCCACCACGCGCCCGGCGACCTTGCCGGATTGGTCCAGCACCTGGCGCCCGAGGATGGGCGTGGTGATGCCGGGGTCCACGGGTTCCTGGACGACCGGAGCCATCGCCGCGTCCTGACCCGCCGCTGGGGCGGCCAATAGGAGCACTGCCGCTGGGGCGGCCCTGAGCAACGCTGCCGGAGTGGCCGCCAGCCATAGCAACGCGGCGATGACTGGCCTCATGGCTCGATCGCCTTTTGCATGCGTGCCTCCGGCTGCAACGTGGTTAGCGCACGGCTTGGTTGTCAACCGGGATGGTGGAATCTAGGGTCCGCCAAGCCAGGGGATGCAGCGATGGACCACGACTCAAGTGCCACGGAGTACGCGTCCGGCAAGATGCTGGCTGCGGTGCAGGACGGGGTGGGGCTGATCACCTTCAACCAGCCCGAGAAGCGCAACGCCATGTCGGTCGAGATGTGGGACGGCTTGGCCGCCATCCTCGACGCCTGGAAGCATGCGCCCGCGGTTCACGTCGTGGTGATGGCCGGCGCGGGGGACAAGGCATTCGTCTCCGGCGCCGACATCAGCCAGTTCGAGAAAAGCCGCAGCAACGCGGATGCGCAGCGGGAGTACGACATGCTGACCAGCGCCGGCCGGGCCAGGCTGGCGTCGTTCGGCAAGCCGGTGATCGCCCGCATCCAGGGCTTCTGCCTCGGCGGCGGCCTGGGCATCGCGCTGCAGGCGGACATCCGGATCGCGGCCGAGGGCAGCATGTTCGGCATCCCGGCGGCGAAGCTCGGCATCGCCTACGGCTTCGACATGGTGCGCCGGCTGACCGCGCTGGTCGGCCCCGCCCATGCCAGCGCGCTGCTGTTCACCGGGGAGCGGATCGACGCGTTGGAGGCCGCTCGGATTGGCCTGGTGAATAAGGTCGTACCGGCGGCGGCGCTGGAGCAGACGGCGGCGGCGATGGCGCGGCGCATCGCGGCCAACGCGCCGCTGTCCATCACCGGCATGAAGCTGATCCTGGAGCAGGCCGCGCGCGATCCGGGCGACCGCGATATGGATGCGGTGGCCCAGGCGGTCGCGACCTGTTTTGACAGCGCCGACTACACCGAGGGACGCACCGCCTTCATGGAAAAGCGCAAGCCGGTGTTCCGGGGCGTGTAGGCGGGGGCGTGTCGCTACTACTTCTCGACGAACGCCTTCTCGATCACGTATTCGCCCGCTGTGCTTGAGCTGCCCTCGTGGAAGCCGGCGTTGTCCAGCAAGGTCACCATGTCGGTTAGGAAAGCCGGGCTGCCGCACAGCATCATGCGATCACCCGCGGGACCGATAGGATCAAGGCCCAGATCCGCCGTCAGCTTGTTGGTCTCCAGCAGGGTCGTGATGCGGCCGTGGTTGCGGAACGGCTCCCGCGTCACGGTCGGGTAGTACAGCAGCTTGCCGCGCACCAGCTCGCCCATCAGCTCGTCCTCCGGCAGCCGGGCGACGAGCTCTTCGCCGTAGGCGAGCTCCGCGATCTCGCGACATCCGTGCACCAGCACGATGCGCTCGAACCGGTCATAGACGTCGGGGTCGCGAATGATGCTGGCGAAAGGGGCGAGGCCGGTGCCGGTGCCCAGTAGATATAGGGTACGACCCGGCGTCAGGCTGTCCTGCACCAGGGTGCCGACCGCCTTGCGGCCGACCAGCAGCGGGTCGCCGGGCTTCATGTGCTGCAGGCGGGAGGTCAGCGGGCCGTTCGGCGCTATGATGCTGAAGAACTCGAGCTGTTCGTCGTAATGTGCGCTGGCCATGCTGTAGGCGCGCAGCAGCGGCTTGCCGTCCACCTCAAGCCCGATCATGGTGAACTGGCCGGACAGGAAGCGGAAGGCCGGGTCGCGCGTCGCGGTGAAGCTGAACAGGGTGTCGGTCCAGTGGCGGACGCCGGTGACGGTTTCGGCAAGCAGGTTGGACATGAAGATTTCCTGAAGACGGTCCTGGAGACGCAAGCGGCGTGTGCTGCGCTGCATATAGGGCACTGTCCATGGCCTTGCAGCCTTGGCCTGCCTTAACCCGCCCGGGCTAGCCGCGCCGGCCGATCCGGGCCATGAAGCCGCTGCATGAATGCCAAGCTCCCCGCCGCCCTGCAGGATCCCACGCGGGAGATCGCGTTCGACCTGCTGACCGCTGTCCTCGACCGCCGCCGTCCGCTGGAGGAGGCGCTGGATGCCGCCGCCCTGGCCGAGCCGCGGGACCGCGCGGCGGCGCATCGGCTGGCGGCGGCGGTGCTGCGGCGCCTGGGATCGCTCGATGCGGTGCTGGAGCCGTTCCTGACGCGGGCGCCGCCGGACGGCGTGCGGCACGTGCTGCGGCTGGGCGCGGCCGGGCTGCTGCTGCTGGCGACGCCGCCGCATGCCGCGGTCGGGACGGCGGTGGCGCTGGCCCGCACCCGGCGCCTCGCGCCATTCGCCGGGCTGGTCAACGCGGTGCTGCGGCGGGTGTCGGATGCGGGCCCTGCCGCGCTCGATGGGCTGGACAGCCCGCGCCTCGACACGCCGCCGTGGCTCTGGGCGAGCTGGGGCGCCGACGCGCGGGCCATCGCCGAGGCGCACGGGCATGAGGCGCCGCTCGACCTGTCGCTCCGGCTGGGCGCGGAGCCGCCGCCGGGCGGGACGTTATTGCCGACCGGATCGGTGCGGCTGCCGGCGGGGACGCGGGTGCAGGACCTGCCGGGCTTCGACGCCGGCGCGTTCTGGGTGCAGGACGCCGCCGCCGCCCTGCCGGCCGCCCTGCTGCACGCGCAGTCCGGCGAGCGCATCGCCGACCTATGCGCCGCCCCCGGCGGCAAGACGGCGCAGTTGGCCGCGACCGGCGCGCGGGTCACGGCGGTGGAGCGCGACACCTCCCGCCTGCGCCGCCTGCACGAGAACCTGGCCCGCCTGCAGCTCGAGGTCGAGGTGGTGCAGGCCGACGCGGCATCCTGGACTCCGCCGGCCCTGTTCGACGCCGTGCTGCTGGATGCGCCGTGCAGCGCCACCGGCACCATCCGCCGCCACCCGGACGTGGCCCGGCTAAAGCGTCCGCGCGACGTGGCCGAGATGGCGGCCGGGCAAGACCGGCTGCTGGCGGCGGCAACGGCCATGCTGCGGCCTGGCGGGCGGATGATCTACGCCGTGTGCTCGCTGCAGCCGGAGGAGGGGCCGGGGCGCGTAGCCGACCTGCCGGGCCTGCGACGCGACCCGTTCACCGCGGCGGAGCTGGCCGGCGTTCCGTCGGCGCTGACGCCGCAGGGCACGCTGCGCACGCATCCCGGCCTGTGGGCCGACCGCGGCGGCGTGGATGGGTTCTTCGCGGCGCGCTTTATCCGAGTATGATCGCGTGAGTAGGTTCGCTTGTATAATGGCTTGCGTCCGGCGTCCGCGGCTTTAGAACTCTCCCATGCCGCATCTTTATCCTGCGTGGCCGCCCTCTCGGGTTGTCATGGCGCCTAGCCTGCCCATGGCCGACTCCTCCTCTTCCCGGAGACAGGCGGCCAGAGCTGTCGGCGCCGGGGCGGTGGCGGGGACCGCAGAGTTTGGGGCAAACGGCTTGCGGATGGCAACGGCCGTAATGCGGGGCGCGGCATGATCGATCCACGCCGGTGGGCGCGGGATGCGCGCCGCGTCATGGCCGGAATGCCGGTGCTGCGAATGGGCCGGGTGCCGGATGCGCCGGCCTTGCCGGTTCGCGATCCCTGGCCGGGCGATCCGGCCCGCGGCGCGCGCCTGCTGCAGGACGAGATGACGCTGTGCGGCAGCGTCCGTGCATTGGCGCCCGGCGGCTGGGCCGATACCAGCGGCCACGAAACGCTGCGTGCCGCAGCACACGGCTTCACCTGGCTGCGCGACCTGCGCGCCCTGGGCACCGATGCCGCCCGCACCCGCGCCCGCACCCTCGTTGCCGACTGGATCGCCACGCCGTCGCTGGAGCGGCTGGCGCGCCGCCCGGACGTGGCCGGCGCCCGGATCGCTGCCTGGCTGGGCCACTACGACTTCTTCGCTGCTAGCGCCGACGACGCCTTCCGCACGCGGATGATGGGCCGCCTGGTGGCAGACGCCCGCATGCTCGCGGCATCGCTGCCGGCCGAGGAACTGGATGCCCGCGCGCTGACGGCGTTGAAGGGCCTGATCGCCGCCGCAGTGGCGCTGCCGGACCACGCGGCGTTCCTGACCCGCGCCTTGCGGTTCCTGCCGCAGGAGATCGCGCGCCAGGTGCTGCCGGACGGCTGCCATGTCGAGCGCAGCCCGGCCGTGCAACTGGCGGCGCTGCAGGACCTGACCGAGATCCGCGCCCTGCTGCAGGCCGCCCAGGCCCAGCCGCCGGCGGCGCTGTCGTCGGCGATCGAGCGCATGGCGCCGGCGCTCCGCGCGCTTCGGCACGGGGATGGCGGCCTTGCGCTGTTCAACGGGGCGAAGGAGGAGTCGGCGCCGCTGATCGACCTCGTGCTCAATCAGACCGGGCGGGGCGGCCGGGCGGCGGCCGGGCTGACCGAGGGCGGGTTCCACCGCCTGCAGGCCGGGCGCAGCGTGCTGGTCGTGGATTGCGGCCCGCCGCCGCCGCCGGGCATCGACCGCCTGGCCCATGCCGGCACGCTGTCGATCGAGGTGTCGGTCGGGCGCGACCGGATGATCGTGAACTGCGGCGCGGCGCCCGCCGCCGGTCCGGCCTGGCAGGACGCCACCCGCGCCACCGCGGCGCACTCCACCCTGGTCATTGCCGACACCAACTCGTCCGAGCTGCGCCCGAACGGCATCGGCCGCCATCCGAACCAGGTCGATGTGCAGCGCCAGGAGGCCAACGGCGCGCACTGGCTGGAGGCGAGCCATGACGGCTACCTGGCGGCATTCGGCGCGCTGCACCGCCGCCGCCTGTACATGGCCGAAAGCGGCGAGGATATCCGGGGCGAGGATGCGGTCGAGGCGGCGGCCCCGCAGCCCTATGCCGTCCGTTTCCATCTGCATCCCGCCGTTGGGGCCGCCCTGCAACCGGACCACGAGACGGTGCTGCTCCGCCTGTCCGGCGGCAGCAGTTGGCGCCTGCGGGCCGAAGGCGTGCAGGTGTCGCTGGAGGAGAGCGTGTACCTCGGCGGGCCTGAGCCGCGCCCGGCGCAGCAGATCGTGCTGACCGGCCAGACGGATGGCGCGCAGCAGGTCAAGTGGGCGATCACCAAGGTGGCCTAGTCCACGGTGCGGCCGGCCTGTCCCTGATGATCCCGCAAATGCGCCACCTGGCGCTGATCCAGCCGCGCGTCGGCATCGGCGACATGATCTGGCACCTGCCGCATATCCGGGCGCTGGCCAGGCACGTCGCCGGCCGCGTCACGCTGGTGACCCGGCCCCGGTCGATGGCGGACCAACTGGTGGGGCCGGAGGACGGGGTGCACGACATCCTGTACGTCGAGCGCGGCCAGTGGAGCCCGGGCGGGCGGCACGAGGGCAATGCCGGGATGCTGCGGCTGGTACGCGACCTCCGCGCGCTGGACTGCGACGGCGCGGTGCTGATGACGCGCAGCCGCAACCTGACATTGGCCGTGCTGGCGATGGGCGTCCGGCATCGGCATGGCTACGGCATCGGTTTCCAGCGCCGGGTGCTGCGCGGGCCGTTCCTGCCGCGGTCCGCCTGGAAGGGTCATCCATACGATCAGGCGACCGCATGGATGGCGGCGGCCGGCATCGCGCTGGATCGGCCAGACCCCGTCCTGCGTGTTCGGGAAGCGGACCGGCTGGAGGCGCTTCGGAGATTAGGCGCGGACGGCAGCCCGGTGATGCCCGGAGACTTCGCGGCACTTGGCATCGCGGCTTCGGATGATTGGAAAAACTGGGGCGTGGCCTGCTTTGCGGCGCTGGCGGCGGCGTTGCTCCAGGCGGGTTGGCCGGCCGTCGCGCTGGTTGGCGGGCCGGCGGAGCAGGGCATGGCGGCCGCGATCGTTGCAGCGTTGGGCGTGCATTCCGGCCAGGTCTGCCTGGCGCTGGGTTGGCACCTGAGGGAGACTGCGGCGCTGCTGGCCGAGGCTGCGTTCTATGTAGGCAATGACACAGCAGCCCTGAACATGGCGGCTGCGGTCGGCACGCGCAGCTACGGCCTGTTCGGGGCGACGACGCCGCTTCAGCATAGCCCGCTGATCGTCCCTATCATGCCGCCGCGTGGGCTTGATCGGACGCACGGCATGGCAGGGATAACGCCCGATGCCGTGCAACAAGCGATCCACGACGACCGGGCGGCGATGGCGCGTAGCTGAACCACCGTTCTGTTGCCATTGCGCCACAAACCAAGGCGCGCATATGGCCGCTTCGAATTAACTAAATGTTCATCACTTTTATGTTACTTTGTTGGGATGGCTTCTGACGGGGAGACCGACATGCCCAATCCAAAATTCCACCCAGGCTACCTCGCCGACTTCGAGGGTTCCCATCTGACGTCGGAAGCAATGGCTGGCGCGGTGGTGGTGCATCTGACGCGCGAGATCGCGAGCGAGACCGCGGCGGGTCGCAAGCCGCGGCGCATGTTCATTGAATTGACCTTAGGCGAGGCCGTGCAGCACTGGCGCAATGTCGGCGACATGATCCGTACCGCCGGGGCGCTGGAGCGTCAATCAGCCCATGCGGATGCCGCTGGCAACCTGTAGTGTCGGCGCCGGTTTACAGGCTTGCGCTAGGTCTGGCCTGAGTTTGGGCCTGTGGCGGCATCTCGATGTCGATCGCGAGCGTCGAGACCTCGTCGCCACGGTCCAACTTGACGACGACCTTGTCGCGGTCGATCTGCATGTGCTTGGCGATCACCGCCAGGATCTCTTCCTGCAGCACCGCCACAAGCTGCGAGTGATTGCCGGAGACGCGTTCATGCGCAAGCAGGATTTGCAATCGCTCCCGCGCCACGGGAGCGGAGGTGCGCCGGTTGAGGAAGTTGAACAGGCTCACGCGACCCTCCGTCCAAACAGCTTGCCGAATAGCCCTTTTTTCTCTCCGGGAACCGACATCGCCAGCTTTTCGCCCATGAGGCGCCGCACGGCGTCCGTATAGGCGCGGGCGGGCGCGCTGGTCGGGTCGGCGAGCGTCACTGGAGCGCCGAGGTTGCTGGCGCGCAGCACCTCCTGGCTCTCCGGGATGATGCCCAGCAGCGGAATCGACAAGATTTCGAGGATGTCCTCGGTCTTGAGCATCTCGCCTCGCTTGGCACGGGCAGGGTCGTAGCGGGTCAGCAGCAGGTGCTTGTCCACGCGCTCGCCCTTTTCCGCCCGCTCGGTCTTGCTGTCCAGCAGGCCGATGATGCGGTCGCTGTCCCGGACCGAGGAGATCTCGGGGTTGGTCACCACGACGGCCGTGTCGGCATGATACATCGCAAGCTGCGCGCCGCGCTCGATGCCGGCCGGGCTGTCGCAGATGACCCAGTCGAACTTCTCCCGCAGCTCCCCCACGACGCGGGCGACACCCTCGGACGTCAGCGCGTCCTTGTCGCGGGTCTGGCTAGCCGGCAGCAAATGCAGCGTTTCCAAACGTTTGTCGCGAATCAGCGCCTGCGACAGCTTCGCGTCGCCCTGCACGACATTGATCAGGTCGTACACGACCCGGCGCTCGGCGCCCATGATCAGGTCGAGGTTGCGCAGGCCCACATCGAAATCCACGACGACCACTTTCTGGCCGGCCTGCGCCAGAGCCGCACCTAATGCGGCTGTCGAGGTCGTCTTGCCAACGCCTCCCTTGCCCGATGTCACGACCAACACCTTGGCCATCGCAGTCACCTCATGTCTGGAAAAATCTAGTCGAGCGCAGCGATCGCGATCTGGTCGCCGTCCAGCCAGACCTGCACGGCGCGGCCCTGCAGGGCCGGATCCATCTCGTCTGCGGTCTTGTACACGCCGTCGATCGCCAGCAGCTCCGCCTCCAGCCGGCGGCAGAAGATGCGGGCGCGCACGCCGCCGGGCCCGGGACCCAGCAATCCGGCGATTGCCCGGCCGCGCAATG
>JAABUS010004532.1_pt1 | contig 19837 bp, 14 predicted proteins | sample 5560161 | NCBI WGS metagenome assembly JAABUS01 (sample SAMN10711885, study PRJNA513376) | rock metagenome | isolation source: Antarctica rocks | place: Antarctica: Victoria Land, Trio Nunatak nord | collected 2016-01-04 | reverse complement strand
CGGCATTCCCGAGGAAGCGGGGCCGGATCTGCGGCGCGGTGTGGCTGTGGGTGGCGCCGATCATCACCGACAGGGGGGCGATCTCGGTCGCCTCGCCGACCAGCCGGCGGGCCTCTTCGACGATCTTGAGGGGGATGCTGGTGAGGTCGCAGACCACCAGCGCGACGCGTTTGCCCCCCTCCTGCAGGACCACGGCCTTGACCCGGAGTGGGTCGTGGGCCTCCGCCGCCGTCCTGGCCGCGACGTTGGGCCTCTGCGGGCCGTTCATCGGAGTACCGACCGCCGGGGTGATCTCCACCGAGGCCCGGCCGACCTTCAATTCATCGGCGCCTGCCCTCGCGCCGGGCAGGATCGAGGCGAGCATGACGACCCAGATCATTCGCATCGGGACGGAACTCCGAATCGTCGCGGGGTGGACCAGAGGGACTTCGTGATCTATCGAGGCGGCCCCGCGACCCAACCATAGGAATGGTAGCGGCATTCGTATGACCCATCGTCGAACAGGTCGACCAGGGCGTATCCCTCGGCGAACCCGCGGTTCTTCCCCTTCCACCATGCCCCGCAGACGGCCCCGTTGCAGTGGAAGTGGATCCCCTTGATCTCGACGTGATCGACCTGGTGCAGGTGGCCGCTCAGGCAGGCCTTCACGTTCGGGTGCCGGGCGAGCAGGTCCACGATCGCACCCGCGTCGGAGTGGAGGTGGCCCTCTTCGATGTAGAGGTTGCCGGTGAGGGACTCGCGAGGATTCGTGATGGGTAAGGCCGAGACGATGGGGACATGGGACCAGATCAGGATCGGCGTCGTCTCGGGCACGGAGGCCAGCTCGCGCCTGAACCAATCGAACTGCTCTTCGTCAAGGTAGGCCGAGTGGGACCCGTCCCCTTTCTGTCCCGCGGGCTGCACGCCATCGAGGGCGATGAAATGCCAGCCGGCCCGGGCGAAGCTGTAGTACCGGCCGGGCAGGTCGAGGGCTTCGACGGCCCACTTCTTGCCGAAGTCGGGCTCATTCCCGGTCGCATGACTCTTCTCCTTGTCCCATCCCCAGATGTCATGGTTGCCGATGCACGACCGGACGGGGATCGAGTTCTCCGCCTTGAGGACCTCTTTCCAGATGTCCCACTGGATCCGGGTCCGGTCTCGCTTCTGCCCGGCGGCGTCCATGATGTGATCGCCGCCCGAGAGGATGAGGTCGGGCTTCTCCTGCAACGACTGGACGTGCTCCAGGCAGGCCGCCATCCCTTCGGGCGCCCGACGTTCGGGCTGGACGTGGATATCCGTCAGGTGAGCGACCCGTAGGACGCGCTTCCGTCCCGTCGCTTCGCCGACGCAGGTACGCCCCGCCGTGAGGCCGGCGGCCAGGCCTCCCGTCCATTTCAAGAAAGTCCGCCGGCCCAAACCTCGGGGATTCGTGATGTCGGAATGACGCATGGTGTCCATCCGTGTTCCTCTCGCCAGCCCCCGAGGAGTCTCTACCGCGGGGTGGGATTTGGTGTGACCGCGAATCCATCGGGAGGTTCGATCATTGCTCCAGGCACCCGGATGGCGGCACCCGGATGGGCATCGCCGCCCTGAAAGCGTGTACGAGACGGGTCATGCCGAAGGAGAGGGGACTGGCTCCGGAGCCTGGACGGCGCAGGTCCCGGCGCCGGGTTCGGGATCACCGGTCGCCCCTCACGAGCGACTCCCAATCCATCCGCGTCGCTCCTGATGGGTAGACGCCGTACCCCAACTCTTGATGTCGATCGGGCGGGTTTCTCGCCCTGCCATGCGAATGGGCCGCCTCCGTCCCCACCGGATGCCGGTCGCGGGGACGGCCGGCGCGGGTGGACGTGGGGCCGGAGGATCGAAGGGCTCACCGCGTCGCTACTCCTCCACCCGCTTCGCCTTCCTGTCGCGACCGTTCTGGTGCAGGATCGCGTGCGTGACCTTGCCATCCTCTTTCACGAACGTGATCTGGGCGTCGGTCACCTTGAGGAAGAAGGCCGTCTCCGACTCCGGGAAGATCTCGACCTCTCCCTGTCCGGTCGCCCGGGTGATGAGCCGGTCTCCCTCGCGCGTGACCGTCAGCGCGAACGTGGGCGACAGCTGGTACTTGCCGACGTACTCGTCATAAATCTCCGGGTCGACCTTCGCCACGACCCGGGACCCGGGCAGGGCCACCGTCTCGCCGAAGACGATCGTTGCCAGGTCGCGCGAGACCTTGCTCGGGTTCGAAGGGACGACGTTGCAGAGTACGGCCACGCAGACGCCCTCCTCGGTGAAGCGCTTCAGGTCGGTCATGAAGCCGTTGATCCCGCCGCCGTGCCCGACTTGCTTGTGCCCCTTGTAGTCGCCGATCGACCAGCCGTAGGCATAATTGTCCTTGAACGGGGTAAACATCGCGGCCATGCTCTCCTTCGAGAGCGGCCTGCCCGCCTCCAGGGCGCGGTCCCACTTGAGCAAGTCCCTCACGGTCGAGTAGAGCGACCCCGCCGCATAGGGTTGGTTCATGTCGAGATAAGGGGCGTTGACCAGCCCCTCGCCCCGACGGTCGTAGCCCGACGCCCTCTTGGGCAGGATCGTCGCGGGCCGGTCGTAGCCCGTGTCCTTCATCTCGAGGGGCTGGAAGATCGCCTCCCGCAGGAAGTCCTCATAGGATTTGCCCGACACCTTCTCGATGATCGCCCCCAGGAGGAAATACCCCGAGTTGTCGTAGTGGAACTTCGAGCCCGGCTCGAACTCGAGGGGCTTCTCCTTGAACCGCGCGATCATCGAATCGACCGTCTCGGGCTTCGTCATCGACTTCGCATACGACGGGTCGTCCGTGTAGCTCGGGATGCCCGAGGTGTGGGTCAGGAGGTGGTGGATCGTGACCTCCTCCCACGCCTTCGGGGAGCCGGGGAGATGCTTGCCGACGGCATCCTCGACCTTGAGCTTTCCCCGTTCCTGCAAGAGCAGGATCGCCGTGGCGGTGAACATCTTGGTGATCGACCCCAGCCGGAACTTCGTCTCGGGGGTGTTCGGGACCTCGTGCTCGAGATTCGCCAGGCCGTAGCCCCTGGCGAGGAGGATCTCGCCGTCCTTCGCCACCAGCACCGAGCCGCTGAAATTCTCCTCCTTCGCGGCGGCATCCATGTAGGCGGAGAGCCGTTCGGGGATCTCGTCCGAGCGGGCGGATGCGGGAAGGAGCACGACGAACGCCAGGGCCAGGTATCTCCCCACGGCGGGAATCCTCCGACGGGTGTGCGTGACGATCCAAATCCGGGTGGTCACGGCGAGCAACGCCTGGCGCGCTCGTCTCACCTATTCGCTCGGATCGGAGGCATATTGGAATCGAGACGAGGACGCGACTCCAGTCAAAACCTAAGAAATGTCCGGATGGTCCGTCATAAGAGACGGGGGGCGATCGAGGCGCATCCGATCTGGTCGGTCCTCGACCGTCGCCCACCCTTCCTGCGGTCGGGCTCCCGCGAGGAACTCCCGTGCCGGCGGACACGTCAAAGGGACGGGTCGGATCGAAACACACCAATCTTTTTCGAGGAGGCGGTCCCATGATGCGACAATGGCCCCTGGCCCTGGTCGTGCCCTTTGCGGGCCTCGTTGCCTGGAGTGCGTCCCGACTCGACCTCGCCGGGGCGGCGGAGGAGCCCGGGCGGCAGGAGCGGGCCCCGGCGGGAGAGTCCGGGTCGCGGGAGGATCGGAGCTCGAAGACGTGGACGACGGCCGTCACGCCCAAGCCGCTGGGCGGGGGCGTGAAGAAGGGCCTCGACTGGCTGGTGGAGCATCAGCTGCCTGGAGGAGGGTGGGGCCAGGGCGAGGAGTCGCAGCAGATGCGCGGGAACCGCGGCGGGTCCGAGTCCCTCCGGGACACGCCCGACGTGGCCGACACGTGCATCGCGGCGCTGGCCTTGCTCCGCTCGGGGAGCACCCCACGCCAGGGGCCGTACCGCGACGCGATCGTCAAGGCCGTCGGCTACGTCCGTTCTCAGGTCGAGACCTCCGACCCCGAGTCGCTCGCCGTCACCCGGGTGCAAGGGACGCGGGTCCAGCAGAAGCTCGGGCCGAATATCGACACGTTCCTGGCCTCGATGCTCCTGGCCGAGGTCAAGGGTCGCATGCCCGACGAGGAGGGCGAGAAGGCCGTCGACCTCGCGCTGCACAAGGTGCTCGGCAAGATCGAGCGGCACCAGAAGCAGGACGGGTCGTTCGAGGGCCAGGGCTGGGCGCCGATCCTCTCGCAGGCCATGTGCGGCAAGGGGATCAATCGCGCCCGCCAGGCCGGGGCGCGCGTCTCCGACGTGACCCTCGCCCGTGCCGAGGCCGGTGCGACGCTGGCCTTCCAGAGCACGAGCAAGCCGGCATCGGCCCCCGGCGCGAGCGCCAGCGGTTTCGGCGGTGGGGGCATGATGGGAGCGGCCGGGGTCGAGCTCTACAGCCGTGCCGCCAGCGTCGGCGTCCTGCAGGACTCGGTCAACACGGGCAAGCTGGAGGCCAAAGGCCTTCGCGACAAGGCGGCCAACGCCAAGGACCCGAAGGAGCGGGCCGAGGCCGGACGGAAGCTCGCCAAGATCGCCGAGGCCGAGCAGGTCCAGGGCCAGGCCCAGGCGGCGATCGTCGAGCGGCTCGATGACGCGAAGTTCGTCGCCGGCTTCGGCTCCAACGGGGGCGAGGAATTCCTCAGCTACATGAACATCGCCGAGAGCCTGGTCGTCAAGGGCGGCGACGAGTGGAAGCGCTGGGACGCCAAGATGACGGCGAACCTCGACCGCGCGCAGAATGGCGACGGGAGCTGGTCCGGGCACCACTGCATCACCGGCCGGACCTTCTGCACCGCCTCGGCGCTCCTGGTCTTGATGGCCGACCGCACCCCGATCTCCGCCCGTGCCGAAGGCGACGCCCCCTCGGCCACCAGGTGACCTGATCTCCCCGACCACCTATGCGACGGGGCTCCCCATGAGTCTGCCCGGACGTCGAGCGGTCGCGTGGGTGGTGATCTCCTCGGTCGCGTGGCTCGCCTCGTGCGGCCCGCGGACCGAGGGGCTTGACGTCCAGGTCGATCGCGCGCTCGGCGCCGCGATGCGCTCCCTGGTCGCCTCCCAGTCCCCCGACGGGGCCTGGCGCTCGCCGACCTACGGCATCTTCAAGGACGGCCTGTCGCTGACGCCCGCAGTCTTGAAGGCGGTCACCTTCGGGCCGGACGTCGCCGGTTCCGCGACCGCGAGGCGCCTCGGGGCCGACTACCTGGGCGCCCGGGTCCGCGCCGACGGCACGATCGACGACGGCCCGTCCGGCATGACCTATCCCGTCTACACCGCCTCGGCGGCCGTGATGGCGCTGACACGCCTGGACTTCACGGACGGCCGCGGGAAGCGCAAGCGCGACGCCTGGCTCCGCGAGCTGCTCCGGCGGCAATTGACCGAGCGGCTGGGATGGGGCCCCGACGATCCGGCGTTCGGCGGCTGGGGCTACTCGATCGAGCCCCCCTCCCGTCCCGAGGCGGAGGACCCCACCGGGCGCCGGATCGACGCCGACCTCTCGTCGACGCTCTTCGCGGTCGGGGCCTTGCGGATCGCCGGCATCGAGGCCGAAGACCCGGCGATCCGCAAGGCCCTGACCTTCATCCAGAGGTGTCAGAACGTCGTGGAGGGCGGCCGGGACGCCGATCCTCGGTACGACGACGGCGGCTTCTTCTTCTCCCCGACGGACCCGGTTCGCAACAAGGCCGGGGCCGCGGGCTTGGACCGATACGGTCGGGCGCGGTACCACTCCTACGGCAGCGCGACGGCCGACGGTCTCCGGGCGCTTCTTCGATGCGGCCTCCCCGCCGACCACCCGCGGGTCGCCGCGAGCCGAGGATGGCTGGAACGGCACTTCGCGGCCTCGTCGCATCCCGGCACGTTCGAGGCGTCCCGCGAGGTCGAGCGCGACGCGACGTATTACTACTATGCCTGGTCGGTGGCCCATGCCTTCCGTGCGCTCGGCATCGCGGAGATCCGCACCGGAGGCCGGCGAGTCACCTGGCCCGAGGCGCTCTCCCGAGAGTTGATCCGCCGACAGCGCGAGGACGGGACCTGGATCAACCGCTTCACGGCCTCGAAGGAGGACGACCCGCTGGTCGCCACCTCCTTCGCCGCCGGGGCCCTGGGCCTCTGTCGGACGTTCCTCGCCCGCTGAGGGGGGGGCCCCGCGGGATGCCCCTTCCAGGGTCGGGGATGACGGCGGATGGTCTCCTCCAAAGTCATCCAATGATTCCCGACCTTCCCCTTCGAGACGTCAGGCTCGTTCTGCGTCACGTCATATCCGTGGTCGCTCTTGCCATCGGTGGTCATGCCAAAGAGGAATCGGTTCACGTGGATTTCCGGTTCGAGAAGAAGGTCTATCTCGCCCCGAGAGTTCTTGAGATTTCATCATGTGATATTTACCTTTTGAGGAAAGGTGCTCCGAAGCTTAATTGGTTCTCCAATCGCGGGCAAAACCACAAGCTCGAAATCACCCGACGCTGCCGCACCACCGTCTTCGACCGGGAACATCAAATCAACCTGCTTGTAGTCATGAGGCTCGATGCGAATTACCTCCGCTCCCGGCTCTTGCCGGAAGGTTCGCTGTCCTACCTTGATCGAGATACTCTTGATGGAAATGGGATGTTTCGATGAATTCGTGATTGCGATTTCCGAATTATAGCGGCGGGGGTGGGGCGTGATGATTACGAGAGAGTCGCCAGGTCTGTTCAGCAATTCCTCATAGGAGAAGGACGATACCTCGACAGAAAGCGGTGGACGATTCGACAAGTTCGAAGGTGATTCGAACTTCACTCCTGCCTTTTCCCAAGCAGCACGTTCCTCGTCCTCAAAATCTCTGAGGGTCTTGTTCCCCAACGCATCGGCAATATCCTCTGGGGGAAGCAAATACGGCCATCCTAGAAAATTCTCATCGCAAACCTCGACCGCCGGATAAACGAGATGGGTGCCTAGGGCTGTCTCGATGTGAAAGGCCGAACCCGGCTGACATATAAAACGCATCATTGTAAATAAACGTGAGTTATGGTCGAAAAGTTGTTCTTGCGTGCGAGGATGACGAGGCGTCTCCGGGTATGGCTTGTGATACAGGAGCTTGGCTTTGCCCCTTCTCCTTCCACCAGGTTGGAGGGGCTCAGTCTCGTTACAGATATCTTTGAATTCGAGACTTTTGGTCCCCATCGGGTCTTTCAAGGCCGCGGCCACGATGAACACGGGGGAGCGGCCGATGTTGACGATGGTTAGGTCGATTTCCAGATGAAACGGCTCGCCAGTTCCAAAGGGCGGGGGAGTACTGCCCGTCCCGTGGGCCTTCAGGCTGACCTTGAGCTTCTCCTCAAACTGGGGCTTCTCCTCGTGTGCCGTGGCTCTGGGCGGTGAAACTTGGCCCACTGGGGGATTCGTGCCTACTTTTAGTTCCCCAACCACCTTCCGAATCCCCTCGGAGATGTTGAGGTAAGCCTTATCATGAGGCCGCCAATCCGTTATCGCCTTGCCGTCCTTTGGAAGTGCCTGAAGCTTCCCGAACAGTGCCGAGTGCCAGTCGCACGGGCGTACGATGATGGGAATGACTCGGGCCTCGCCTGACTCATGGCGTTCCAAAGCCCGTTTCAGCTCGACGCTGTAGCAAAATTCGGAGTGAATGAAATCGGCACTGACCAGAAGAAGAATGACCCGTGCGGCCTCAAGCTGCATGTCAATCTGGCCCCTCCACTCCGTTCCCCCCGTAATTTTCCGGTCGTGCCATTCCGAGATGAGCCCCTGCCGTTTCAGGTTGCTCAGATGCGTTTCGAGCTTGTTTCGGTACCGTTCGTCGCTGTGCGTATAGCTGTAGAAGAGTGAGATGCCGCCGGTGATGGGTTCGGGGTTCGGCATGGGCGGCTCTCTGTACCGTCTCGGGCGGTCATTTGCACTTCAGAATGCTATCCGCTCGACCTCGTCGAGCGTGACCAGGTCGTGACTCATCTCTTCATCCCTCTACGGAAGCTCGCCCAGGGCGAGCAACTCGGCCCGGCGTTCCAGCCGCCTCTCATCGTTCATTTGGAGGACCGAGACCGTGGCCCGCCCCCCGGGCGTCCTCCCGACGATGCGATGCCCTTGGAACTCGAAGTGCTCGGCCCACACGTCCCGGCGGGGGTGGAAGAGCGGGACGAGGGTTGAGGTCTCGACGTCGATGCCCGACAGATTCGGGCCCTTGCAGGCGTTGCAGCGGTTGCAGGCGAGGGCGAGGTTCTCCGGGTCATCGGGCCCGCCGTGCTGCCTCGCGATGATGTGCTCAACGTGATGGGAAAGCCCGGTCTGATCCTGGCGGAGGAGGCAGTATTCGCAGCGGTTCCCGGCCCGCGTGCGGACCAACTCCCGCGCCTGGGCGTCCATCAGGACATGCCGCTTGAGGCGAGATACCGCCTGGCCTTAAGTTTCAAGATGGAGATGAACTCGTCGGTGTTGATGTACGCCTCGTATTCGGCCCGCTCGGGCTCGGTGAGGAGGCCCTCGTTCGCCTTCTCCGCGAGCACATCAACCCGTTCTTGGACGGCGGGGTCGAGCCGCACGTCGAGGAGCCTTCTCGCCGCCTCGGCGTCGAGGCAGCGGCTCACCGGGTCGAGCATGAGGTCGAGAACGGAGGACCAATCCTTCGGCGTGGCGTGTGCGGGGCTCATGAATCCTCCTCGTCGTAGCAATCCGAACGCATACTACCCCATCCGGGGCCGGTCTCGCCAGGAGACTTGGGGTCTCCTCGAGGTTGGATGCATGCAAAACTTGCCATGCCGATTGCCGGAGACAAGGGGAATCATCTCGGGCTATCGTTCGAAGGGGCGAGTCGGCAACAGATCGACCCGGGCTGCGGGCGCGTTGCGGGCGGTTTGGGACCACGCCATCGAGTCGATCGAATGGAGACGGGGATGACCGGCAAGCCTCTGGATGGCCGACCCCTTCACTCCAAGTGGTGTGCGGGCAGCAACGCCCGGTCGAGGGCGTCCACGACAGTCAGGAGCCAGGCCCGGTCGCTCACGTTCCTCCGGCAGATGGACCCGACGCCGACCAGCAGGGGCAGCTCACCCATCGCCCGGGCACATTCGAGAGAGCCCCCCGGCTCCCACCCCGAGGCTTTGTGTGATGAATCGATGGGAGTCTTGTAGGGACGGCTTTCCAACTCGCCCTATGATCCCGACCCGGCAGAGATGATGGCCAGGGCGGGTTGGAAAGCCGTCCCTACAGACCAAACCGGCCTCGACCGATTTCTTCAGACAGCCCCTAATCCGGGACGATGGCGCCGTCGTCGATGGGCTCGGCAGGCGGCTCCGGCGGCCGGGCGAGGGGCGCGACGGGGTCCGGCTTCGGCTCGTCGGGCTCGTCGAAGTCGGCGAGCGGGATGTCCGTGGTGTCGGGGGAGGTGGGGACGTACACTGTCTTGCCTCCGGGGAGATCCCGCGGCTCATTCGATTCCGGCATGGGTGCGGCTCCTCACGGTGCCTGGGCGGGGACGATTCGTCCCCCTTCAGGATACGGTCGTGCCCTCGTCGCGTGAAGGGCTACCCCGCCACCGGGCGGAGCGGATGGCGAGTGCCCACGGAATCTGGCGATCCGCGGCAGCAGAGCGATCGGCGTCCCGGGATTCCGGCCACGCCACGAAGGCTCTCCCCACAGTCCCCGGCCGTGGCGGGCTACAGGATGGTGTTTTGGACGAGGCAGGGGGATAGTGCCGAGGGGTGGACCGCCGTCGGGGCGCTGAGACCTCTCTCTCTCGGCTCGCGATGGGGGAATACGCGCTATGGTGCGATTTTAATGATTAGGGGGCAGGCTGTTGGTCTCCCTTGAAGGCGTGCTTACCCCCGTTTTCACCCACCTCTGACCCATCTTTGACCCGCCTGACCCTGGGCCGGGGACCGGTCAGCCGTCGGCGGTCCACCAGTCGTTGATGAGCCTCCTCAGACGTTCCGCCTTCTCCGGGTGCCGCCCGGCGAGATTCGCGGCCTCGGAGGGGTCGTGTGCCAGGTCGAACAGCTCGACCTTCCCGTCCGGCTCGTTGCGCGGGTCGGGGAGGATCAGCTTCCAGTCCCCCTCGACGGCCCAGCGATAGCGGAGGCTGGAGGCGGGCCGGTGGAGGTCGACCGCGTCGTGCGTGAAGACTTCGCCGAAAATGGCCGTCCGGCCCTCCACCGCGGCCTCGTCACGCAGGTCGACGCCCTGCATCGCCGGCGCGGGCTCGAGGCCGGCGGCGGCGAGGATCGTCGGGGCGAGGTCGATCGAGAGGACGGGGCGATCCGAGACGCCGGGCTTGAGCTTCCCGGGCCAGCGGACGACGATCGGCGTGCGGAGGCCGCCGTCGTAGGGAGACTGCTTCGAGCGCGGGGCGTAGCGGTCGGCGTCGGGGTCCTGGATCCATCCGTTGTCGGCGAGGAAGACGACGATGGTGTTCTCGGCGAGGCCCTTGTCGTCGAGGTAGCCGAGGAGCTGGCCGCAGGTCTCGTCGAACCACTCGCACATGGCCCAGTACCTGGCCACTTCCGGCGACTCGGCCCGGCCCCGGTATGCGTCGAGGAGCCGCGTGGGGGGCGTGTGCGGCGAGTGGGGCATCATCGGGGCATACCAGAGGAAGAAGGGTTCGCCCCGTCCGGTGGCCGTGTCGAGGAATGCGAAGACCTCGTCCATCCCCTTGCGGCCGATGGTGAGCCCCTCGTCGCCGTGGCGTCCGCCCTGATCGGGATCGCCGTGGGACATCCCGTGGGTGAAGCCGCCGTGCCGGTAGTGCCCGCCCCACCACTTCCCCGCCTGGAAGCTCGCGTATCCCTCCTCGGCCAGCCGCCTCGGCAGCGTGTCGACCCGGTCGAAGGCGCGGACCATCTCCCTCCGCCCGGCGAGGGAGTCGGGATGGCGCCTGCCGAGGCGCCCGGCCTTGCCCGCCGGCGCGGGAGGGTCGTTGCTCGTGACCTTGTGCTGATGGGGATAGAGCCCGGTCAGGATCGACGCCAGGCTGGGCGAACAGAGGCTGGACGGGACGTAGCCGCGGCGGAAGGTCTTCCCCTGCGCGGCGAGCCGATCGAGGTGGGGGGTCCGGATGTGCGGGTGGCCCATGAAGGAGTAATCCCCATACCCCTGATCGTCGGAGATGATCATCACGACGTTCGGAGGCGCCCCGCCCGCCGGTCCGGCGGCGACGACCGGATCGGTCAGTGCCAGCCAGCCGGCGACGACCGCGAAGGCGGCTCGGAGGATTTCCGGACGCCCGCCGAAAGACTCATGAGTCATGGAAGCGACTTCCTCCAGGTCAGGGCCGAGTCGGTCAGGCGCCCGGTCACATCGGGCCGGTCGGCCGCGAGGTCCCGGGTCTCTCGGGGGTCATCGGCGAGGTCGTACAGCTCGGCCCCGGTCCCGTCGGCGTTGACGAGCAGCTTCCAGTCGCCGTCGCGGACGGCGACGTTCGGGCTGCGGTCCCTGCCGACTTTCGGGTACGCGAAGGACGTATTATTACGTCCATATTCCCAGAAGAGGAGCTTCGTCCGCGTTGGGGAACGGCCGCGGAGGGCGTCGCCGAGGTCTTCGCCGTCCGATGGCGCGTCTCCTTTCGTCGCCGCGCCGCAGAGCCGAGCGAGCGTCGGGAGCAGGTCGACGGCGGCGAGGACGGTGGTGTCGTTCGTCACGCCGGCCGGGACGACCCCCGGCCCCCAGGCGATGCACGGCACGCGGATGCCTCCCTCGTACAGGCTCAGCTTGCTCCCCCGGAGGCCGCCGGCACGCCGCCCGTCGAACGTCGGCAACGGGCCGTTGTCGCCGAAGAAGAGGACGATCGTCGGCCGACCCGCCTCCCGCCCGCGCAGGGCGTCGAGCAGCCGTCCGAGCTGCCTGTCCATCTCCGCCACCACCCCGCGCAGCCGTGCCGGAGTGTCGCTCTTGCCCGTCGCCCGGCCCGCCTTGCCGACTTCCTGGTCGTCGGCCGCCGGGACCCACGGGGCGTGGGTGTCGTCCAGCCAGAGGTTGACGAAGCACGGCGTGTCCGCGTTCGTCCGGAGGAATTCGACCGTCCGATCGACCATCCAGCGGGTTCGGTCCCACCGCTTCACCGGGTCGTCCGCCGACCAGATCCAGTCTCGCGCGGTGATTTCTGGGTGGGGCTCGGGGCTCTCCCAGGTGCCGGCCCCGAGGTCGTACCCGTACGCGGCGAACTTCGGAGGATTTCGCACGTCCCGGCCGCCGCCGAGATGCCACTTGCCGACGTGGGCGGTGGCGTACCCGGCCGCCTTCAGCATCCGAGGGAGCGAGGGGGCCTCGGGGGTGAGAGAGTCGGCCTGCTCGCACGCCCGATTCCCGGCCCTCGTCTGCAAGTAGCTGGTGATCCGCCATCGGGCCGGGAACTGGCCGGTGATGATCCCGCACCGCGAGGGCGAGCAGATCGGGGCCGCGACATAGAACTGCGTGAACCGGACGCCCTCCTTCGCCATCCGGTCGAGGTGCGGGGCCTCGACGGGCATGCCGCCGGGACCGCCGAGGTCGCCCCAGCCGAAGTCGTCGGCGAGGACGACGATCACGTTCGGCTGCGGGACCTCGGGGAGCGTCCCGGCCCTCCCGAGCCCCGGGACGAGTACGACCGCCGCGAGGGCGATGCCGAGCGAGTGGTTCATCGAGTCGTTCCTCGTCCTCGGAGGTCTCCGTCCGCGGTCCCCGGCCCCCGCGCGACTCCCGGCGGGTGCCACCGGTCAGGATATCGACCGCGAAGCCCGCGGAACAGGTCGTTGACAGACGCCCCCCCCGGCGCAATGATCCATATCTCCCGTCCCCGATGATCCATGGATACCCGGCAGGAGTCCACCATGCGCATCCGCCTCCCGATGCTGTCGCTGACGCTCCTCACCCTGTGCGGCCCGGCCTTCGCCGCCGACGCCCGCAAGCCCAACGTCCTCGTCATCCTCTCCGACGACGTCGGCTATGGCGAGTACGGCTTCCAGGGGAGCAAGGACATCCCCACGCCGAATATCGACTCGATCGCCAAGAACGGGGTCCGCTTCACCCAGGCCTACGTCAGCGGCCCGTATTGCAGCCCGACGCGGGCGGGCCTGTTGACCGGCCGCTACCAGACCCGCTTCGGCCACGAGTTCAACAGCACCGCGCGGCACAGCGGCCTGGCGCTGACCGAGACGACGATCGCCAATCGGCTGAAGTCGCTCGGCTACGCCACCTGCGCGATCGGCAAGTGGCACCTCGGGAGCGGGCCCGAATATCGCCCGATTAAACGCGGTTTCGACGAGTTCTACGGCACGCTGGCCAACACGCCGTATTATCACCCCACCCAGTTCGTCGACTCGCGCGTGTCTCCCGACGTGCAGGAGGTCGAGGACGAGGCCTTCTACACCACCGACGCCTACGGCGACCGCGCCGTCGACTGGCTGGAGAAGCACAAGGACGCACCCTGGTTCCTCTACGTGCCGTTCAACGCCCAGCACGCCCCCTTGCAGGCGCCCCAGAAATACCTCGACCGCTTCCCGGACATCGCCGACGAGACGCGCAAGCAGTTCGCGGCGGTGATGTCGGCCATGGACGACAACGTCGGCCGCATCCTGGGCAAGGTCCGCGAGCTCGGGCAGGAGGAAAATACCCTGATCGTCTTCACCTGCGACAACGGCGGTCCGACGCGCTCGACGACCTCGAAGAACGGGCCGCTCCGCGGTTTCAAGGCGACCACCTGGGAGGGGGGCGTCCGCGTCCCGACGTGCTGGCAGTGGAAGGGGACCATCCCCGCCGGCACGACCTACGAGAACCCGATCATCCAGCTGGACATCCTGCCGACCGCCCTGGCCGCGGCCGGGGGAGAGGTCGACCCGGCGTGGAAGCTCGACGGCGTGGATCTGCTGCCGTACCTGACCGGCAAGCAGAAGGGCAAGCCGCACGAGACGCTCTACTGGCGGTTCGGCGAGCAGCGGGCCATCCGCCACGGCGACTGGAAGCTCGTCGTCGCCAACGACGGCAGCGGGAGGCCGGAGCTTTACGACCTGGAGAATGACATCGGCGAAGCCAAGGACCTCGCCTCGACGCAACCCGACAAGGCCAAGGAACTGCAACGCCTCTATGACACCTGGAACGCCGAGCAGGCCGCGCCGCTCGCCGCCAAGGAGGCCCCCGGCGCCGCCAAGAAGGGGGCCGCCAAGAAGGCCGCCCGCAAGGCCGCCCACAAGGCCGCCCAGAAGTAGGCGGACGAGTGATCGGCCCGTCTCGCCGTCCGGGGAGAGGAGCGGGGCGAGGTGCCCTGCTCCCTCCGACGCCCCGATGATCACGGCCATGCGGCCCATCCCGACAGGAGCCTCCGCGATGATTCGACGACTCGTCCTCATCCTCGCCCTGGTCGGGCTGGTGGGCGCCGGGGGGACGGCCGTCGCCGAGCCGCCGAGGCGTCCCAATATCGTCCTGATCGTCGCCGACGACCTCGGGTACGGGCACGTCGGCTGCTTCGGGCAGCAGAAGATCGCCACCCCGAACCTCGACCGGCTCGCCGCCGACGGGATGCGGTTCACCCATTTCTACAGCGGGGCGAACGTCTGCGCCCCGTCCCGAAGCACCCTGATGACCGGCCTGCACACCGGGCGTACCCCCGTCCGCAACAATGGCCTGAAGCGACACCTGGATCCCGGAGACGTGACCGTCGCGGAGGTGCTCAAGTCCGCCGGGTACGCCACCGGCGGGTTCGGCAAGTGGGGCCTCGGCGGGGTGGACACGCCGGGCGTGGCGGTCAAACAAGGTTTCGACACCTGGTTCGGCCAGTACAGCCAGGTCCACGCCCACTTCTTCTACCCGCACTTTTTGATGCACGGCCTGGAACGCCGCCCGCTGCCCGAGAACGCGGGAAAAAAGCGGGGCAGGTACGCACAGGACGCGATCCACGAGCAGGCGCTCGAGTTCATCACCGCGAACCGGGAACGTCCGTTCTTCGCCTACTTGCCGTATATCCTGCCGCATGTCGAGCTGGTCGCCCCCCCGGAGGCCCGCAAGCCCTACGAAGGGCGCTGGCCGAAGGTCGGCCGGGCCGATCCCAGGCCCGGATACCTGGGGACCGACGACGCCTATGCCGAGTTCGCCGGGATGGTCTCTCACCTCGACCGGCAGGTCGGCGAGGTGATGGCCCTCTTGAAGCGGCTCGGGATCGACGACGACACGGTGGTGATCTTCACCTCCGACAACGGGCCGCAGCCGGGGGCGTGGGCGGACATCTTCGTCGACTTCTTCGACGGGAACGGCCCCTTCCGCGGGGCGAAGGGCAGGTTCTACGAGGGAGGCATCCGGGTGCCGACGATCGTCCGCTGGCCCGGCCGGATCGAGCCGGGGACGGTGAGCGAGCACGTCGGCTACTTCCCGGACGTCTTGCCGACATTGGCGGACCTGGCCGGGGCGAGGGACCACCTGCCGGCGGACCTCGACGGGCTTTCGTTCGCGCCGACCTTGCTCGGCAGGGACGCGGAGCAAGGTCGGCACCCCTACCTCTACTGGGAGGCGGCGGGGGTACAGCAGGACACGGTCCAGCAAGCCGTGCGCTGGGGAAGCTGGAAGGCGGTGCGTCATGGGCCCGGGGCGGCCTGGGAACTGTATGACCTGAAGGCCGACGCCGCGGAGCAAAGGGACGTCGCGGCGGGTCATCCCGATGTCCTGAAGCGTAATGACGCCATCTGTCGGCAGGCCCACACCCCCGAACGACGCTTCGGGACGGGCCCGAAGGAGTCGTCGGCGGACTACGTGAAGTAGAGATTCGCGCGGTTTGCCATCGCGTAGATGACGAGGCGGATCCGATCTCCTTCTCCCCGCGGGAGAAGGTGCCCCGCAGGGGCGGATGAGGGTCATTGGTCCCCGGAAATAAGCTTCGCCTGATGACGTGGCTCATGCAGGGACCGGTGACCCTCATCCGGCCGTTCCGGACACCTTCTCCCGCGGGGAGAAGGGAAGATATGATCGCCCTCGATTGAGGGCTGGAGGCAAACCGCGACCGAGGACGTCCGCCTCGGCTACGGATTCGGAACCACCGGGAGAGTCACGCGAGACCGGAGCTCGGCCGTCCGATAGACCCGATGCGTCGCCTTCCGGAAGTCCGACTCCTCCGCCGTATAGATGTCGCAGAAGGTCTGCGGGTTCCGATCCACCAGCGGGAACCATGAGCTCTGCACCTGGATCATGACCCGGTGCCCGGACCGGAACGTGTGCAGGGCATCCTGCAGGGCGAACTTGACCTTCGTAACCTCCCCCGGCGCAAACGGTTCTGGCCGCTCGAAGCCATTGCGGAACTTCCCGCGCATCACGTCCCCGCGGACGAGCTGCTGGTAGCCGCCCATCCGGACCTGCGTCGGGTTCTTGGCCGGGTCCGGGAAGTCTCCGGGGTAGACGTCGATCAGTTTGACGACCCAATCGGCGTCCGTCCCGGTCGTGCTGACGTGCAGCTCCACCTCGACCGGGCCGGCGACCGTCAGGTCTTCGGCGAGCGCCGGGGTCTGGTAGACGAGGACGTCCGTCCGGTTTGCCGCGAACCGCTGGTCCGCCGTCTTGTACTCGGTCACCATCGTGTTCACCGGCTTGCCCACGAAGGGGACCGGCTTCGCCGGGTCGGAGACGAACTCGTCGAACCCCGCCGGCTTCTCCTCCCCGCGGTCGCTCCCGGCCGATCCCCCGGCGCCGAGAGAGCCGTTGGCGTTCAGGACGTAGTCCCGCGGCCTCGCGGTCCTGGGAGGCCAGGCGTCGAACTTCCGCCAGACGTTGGTGCCCGTCTCGAAGGCCCACGCCTTGGGGAACTTGCCGTCCCCCTTCCCCTTCAGGTGGAACTCGAAGAACGGCAGCTCGATCTGCTCCCGGTAGTACTCCGCGGTCTTGCTATTGAAGGCGACGTCGCCGAGCTTCGAGCCGTCGTCTCCCGCCCAGCTGCCGTGCCACCAGGGCCCCATGACGAGGTGGTTCCCCCCCTTCGGCACCCCGGTCGCCTCGACCCGCTTGAACGTCTCGAGGGCCCCGTGCAGGTTCTCGGCGTCGAACCAGCCGCCGACCGTGAGGACCGCCGGCCTGATGCCCTTGACGTGCCGCCGGAGGTCCCGGGCCTTCCAGAACGCGTCGTAGGTGCCGTGGGCCATCAGCTCCTTCCAGAACGGGTTCCCCCCCTTCAGGTGGAGGGCGTCGGCGTTCGACAGCGGGCCCATCGCGAGGAAGAAGTCGTAACCGTCCGGGGTCCCGTAGTCGAACTTCAAGGCCTCGAACCTCTTGAGGTTCTCCGGCCGGAGTTTGGTGAAGTCGGCCAGGAACCGGAAAGCGTGGGCCAGGAAGAAGGCCCCGTTGTGGTGCCAGTCGTCGCCGATGAACCAGTCCATCACCGGGGCCTGCGGGGACGCGGCGACGAGGGCCGGGTGGGCGTCGATCATCGCGCAGACGGTGTAGAAACCGGGGTACGAGATGCCGGACTGGCCGACCTTCCCGTTGTGGTTGGGGACGTGCTCGAGCAGCCACGCGATCGTGTCGAACGCGTCGGAACTCTCGTCGATCTCCTTGCCGACCTTGGTCGGGTCGTGCGGGCGGACGTGGACGTACTCCCCCTCCGACCGGAGCTGCCCCCGGACGTCCTGGTAGGCGAAGATGTATCGGGCCTTGCCGAAGAGCGGGCTCGGGCCGAGATCCGCCCGGTACTGGTCGGCTCCATAGGGGGTGACCGCGTAGGGCGTCCGGGTGAGCAGGATCGGATACGCGACGGAGTCGTCCTTGGGGACGTAGACGGCGGTGAACAGCCGGACCCCGTCCCGCATGGGGACTCGATACTCGTACTTGGTGTAGTGGGCCTTGACCTCGTCGAGCCCCTGGGCGGACAGTCCGGCGGGGGCGACGGCGAGGAGGACGAGCGAAGCGAACGCGAGACGCATGGGGCCGGTTCTCCAGAGGACGGGGAGGGTGCCCGTATCAGAACAAGAACGCATGGCCCTTTCAACGACAGGGCGCCGGATTCCCTCGCGACGGCCCGGGGGTTGACTGCGATCCGTGATGCCTATAATCCCATTCGATGCACGGCCACCTTGCCGCACCGGCCGAGCACGAGTTGCGCAGTTCGACAAACCCGCCCCGGGCTCATCGAGCGTACGGGTGCGAGGAGCACGGGAATATGGAGATCGGCCGTCCGGGGCGGGCTTGATCCGTCGGGAAGGCGAGCCCGGGCGGCCGGCGTCCTTCCATTGCCCAGCCGTGCTCTCGCCGCCATTCCCCCCGGCATCGGGACGTATGGCGTGTCGGAGGGAAGCGGTCGGCCCAGATATTATGAGGCACATGCATGAGAGTGGGAAAGCGTGAACTTCTACTTGACAAAGCGCGATGTTCGTAAGTGAATTTGTTTCTCGCCGCTTTCGCTCCTCTCCTTTGCACTTCTCCTTTTTCCAGTTTATTGATTCCGGAGCCTTCGAATGCCTCGTTCGCATCGCAGAGGATTCACCCTGATCGAACTCCTGGTCGTGATCGCGATCATCGCAGTCTTGATCGGCCTGCTCTTGCCCGCCGTGCAGGCGGCACGCGAGGCCGCCCGCCGCTCGCAGTGCGTCAACAACCTCAAGCAGATGTCGCTGGCCGCCCTCAACTTCGAGTCGACCTACAGCACCATGCCGCCGGGAACCGGCCCATACCCGATCACGAGCGGGAACAAAACTCGGTCGTCGACGGCCGCGATGGTCCTCCAGTACCTGGAGCAATCGGCCACCTATTCCGCCTTCAACTTCGAGCACAGCGTCGCCATCGGTGAAGCTGCCAACCAGACGGCGATGTATCAGGTCGTCTCGGCCTATGTCTGCCCGTCCGATCCGAATACCACGAAATTCGGAGACTGTAGCAACAAAGAAGACGATTTTCACGGTCCCTCGCGGGCCTGGTGTAGCACTTTCGTAGCCCGGGCCCGGTCATTCGATCGCTGCTCTCGGTGCATGTCCAGCGCGATCCTTTGGCGGATGTGCTCCGCCGTCCGTACCGAGTACACGCTCCGCTGAGCCTTACGGTAACGCCGGTTGCCTCGCTCGACCGCGTTGCTCGTCCCCGGCAACAGCCTGTCGTCCAGGTACGTCAGCGCCTTCTCCAGGTTCGGCGTGTATAGCTTCTCCAGGGCGCGGCCGATCCGCTTGAACCGCCGAACCCGGGCGCGCAATTTCGCCAGACGACCCAAGGCCGTCGCCGCACGGCAGCGGCGGTCGAACAGTCGGTACACCTCGTCCATGATCGCGCGCAAGGCCCGCAGGTGGGGCAGGCCCCGCGTGATCCGTTGCAAGGTCCGTCCCTCGGCAGCCGTCATCCTCCTCCGGACAAACAGATGCCGGTGCTCGAACAGGTCGTTGATCCGTTGCTCCTGCCGTTTGGCCCGCCGCGCCTCCTGGGCCTGGGCCTTCTTGGGCCGGCCGCGTGGTCGCTTCGGGAGCCGGGCTTTCATCTCCTTGCGGAGCTTGGCCAGGGCGTGCAGCACCGCCTTGGTGATCTCCTTGAGGACGTGGAACCGGCAGACCTGGTGCGGCACCTCGGGGAAGATTTCCGCCAGCGGGACCGGATAGAGATTCGAGCCATCGGTGGTGATGCCCAGGACCGTCAGGCCTCCGGCGTCAAGGTGGGCCTTGAAGTCGCGGAGGAAGGCACGGATGTCGTCGTGAGTCGGGTCCTTCTCCAGGACGCGGTAAGTCAACCGGATGAAGGTGCGGTTGTCGACCAGCGAGAGGACGCAGAACGGCCCGTCGTACAGCTCATCGAGGGCAATGTAGCCGCTGAAGCCCTCCAGGCCGCGAGCCAGGTAGTCGGTCTCGATGCGGGCCAGATTTTTTTTCCCCGGCGGCCTCGACCCAGTTCTGAATCGTGGCCCACGGGACGAAGACGCG
>JAABUS010004531.1_pt1 | contig 19857 bp, 20 predicted proteins | sample 5560161 | NCBI WGS metagenome assembly JAABUS01 (sample SAMN10711885, study PRJNA513376) | rock metagenome | isolation source: Antarctica rocks | place: Antarctica: Victoria Land, Trio Nunatak nord | collected 2016-01-04 | reverse complement strand
CCGCGACGACGTTGCGCCCGCGCGCGCCGTCGCGGCCGCCCTCCGCGCCCGCGGGCGCGTGCCGGCGGCGCTCGGTGATCAGCGAGTAGGTCATGGGCTCGAGCGCCTCGAGCTCGCGCACCACGCCGTCGCCACCCGGCCAGCGCCCCGCGCCCCCGCTGCCGCGGCGGATCGCGTACTCCACGACGCGCACGGGCAGCTCGAGCTCGAGCGCCTCCACGGGCGAGTTGCGCGTGTTGCTCATCGCGACGTGGACCCCGCTGGGGCCGCGCGCGCCCTCCGTCGCGCCCTGGCCGCCGCCGAGGGTCTCGTAGTAGGAGAAGCGCTCGTTTCCCAGCGTCACGTTGTTCATCGTGCCCTGCCCGAGCGCGCGGCCGAACGCACGCAGCACGAGGTCGGCCACGCGGGAGGACGTCTCGACGTTGCCCGCGGCGACCGCCGCGGGGAAGCGCGCGTCGAGCAGCGTGCCCGGCGCGGTGACGACGGTGACGGGCCGGTGGGCGCCCGCGCTCGGTGGCACGTCGGGGTCGGTGAGCACGCGCACGGCGAAGACCGCGGCGCTGTAGGTCACCGCCCGCGGGCAGTTGAGGTTCCCGAGGTCCTGGCCGGGTGAGCCCGTGAAGTCGAGCGTGATCGCGTCGCCGCGGACCGTCGCGGTCAGCCGGAGGGTGAGGTCGCCGTCGCGCGCCTCGAGAACGTCCTCCGCGACGCGGACGCCGTCGGGCAGGGCGGCGAGAGCGGCGCGCGTGCGGCGCTCGGTGTAGTCGAGGACCGCCGCGGTCGCCTCGCGGAGGCCCGCGGTGCCGAGCCGCGCCTGGAGCTCCCGCAGGCGCCCGACGCCGACGCGGGTGGCGGCGAGCTGCGCGCGCAGGTCGGCGCGGCGCTCGGCGGGCTGGCGCATGCGCCCGGAGAGCTCCTCCACCGCCGCCGCGTCGAGGACGCGCGGCGCGATCACGACGCCCTCCTCGTGCAGGCTCGCCGAGTCGGCGGGCATCGAGCCCGGCACCCGCCCGCCGACGTCGGCGTGGTGCGCGCGTGCCGCCGCGAAGCCGAGCAGCTGGTCCCCCGCGCCGAACGCGGGCGTGATCACCGTGATGTCCGGGAGGTGCGTGCCGCCCGCGAACGGGTCGTTGAGCACCCACGACACGCCCGGCTCGTGCCCCTCGCCGAGCACCGCGGCGACGGCCGCGGGCATCGAGCCGAGGTGCACGGGGATGTGCTCGGCCTGCATGACGCACTCCCCGGCAGGGTCGAAGAGCGCCGTCGAGCAGTCGTGGCGCTCCTTGATGTTCGCCGAGTGGGCGGCGCGGATGAGCGTCGCGCCCATCTCCTCGCAGGCCGAGCGCAGCGCGCCCGTGGCGACCTGAAGCGCGATCGGATCCATCACCGGCGCTCCAGCCGGAGCGTCCCCGCGGCGTCGTGGCCACCTGCCCACCCCTCGGGAACCAGCACGGTGAACTCGGGCCCCGGGATGCGCGCGGGCCCGCGCACGCTGCCGTCGTGTCCGTCTGCGGTCGCGGGGAAGACCTCAGCGCCCGCGGTCCGCCAGGTGCGCCGGACGGTGACGAGCTCCCACGGCGCGTCGGGCTCCGCGTAGCCGTAGCGCTCCTCGTGGGCGGCGGCCAGGCCCGCCCGCAGGCCGTCCGGAGTCCGCGCGACGTCGCGCAGGGAGAGCTCGTGCGCCTGGCCGCGGTAGCGGACCTCCCAGGCGACCGCGTCCGCGTCGGACGCGAGCGCCGCGAGCTCCTCCACGGTCAGCGCGTCGCCCGGGCGCAGGACGGTCTGCGTCTCGTCGCGGCGCCGCTCCGCCGCCGCGAGGCCGAGCGCGGAGAGCACCGAGCCCGCCCCCGGCACGACGATCCGCCGGATCCCGAGCTCCTCCGCGAGGGCGGCGGCGTGGAGCGGGCCGGCGCCGCCGAAGGCCAGCAGGGCGAAGTCGCGCGGATCCAGTCCGCGCTCCACCGTCATGACCCGGAGCGCCCGGACCATCTCCGCGTCGGCGACGCGGAGGATCCCGCGGGCGGTCTCCCGGACCTCGAGACCGAGCGCGTCGGCGAGCCGGCCCACCGCCGCGCGCGCCGCCGCGAGGTCGAGGCCGACGCCGCCGGCGAGGTCGCCCTCCAGGTCGCCGAGCACCACGTGTGCGTCGGTCACCGTCGGCTCCGTCCCGCCGTGCCCGTAGGCCGCCGGGCCTGGGCGGGCTCCCGCGCTCCGCGGCCCGGTGCGCAGCGCGCCGCCCGCGTCGCGCCAGCCGATCGAGCCGCCGCCGGCCCCGACCGTATGCACGTCGACCATCCCGAGCGCGAGCGGCCGCCCCCCGACCTCACGGCCCGTCGTCTCCCGCACGCGGCCGTCCTGCACGACGCAGACGTCGCACGACGTGCCGCCCATGTCGAAGCAGAGGAGGTCCGGCTCGCCCGTGGCCCGCGCCACGAGCGCCGCGGCCGCCGCGCCGCCGGCCGGGCCCGAGAGCACTGTGAAGGCGGCGTGCGCGGCGGCCGTCCGGACGTCGGTCACCCCGCCCGAGCTCTGCATGACCTGCGGCTCGGGCAGCCCGCGCTGCACCGCCGCGGCGGTCAGCCGGCCGAGGTAGGCGGCCAGGAGCGGGGAGAGCGCGGCGTCGACCTCCGTGGTGGCCGCGCGCTCGAACTCGCGGAACGTCCCGACGACCTCGTGGGACAGCGACACGTGCACGCCGGGCAGGCGCTCGCGCAGCGCGGCCCCGAGAGCGCGCTCGTGTGCCGGGAAGCGGTCGGCGTGCAGCAGGCAGACCGCGACCGCCTCCACGTCGAGCGCGGCCACGGCCTCGGCGACGCCGGCGGCCGCCTCCGGACCGAGCTCGCGCAGCACCTCGCCGCGGGCGCCCATGCGCTCCGGCACGGCGACGCGCCGTTCCGGCGGCACGAGCGGCGCGGGGTGGGCGGCGTCGAGACGGTAGAGGTCGGCGCGGGCCTGGCGCCCGAGCTCGACGACGTCGACGAAGCCCTCCGTGGCCAGGAGCGCCGCGCGCGCACCCGCTCCCTCCAGGAGCGCGTTCGTCGCGACGGTCATGCCGTGCGCGAAGGCGGTGACGTCGGCCGCGGACGCCCCGGCGGCGTCGAGCACCGCGTCGATCGCCGCGAGCACGCCGGCGGACTGGTCGTCCGGCGTCGTCGGCGCCTTCGCCGTGGTGGTGCGGACGCCGTCGACGAGGACGGCGTCCGTGAAGGTCCCGCCGACGTCCACCCCGAGCAGCACGGGCCGGACGCTACGCGCTACGCGGCGAGGACCTCTGACTCCTCGGTCTCGGCGAGGTGCTGGTGCGACGGGCAGTAGCCGTTGAGCGGCAACGGCTCGCGCTGGCAGGCGGTGCCGCGGCGGGTGGTCGCCCGGCACTGCAGCGGGTTGCCGTTCGCGTCGTAGCCGTGCCGCGGCTGCTTGAGCAGCCACTCCTCGGCCGCGGCGACGTACGTCTCCACGACGTGCCAGACCTTCGCCTGCGTGCTCACCGGGAAGTACGGACGGATGTCCGAGAACAGCGTCCGCGCCGGCTTGGCGAAGTAGTGGCGGTCGGTCGCCAGCCGCGTGAGGTTCGCCTCACACGCCTTGAGCACCGCCTCGTGCCCCTTCGTGGCGCAGCCGACCGGGGTCTCGATGTCCCGCGCGAGCTCGCGGTAGATGGCCCTGCTGAACTGGAACATGATGATTGTGAGCCGTGAGGCTCGTCTCTCCTCCGTGACGGTCCGAGAACTCTCCCCTACCGGATCCTTCGACCAGTGTCGGCAGCGGGTGTGAAGGCTCCAACGATTTCAATGTTGGTTTCGCGTTAAGCAGCGGCGCGCGGATCGTGTCGCCCCTCTACGAACCCGTCAGGCGACCGAGAGTTCGCCGATGACGAGGTCTCGGCGCGTCGCCGCTCTCAGCTAGCGCCAGCGCTCGCGCTGCGGTGGCTCGTCGCCGCGGACCACCGCGTGCATGCCGTCGAGCGCCGGATCACGGTCGGGGAAGTCCGTGCGCAGGTGCGCGCCGCGGCTCTCCTCGCGATCCTCGGCGCAGGCCGCGACCATCCGCGCGAGCGGGTGCGGGTCCGTCCGCAGCCGCGCGAGGCCCGCGCCATCGCGCTCGACACCCGCGAGCTCCCACATCGCCGCGCGCGTCGTGCGGCCCGGTGCGGCGATCGTCGTCGTGGCCGGCGTCGCCGCGAGGCTCCGGGGCGGCATTGCCTCGTCAAGACCGGCCAGGCCGGCGCGACGCCCCATGACGAAGCACTCGCTCAGCGAGTTCGAGGCCAGGCGATTGGCGCCGTGCAGGCCCGTGCAGGCCGACTCCCCGATGGCGTACAGCCCGGGAACGGTGGTGCCGCCGTCGAGGTCGGTGACGATGCCGCCCATCACGTAGTGGCAGGCGGGGGCGACGGGCAGCAGCTGGCTCACGGGATCCAGGCCGTGGTCGCGGAGGGCGCCGACGACGTTCGGGAAGAGCGCCGGGTCGATGTGGCGCATGTCGAGGTCCACATGCGCCGTGCCCTGTGATCGGAGCTTGGAGACGATCGCCCGGCTGACCTCGTCCCGGGGGGCGAGCTCCTCGACGAAGCGCTCGCCCTGCGCGTCGAGCAGGACAGCGCCCTCGCCCCGGATCGCCTCGGTCACCAGGAAGCCCTCGCGGCCGGGAACGCCGATGATCGCGGTGGGGTGGAACTGGACGAACTCGAGGTCGGCCAGCGCGGCCCCGGCGGCGTGGGCGAGCATCAGGCCGATCCCGAGCGAGCCCGGCGGGTTCGTCGTGCGCGACCAGAGCGCGGCGGCGCCTCCCGTGGCCAGCACGGTCGCGCGGGCGCTGATCGCGCGGCCGTCCTCGCAGACGACGCCGACGCAGCGGCCCTCCTCCGGCGTCGTCCACAGCGTCGCTGCGCGCGCACCCTCGAGCACCACGATGCCGGGCTCCTCGACGACGACCGCGGAGAGCTGGCGCACGACGCGCCGGCCCGTCGCGCTGCCGCCCGCGTGCGCGACGCGGCGGCGCCCGTGGCCGCCCTCGAGGCCGAGCGCGATCTCGCCGCGCTCGTCGTGGTCGAAGACGACGCCGAGCTCCTGCAGGTCGTGCACCGCGCGGGGCGCTTCGCGCACGAGGACGCTGGCGGCCGTGCGGCGGACCGCGCCCCGGCCCGCGGTCTCGGTGTCGCGGCGGTGGAGGTCCGGCGTGTCGTCGGCTCCGAGGGCCGCGGCCAGGCCGCCCTGGGCCCAGTACGACGAGGTCTGGGCGAGCGGCGTGGCCGAGACCAGCACGACCCGGGCGCCTTCGCGGGCGGCCGTCAGCGCGGCGTACAGCCCCGCACCGCCGGCACCGACGACGCAGACGTCGGCGGTACGCGCGGCCTCGGCTGAGGGACGGGCGGAGGCCATCGAGCGGGGTACGGTATCCCGGTGCCCCACGGACCCCTGTTCGCGCACTTCGCGTCATCGTCGGCGCACGACCCGGGGCCCGGCCACCCTGAGCGGGCGGAGCGCATCGCCGCCATCGCGGCGGCGCTCGAGGGGCACGACGCCTACGGCTACGTGCTGCGCGAGTCCCCGCTCGCGACCGACGCGCAGCTGGCCGCGGTCCACCCACTCGAGTACGTCGCGGCGATCGAGCGGCTCTGCGCGGCGGGGGGTGGGGCGATCGACGCCGACACCGTCGTCTCGGCGCGCTCGTGCGAGGCCGCCCGCCACGCGGCGGGCGGCGTGGTCGCGCTCGTCGACGCGCTCCTGGCGCCCGGCGGCCCGCGCGTCGGCGGCTCGCTGCACCGGCCGCCGGGCCATCACGCCGAGCGGGCGCGGGCGATGGGCTTCTGCGTCTTCAACTCCGTGGCCGCGGGGACGCGATGGGCGCTGGACCACCACGGTCTCGAACGGGTGCTCGTGCTCGACTGGGACGTCCACCACGGCAACGGGACGAACGCGATCTTCCGCGCGGAGCCACGGGTGCTCTTCGTCTCCGTGCACCAGTCTCCCCTGTATCCCGGCACGGGCCCGGCCACGGACGTCGGCACCGGCCCGGGTCGCGGCACCAACGTCAACGTGCCGGTGCCGGGCGGCTCGGGCGACCAGACGTTCTGCTCGGTCGTCGAGCACCTCGCCCTTCCGCTGGCCCGCGCGTGGCGTCCACAGCTCCTGCTCGTCTCCGCCGGCTTCGACGCGCACGTCGACGACCCGCTCGCAGGCTGCCTGGTGACCGATGCCGGATACGCGGCGATGGCGTCCTCGCTGCGCCGCGTCGCCGACGAGCTGGACGCTCCGCTCGGGATCGTCCTGGAAGGCGGCTACGAGCTTGGGGCGCTGACGCGCGGTCTCGGCGCCACGCTCGAGGCGATCGCCGCCGAGCCGGTCGCGCCGCAGGCGGAGCTTGCGCCGCATCCGCTCGCGGTCGAGGCGCTGGAGCGGACGCTGGGGCTGCTGGGATAGGCGCGCGGAGGGGTCGGCTCGTGTCCGTTGTGCCGTCATGGGAGGCCTCCGGGGCGTAGTACGCTCGAATCAGCCCGTGATGCCCTCGCCCTCGGGGGCCCCGGAGCGCCCGGTGGCTCCGCTGCGGCGCTTGGCGCCGGAGCGTCCGGTGGCTCCGCGCGACCCGCTCGCGCCGGTGGCACCGGGCCTTGGAGGCGTCACGCCCGCGGCGCCGGAGGGTCCCGTCGGGGCGACCGGGGCGACCGGAGCGGGAGCGGGAGGCGGCGCGGGAGGCGGCGCGACCGCGGTGGGTCCGCTTGCGCCCGTCGCGCCCGTGGCGGGCTCGGGATCGTCGGTCAGCGTGATGAACGCCACGGCGAGCACCACCAGGGAAACAGCGACGATCGACGCGAGCACGGCGATCGGCAGCTTCCAGTTCGGTGCAGGGGCCAGGCGTGTACGGGCCGCGGCGCCGCAGACCAGGCACCAGTCCTGGTCGGGACCGACGGCTGAGGCGCAACGCGGGCAGGTGATCGCACCGGGCTCGAGCGGCGAGGCCGCGTCGCTCACGGCGCTTGAGTCCAAACCGTCTCAATCATGCTCAGGCGAACCTTGGGTGGGTCGCCCGGGCTTGGCGCCGAGCTCCACCGCGGGCTGCGTCGCGCTGGGCTGCTTCCCGGCGCCGGCGGCAGGCTGTACGGCGGTCGGACCGGCGAACGACCCTGGCGGCGCGGCGAGCGGAGCGTCGCCCACCTCGGAGATGGCCTGGGGCCCGTCGAGGCGCAGGCCGCAGTTCGGGCAGTAGTTCGCGTCGGAGCCGTGCAGGGCGGCACATCGCGGGCAGGCGGCGATGCCGGGCTCGCGCAGGACGACGAAGTCCCGGCGGTCGCTGAGCACCTTCTCGAGGGCGCGCAGCTCGACGTCGACGACCGCGAGCGCACCGAGCTTGCCGGCGACGAGCTCGGTGCGCTCGCGCCTGAAGCGGTGGAGGTCGAAGACGAGGCCGCCGAGGTCGCGGAAGCCGAGCTCGCGCACCCGGCGCAGGTAGCGCAGTCGGCGGCGCAGGCGACCGCGCTCGCGGAAGCTCGATTCGCCGGGTGGCGCGGCCGGCTGGACCTCCAGGCCGGCGGGCGCCGAGGGGTCCGGAGCGGGCGCCGGTGCATGGACGGCGGTCGTCTCGGGCGGCAGGGGGAAGGCCCCCTGCTCCGGGATGGGCGCGGGAGGCTCGGCGCCGGGGATCGGGGCGGCGGCGCGTCGTGGCCTCAGAGGCAGTCGGCGAGTCATGGTGTCGTGGCGCCGATCGGGCACCGCGCCGCACCATAGCGGCGCCTCCGGTGGGGCGTCCCGCCACTCGGACGGATCGGGTTCGGAGTCCTCCCGATCCACCGTCCGATCGTGGCGGCGCGTCCCGCGTGGATCGGGTGAACAGGCTCAGCTCACGAGGAGCTCGCGCCAGGCGGCGGCGACGCGTTCGGCCATGCGGTCGGCCGACCAGACCTCCGCCCGCGCACGTCCCGCCACGCGCGGGTCGGGCGCGGCGAGGTGGGCGGCGGCGAGCGCGCGCCAGGCCTCGAGATCGTAGGGGGCGCAGAGCGCGCCGGCGATGCCCCGGAGCGCCGCGGGATGGTTTCCGACCGGGGTGGTGAGCACCGGCACGTCGCAGGCGAGCGCCTCGAGGACCGCGAGGCCGAAGCCCTCGAACTCCGTCGGCGCCACCACCGCGTTGGCGGCGTTGATCCACAGGGGAACCTGCGCAGGTGCCACCTGGCCGAGCGAGAGCAGCCGCGCGCCGTCGGCGACGTCCATGGCGCGGTCGTGGCGCTTGACGATGCGCGCCGGGTCGTGGGGGAACAGGAGGCAGGGTTCATCCGGCGGCAGGCCGAGCTGCGCCCGCGCCTGCGCCCGGGCGATCGGGCGGAAGCGGTGCGTGTCGACGCCGCACGGCAGCACGCGCACATCATGGCGGCCGGGTGCGGCCGCGGCGAGCTCCTCGCTCGCCGCAGCGACGAGGTCCATGCGACCCAGGGCGGCCTGGGTGATGCGGCGCGAACGCGGATGGCGAACGTCGTTGCCGTGCAGCGTCACCGCCCGTGGCGCGGGCCCGCCGAGCGCGAGCGCGACCCACGCGGTCAGCCCGAAGTGGGCGTGGACGACGTCGTGGCCACCGCCGCGGTGGCGCGCCCGGATATCCCGCGCCGCCCTGGCGTAGCCGCCGGGAGGAAACGAGAACACGTCGACCTCCACCCCCTCGAGACGCCGCAGCGCGTCGACCTGGTCACGCACGAAGACCCCCAGCGGTGGCCGCTCCGGAGAGGGCCACATGTTCGTGACGACCAGTGCGCGCATTCGTGACTGATTCTCCACATGTGCGTCTAGATCCGTGACGCGGTGCGGCCCAAGGCTCCCTGGCATCCCGAATCCAACCCCCGCCCGGGAGGGCGCAATCACCATGACCCACCGCTTCTCCGCTCGGCTTCACACCTGGCTCGTCCTGTCCATCGCCGCCGTCGCCGGCCGCCTGCGCACCGCGCCGCAGGGTGGACAGGGGACGGTCGAGTACGTCGCGCTGATCCTGCTGGTCGCCGGCGTGCTCGCCGTCGCCGTGACCGCCGCCGGCGCCAGCGGCAAGAGCCTGCAGTTCGGCGAGATCATCACCAAGGAGCTCAAGCAGGCCATCAGCTCGGTGAGCAAGTGAGCCCGGCGCGGTCCGGCGGCGGTGGCGTCGCCGGACCGCGCAGAAGTCCGATGCGTCTACCGCGACCGGAAGCACGAGCCCGACGGTGATCGCCGCTTCAGGATCGTCACCGCCTGGACTATCGTGGGGGCGCTGCTCGGCCTCGTCGCGCTCGCGACAGGCGTACATGAACGCCATGTCTCGTCGCGAGCTGCGTAACGTCGTCGCGATCATCATCGTCGGCATGGTCGGCCTCGCCGTTGCCGGGTACCACTCCTGGGGGCCATGGCCGCAGCTGATCGCCGGCCTCGCCGTGATGGTCGCAGCGAGCTTCGCGGCGCCCGTCGCCTTCGGCTGGCGCGACGATCCTCCTCAGAACCCCAAGCACGCCCAGCGCTGACGCGGCCGCGAGCACGAGCCGCGCGTTCGCCTACGCTCCTCGCGTGGCCGTCCCCGCCCCCGCGCATCCCCGCGACCGGCCGATCGCCGTCTTCGACTCGGGCGTCGGCGGGCTCACCGTGCTGCACGAGCTGCTGGTCCGGCTGCCCGCGGAGAGCTTCGTCTACCTCGCCGACACCGCGCGCTTCCCCTACGGCGAGCGCACCAGCGAGGAGCTCGAGCGCTTCAGCCTGCAGATCGGCGAGGAGCTGCTGCGCCATCGCGCGAAGCTGCTCGTCGTCGCCTGCAACTCCGCGGCCGCGGCGGCGCTGCCCGCGCTCCAGCAGCGAATGATGCAGACGACGCTCGGGGTCGACGTCATCGGCGTCGTCCGACCCGGGGGCGTCCACGCGGTCGCCGCCACGCGCAACGGCCGCGTCGGGGTGCTCGCGACGCCGGCCACGGTCGCCTCGGGCGCCTACCTCGAGGCGGTCGCGGCGGCCGATCCGCACGTCGCCGTCACTCAGGTCGCCTGCCCGGAGCTCGCGCCGCTCATCGAGAACGGCTTCCCCTACGACGAGCGCGTCGTCGCGACCGTCCGCACCTACGTCGTGCCCCTGCGCGAGGCCGGGGTGGACACCGTCGTGCTCGGCTGCACCCACTACCCGCTCGTGCAGCCCATGCTCCAGCGCATGCTCGGCCCCGACGTGACGATCATCGCCTCCGGAGCGCCGCTGGCCCGTCAGGTCTCGCACGTCCTCGGCGCCCGCGGGCTGGCGACGGAGCGTACGGGCGAGGGCGACTACTCCTTCGTCTGCACGGGGGAGCCTGAGCGCTTCCGGGCGCTCGGCACCCGCTTCCTCCAGATGCCGCTCGGCGTCGTCGAGGCCGTGCGGCTCGAGCCCGCGGTGCGCGAGCGCGACGCACCCCGCGATACCTCCCGGCTCCGCGAGGCCCCCGTCCGATGAGCACCCGCCCGCCCGCTCGCTCCTACGGCCGCGCGGCCGATCACCTGCGTCCGGTCGCCTTCACGCCCGGCTTCGTGGCCACCGCGACCGGCTCGACGCTCATCGCCTGCGGGGAGACCCGGGTGATCTGCACCGCCTCGGTCCAGGAGAGCGTTCCGCGCTGGATGCAGGGGCGCGGCACGGGCTGGGTCACCGCGGAGTACGGCATGCTCCCGGCGTCGACGGGGGAGCGCAAGCAGCGCGACGCCACCAGGGGCCGCCTCGACGGACGCACGGTCGAGATCCAGCGGCTCATCGGCCGCGCGCTGCGCGTCGTCGTCGACCGCGAGGCGCTCGGCGAGCGCACCGTGTACCTCGACTGCGACGTGCTGACCGCCGACGGCGGCACCCGCTGCGCGTCGATCACGGGCGCCTACGTCGCGCTCGCGCTGGCGATGGGGCGGCTCGTCGAGGGGGGCCGCCTGGAGCGCTCGCCGCTGACGGGCTCGCTCGCGGCGGTCTCCTGCGGCGTCGTCGCCGGGGTGCCGCTGCTCGACCTCGACTACGCGGAGGACTCGACGGCCGAGGTCGACGCCAACGTCGTCATGACCGGCGAGGGCGGCCTCGTGGAGGTGCAGGCCACGGCGGAGCGGACGCCGCTCTCGCGCGCGCACCTCGACGACCTGCTCGTGCTCGCCGAGCGCGGCATCGCCGACCTCCGCGCCGCGCAGGAGGCGGCGATCGCGGGGACCGCGTGATGGAGCTCGTACTCGCGACGCGCAACCCGCACAAGCTGGCCGAGCTCGGTGCGCTCCTCCCGGGCCACGAGCTCGCGGAGCTTCCTGAGCACCTAGCCTCGCCCGAGGAGACGGGCGCGACGTTCGCCGAGAACGCGCTGATCAAGGCCCGCGCCGCGGCCGACGCCCTCGGCGTGCCGGTGATCGCCGACGACTCCGGCGTCGAGTCAGCAGCGCTGGGCGGCGCTCCGGGCGTGCGCTCCGCGCGCTTCGCGGGGCCCGACGCCGGCGACGCGGACAACCTGCGCAGGCTCCTGCACGACGCGCCCGCAGGCGACGCGCTGGCCTACGTCTGCGCCATCGCCTTCGTCGACTCGCGCACCGGCGAGGCGTGGACGGTCGAGGGTCGCTGCACGGGGACCCTCGATCCGCCTCCGCGCGGCGCCGGCGGCTTCGGCTACGACCCCGCCTTCCTGCCCGACGACGTCGTCGATCGCGATCGGCCCAGGCGCACGATGGCCGAGCTCGAGCCCGGGGAGAAGGCCGCGATCTCACATCGCGGGCGCGCGGCGAGGGAGCTGCTGGCAAGGCTCGGGGAGCGGGAATGAACGCGCCGTCGTCGATGATCCCCGCCCGGGCGCCCGCCCCCGGGGCGCGCTCGCACGCGGCACTGCTGTCGATCGCCTCCAACTCGACGCTGATCCTGCTCAAGGTCATCGCGGGCACCGTGACCGGCTCGGTCGCGCTGCTGACCGAGGCGCTGCACTCGAGCTTCGACCTCGTCGCCTCCGTCGTGGCCTTCGTGTCGGTCCGCAAGGCCGACGTGCCCGCCGACGCCGACCATCCCTACGGCCACGAGAAGTTCGAGGACATGGCCGCGGCGATCGAGGGGATGCTGATCCTCGTCGGCTCGGGGGTCATCGTCTTCGAGTCCGTCCGCCGCCTCGTCGTCGGCGGCGAGGTCCACGCGCTCGGCTTCGGCATCGCGGTGCTCGCCGTCTCCATCGCGGTGAACCTCGTCGTGTCCGCCCGGCTGTCGGCGCGCGCGAGAGAGACGGGCTCCCCGGCGCTGGAGGCCGACGCGTCGCACCTGCGCACGGACGCCGCGACCTCGGGCGGGGTGCTCGTCGGCCTCGCGCTCGTGCAGCTCACCGGCGAGACGTGGATCGACCCGGTCGTCGCCCTGCTCGTCGCGGCGTCGATCGTCGCCGCCGGCGTGCGGATCCTGCGCTCCTCCTCGCGGGTGCTCATCGACGAGGCGCTCCCGGCGGAGGAGCTCGCCGCGATCGAGGAGGAGGTGCTCGGCTTCGGTCCCCGCGGAGTCGCGGGCTTCCACAAGCTCCGCGCGCGCCGCGCGGGCGCCCGGCGCTACATCGATCTCCACGTCCAGTTCCGCTCGGGCACGACGCTCGAGGACGCCCACGCGACCTCCCATGCGCTGCAGGGCGCGATCCGGCGCCGCCTGGCGGGCGCCGACGTGCTCATCCACCTCGAGCCCGAGGACCGCGTGGTCCCCGGGACGGAGGTCCCGCCGGAGCGGGCGGGCCGCGATGAACCGATGAACCGATGAACCGATGGGCCGGTCGAAAGGCCGGCAGGGGACTGGTCGCGTCGTTGCCCGAGCGGGAGCGACGGTCGTTGTCAAGACGCTGCAACGGCGATAAGCTCCGCGTATGTTCCCACCTCGTCGCTTGGCATCGAAGATGGCGGCGTTCCTCATGCTGGCCGCCTTGGCGGGGTTGGGGCCATTCTCGAGCGTGGCGTCCGCCGATGTCAGCGGCCCGGACATCGTCCAGTTCCTCAATGCGCAGCGGGCCGCGCATGGGATCCCGGCCCCGATCACGCACGACCCCGTGCTGTCTGACGGCTGCGCCAAGCACGATCGCTACGGGGCCGCGAACGGCGTGTTGACGCACGGTGAGGACCCGGCCAAGCCGGGCTACTCCCCGGAGGGCGATCAGGCGGGCAAGACCTCCGTGTTGTATGCGGGAGGTGGGCCCTGGACGGGATCACGTAACCCGTTCGAGAACGCGCCGATCCACCTGCATCAGCTCCTGGCACCGCGCATGGACCGGATGGGCGCCGCGGAGGTCAGCGGCTACGGGTGCGCCACGACGCTGGCCTCCCGCAACCGGGCGGCACCGCCGGCGGACGTCACCTACAGCTACCCGGGCGACGGGGCCACGGCGTGGCCGCCGGCACAGACGGCCTTTGAGGGCCCCTACACGCCCGGAGAACGCGTCGGGATCCCGCAGGGCACCACCACGGGTCCCTATCTGTACGTCATGTTCGACGGCCCCGGCCTGTCAGTGTTCGCCACGGCCCGGGCCACGGCGGCATCGCTGACCGGGCCCGAGGGGCCGGTCAGCGTGGTGACCGTCGACAACACCACCAGTGGCCTGCAGGGCTACTTGCCGACCGGGATGGAGGTGATCCCCCGTACGCCGCTCCGGGCGGGCGCCGCCTACCGGGCGTCGGTCACCGCGTCGGTCAGCGACTCCGGCGTGCCGGCGCGGACGTTCACGCGCACGTGGACGTTCACGACCGGGAAGGCGCCCAACAGCGTGGCGCTGACGAGCGCCAGCTCGTCGGGGCGTGAGCTCACCGTGTCGGGTCGCAGCGACGCCCCCGGAGCCGTCGTGACCGCCACCGGACCCGGTACGGCAACGAGCGTGCCGCTCAATCCGGCAGGCAACACGTCGTTCACCGTCCCCGCCGACGGGACCTGGCGCGTCTGCGTCCGATCAGGCGGTGATCGCAGCGAGTACCAGCCGGCCGAGCAGTGCGTCGACCTGGTTGCGCAGGCGCCAAGCGATGGGGGCGGCGGCAAGGTCGCGGATCCCCGCGTGCCCGACCCCCGCCTCCCCGAGCCTCGCATGCCCGACCCTCGCCTCCCCGAGCTCGGCGTGCCCGACCCGCGTCTCCCCTCACAGTTGCGGCTCGGTACGGCGGTGACCCGGAGGACCGCACGCGACATCCGCGTGCTCGTGGCCTGCAGCGCCGCCTGCGACATCACCGCCTCCGGAAGCGTGAGCGCAGGCCAGCGCCGGGTCCGCCTCAAGACCGCCTACTCGATCCTCGATGAGGCTGGCACGACTACTCTGCGCTTCCGGCTCCGGGCTTCCGACGTCCGCCGTCTGCGCGGCCGAGGCAAGCGGCGCCTCCGACTCCGCATCGAGGCAGCCGGCGAAGACGCCAACGTCGCTCGCACGATCACGGCGAAGCTCAAGTAGGCGGCGAGGCTCGCGCGCGTCGGGGCTCCGTCCGACGCATCCGCATCCAATGAGCCGCCTCCCTTGCGGGGACGAGTGTCGCGGCGCCGGCTGCTGCTCCTCGGTGGAGGCCCGCCTGCCGAGGACACCCGCCGAGTAGGACCAGGCCCGTGTCACATGCCGACCCGCAGCGGCGGTGACCCCTGTGACCATGCTGTCCGCCTACGTCCACGCCATCGCCTACGTGGTGCCCGCCACCGCCGCCAACCCGCGCGCCGACGTCGCGGCCTGGGCGTCGGCGGTGGCGACCGTCGCGTCATGGCCGGTCGCCGAGCCGCTGCAGCCGGTGCTCGAACACCGGCTGGCCCGGACCGGGCAGCGCGGCGCGTTGCGCGAGGTGATCGTCTGCGCGGGCTTCGAACCGCTGGGCCTCGTCGCTCCGGGCGGGACCGACCACGATCTGCGCGAACTGCTGCGGCCACTGCGGCGGGTCCGGGCGTTGCGCCCGCTGCGCGGCGCGAGGGCCGTGCGGGCACTCGCGCTGCCGACCCGGCACGTCGCCGAGCTGCGCCGGCTGGACCCACGCATCCCGGAAGGTCGCTGGGCGCTCGCGCCGCTGTTCGACGACCTCTGCGAGGGCTTGGCCGCTCTCGGCGGCCCCGTCGCCCTGCGCCTGCTGGTCATGCCCGCTCCCGCCGGTCCCTTGAGCGACGAAGACGCAGAGGTCGAGGAGAGCCGCCGACTGCGCTTCAGCCTGGAGCTCCGCGCCGAGCGGCCCCTGCCGGCCACCCTGCGCGCCCGGGCCGAGGCGCTGTGCCTGTCGCAGCGCGCCAGCACGGAGGCCTGGACGGTCGGGGACGATCCAGATGAGGAGCCGCTGGCTCTGCCGGGCGTGGCCGCCGTCCGGCTGTCGCTGCCCTTGCGCGTGGCGTCGTCGGTGCGGATCGTCGAAGGGCGCCCGTTCGAGGGCCCCCTGCGGCCCGACGGTGCCGTGATGGGCCGCGTGCGCAAGCTCGACGGCCGGCCTGCCGCCTGGCGACTGGGACTGGGAGTCGCGCCGCCACCACGCCTTCCTGGCCGGGGCCTCGGGGTGCGGCAAGAGCACCGCGACGTTGCGCCTCGTCGAGGACGACCTGGCCGCGCACCGCTCCGTTGTGGTCGTCGACCCGCACGGCGACCTCGCCGACGCGGTCCTCGCCCTGGCCGGCGAGGTCGGCACGACGCGGATCGATCCGCGAGATCCACTCACCGCCCCGCTCGACCTGCTCGACCGCCGCGCCGACCGGGCCGTCGCGCATCTCCTCAGCGCGGTCGCCGAGGCGTGGCCGAAGAACTTCGCCGGCCCGGTGTTCACCCGCGCGATGTCGCTGGCCCTTCGTGTCCTCGCGGCACGACCGCTCGTCCACGGACCCACGCTCGCCGACGTCGAGCGCTACGTCGTCGACCACGACTGGCGCGACCAGGTCATCGGCGTGATGTTGGCCGAGCGGCGGCTGCGCGAGGAGGCCAGCCGCGGGTCACGCGCTTGGCGCAACGAGCCGCGCGACGATCAGACCCTCTTCAACTGGCTGGCGGGCAAGCTGACGTCGCTGACCCACGGGCCCGCGGCGCCGCTGTTCGACCGCCCCGCCGACCGCACCCTCGAGGACGAGCTGGCGGGCGGCCGCGTCGTCGTCATGTCCCTCCCGCTCGGTCTGCTCAGCTCCGACACGGTCAGCCTCGTCGGGCGGATGTTCCTCACCCGGCTCGTCAGCGCGCTGGCCAGCCAGGGCAGCCGTCCGGAGCGGCGAGCGCGGCGGCGACGGCGATGTCGTCGTAGCGGCAGCCGTCGAGGGTCATCGACAGCCGCAGCGGCCCGGCGATGTCGCCGTCGGCCCGCTCCTTGCCGACGAAGCGCGTCGCGCCCTCGGACTGCTGCTGAAACAGCGCGCTGGCCGAGTCGCCGGCCGTGAACACCCCGCGGCGCGCCTCGTCTGCCGTCGCCGACGCCGTCGGCGCGTCGGGGAAGGTGAGCAGGATGACCAGCAGCGAGCGGGGGCCCGCGGCGGGCGTCGCGACGATCCGCTGCTCTCCGTCGGCCCGGACGCGACCGTCAAGCTCGGCCGTCGTAGGGTTCGCGTCCTTCAGCCTGACGCGCTGACCGACGAGCGCGCGCGGCTGGGGGCCGGCCAGCGACCGCTCACCATCGCCGGACGCCAATACGTAGTGAGTCGAGAGCGGCGGCGCACCAAAGCGGTCTCCGTGCTGCTCGGCGAGGATCCCGCCGATCTCCTGCGCCTGAGTGACCGGGGCGGCGAGCAGGCTCCCAAGGGACACGGTGAATAGAACGAGGAGACGGCCCGCGAGGATGTATGTGGTCATGACCAGACCACCGGCGCGTCGGCGGCCGATGTTACAGCGCGCCCCTGATCCACACGAGCGCCCTCCCCACGGACGGACGCGGTGCCATCGGATCGCCGATAGGCAAGATGCTGCCGTCATGTTCGCTGCGCTTGACGAGTCGGCACCGGAATTGCCGAGTGGGATCGCCTACGTCTTGACCGGCGTCGTGTTGCTCGGCGAAGAAGTCGAGGCGCGCAAGGCGGCTCAGGCCCCACTGGGCGGCGTAAGCAGGAGGCAGCGCGCGCTCGCCTACTCGAGATGGTCGTTCCCAAGCTCCTTGGCGAAGGTGCTGGCCACCTCTGCATCGAGAGCCGCGGGAGCGACGCCGACCTTCGTGACCGTGTGGTCCTCCTCGACGTGCTCAACCTCGCTGGCGGATCAGCCGCTATGCAGCTATGACTGGCGGAACAAGTCCGAAGCGTTGCTTTGGCTAGCTGACGGAGTCTGCGGCGCGGTGGCCGACTACTTGCTCCAGGCGGCTGGCAAGACGCACTACTTCGAAACCCTACTCGCCTCCAAGGTCATCGGAGAGCTGACGTACATCAGCGAGGGCGCTCCGTAGCATGCGAAAGCCCCGGCTCCCGCCCTAGGCGACATCGTGGTTTCGACGTCCTCGGGCTGGCCCTCCGGGGCTTGCGGCTTCCTCAGAGCTCAATACAACGAGGCCATCAAATTGTGCCCTACCGGACTCCGCTGCGCAAGGGGTTTCCGCCGTTCCGATGTGGAGGCTTCTGAGCGGCTCCTCTACCGGAGGTTGATCGCAGCGCTCAGGCCCACGGCGAAGGCCACGGCGCCGTAGCCCTGGTAACCCGCGACGAGCAGGAGCACCGTAAGCACGGCGCAGGCGCCGACGGTCACGCCCCAGGCGATGCGGTTGAGCTGCGTCATCTGAGTTGCATCCTTCCCGATCGACCCGACGCCTCGCCGTCCGCCCGCGCCGGTAGCGTGGCCGAGCAGATGAGCGATCCCTTCGGCGAACGGCTCGCTCGGGCGGTCGACGCGCGGCAGTCCAACGTGGTCCTCGGGCTGGACCCCGATCCTCAGCGACTGTGGCCCGACTCCCACCGTGCCGCCGGCGAAGGGCCGCCGGAGCAGCAGCTTGCCCGGGCCGTGCTGGCTCACTGCCACCTCGTCGTCGACGCCGTCGCGCCGGCCGTCGTGGCGCTCAAGCCGCAGGTCGCCTGCTTCGAGCGGCTCGGAGCGCAGGGCCGTACGGTGCTCGGCGCGGTGTGCGACCACGCGCGCGGCCGGGGCCTGCTGATCATCGCCGACGCCAAGCGCGGTGACATCGACGTCAGCGCCCGCGCATACGCCGAGGCGTTCCTGGGGGAGACGGCCACGCCGTTCGGCCCGGTGGCAGGGCTGGGCGCCGACGCGCTCACCGCCAACCCGTACATGGGCGCCGAGACCCTCACGGCGCTCCTGGAGGTCGCGCGGCCCCACGGACGCGGGCTCTTCGTCCTCGTTCGCACCTCGAACCCGGGCGCCGCGGACGTCGAGGACCTCCCGACCGAGCCCGAGGGCGAGCCCGTCTGGGCCCGCGTCGCACGCATGGTCGACGGGCTCTTCGATCGCGCGCACGGGCGCTCCCATTCCGCGCAGGCGTTGTCCGACGTCGGGGCGGTCGTCGGCGCGACGGCCCCCGAGCATCTCGCGCGGCTGCGGGAGCTCATGCCGCGCACGCCGTTCCTGCTACCGGGGGTCGGCGCGCAGGGTGGGAGCGTCGAGGCGCTCTCGCCGGCCTGGGCGCCTGGGCCCGCGGGCGGTCTGGTCACGGCGTCACGCTCGCTCGTCCGCGCGCACGAGAGCGGCGGCGGCGAGCCGGCGACGGCGGCCCGGGCCGAGGCCGAGCGCCTCCGCGCCACCGCATGGGCGCTTGCATCGTGAATCATCGTACGGGTCGCGGTCTATCCTCAGCGGGCGATGCCGTACCGCAGTCCCGCGCGCTTCCTGGCGCCCCTGGCCCTCCTGGCGGTCGTCGTGACGATCTACCTGGTCGCGCGCCCGGAGCTCAGCGGCTCGTCGGACAGCCCGGGGCGCACCGTCGCCTCGACGACCCCGCGGAGCACGGGGAGCCCCGCACGGAAGGTGGCCAAGAGCAAGGCCAAGGCGTCGTCGAAGACCTACACGGTCAAGCCGGGCGACGTGCTCGGCGGCATCTCCGAGGCCACAGGGGTCTCGCAGCCCGACCTGATCGACTTCAACGACCTCGACGACGCGCAGAGCCTGCGCGTCGGGCAGAAGCTCAAGCTCGCCCCGTGAGGCCGGACCCACGCGCCGCGTGGCCCGGGCTCGCCGTCCTGCTGCTCTGCCTGCTCCTGCCGGGCACGGCCTCCGCGCAGCGCGGCGGGATGCCGCGGGTCAGCGCGCCGGCGGCGATCCTCGTCGAGCCCGCGACGGGCGACGTCGTCTACGCGCGAAGCGCCGACGCGCGCCGGCCGATCGCCTCCACGACCAAGCTCATGACCGCCCTGCTCGCGCTCGAGCGCCTCTCGCTCGACGACGTGCTCGTGCAGGTGCCCTACCGGGGAGTCCCCGCGGAGTCCGTCGCCGGCTTCAAGACCGGGGAGCGCGTGACCGTGCGCGACGAGCTCCGAGCGCTCCTGCTCGCCTCGGCCAACGACGCCGCGGCGACCCTCGCGGTGCGGATCTCGGGCAGTCGCGCGAGCTTCGTGCGGGACATGAACGCACGCGCCCGGGCGCTCGGGCTCACCGACACGAGCTACGCCAACCCGATCGGGCTCGACGACGCGAGGAACTTCTCGAGCGCCGCGGACCTCGTGAAGCTCGCGCTCGTGCTGCGGACGAAGCCGTTCTTCCGCGAGACGACGAACCTGCCGCGCGTGACGATCCGCTCGGGGGCGTTCCCGCGCACGTTCTCCAATCGCAACACGCTCGTACGCACCACACCGTCGGTCAACGGGGTCAAGACGGGCCGCACGAACGCCGCCGGCTACGTCCTCGTCGGCTCGGCCAGCCGCAGGGGCGTCACGGTGCTCTCCGCGGTGCTCGGGGACCAGAGCGAGTCGGCCCGCAACGCCGACACGCTCGCGCTGCTGCGCTACGGCCTGCGGCGCTACAGCCGCAAGGCGGCCGTGCGCTCGGGCCGCCGGCTCGCCCGGGCGG
>JAABUS010004530.1_pt1 | contig 19864 bp, 26 predicted proteins | sample 5560161 | NCBI WGS metagenome assembly JAABUS01 (sample SAMN10711885, study PRJNA513376) | rock metagenome | isolation source: Antarctica rocks | place: Antarctica: Victoria Land, Trio Nunatak nord | collected 2016-01-04 | reverse complement strand
AGAAAGGATAGAAGACTATGTGTGTCCTTTAGGCTAGATGGATATACAGAGTGACTTGAAGATTGATCATGATTTGAGAGCTTCGCCACAAATGCAATATCCTTGTCTGCGTTGTCCTTCTGCTGGCCCCACTCATTGACAGTAGTTTTGCCACCTACCATACAGGCACCAAATTGTAGCTACCAGCCCATTCTTTGCGTCAAAGCACAGCCTCTTGTGGGTTCTGCTAGCACAGCTATGTTGTGAATGCTGTGGGGAAAGGTCTGACCTGTTGTCTGTGCTGTAATCCTCAACAGCCGCCAACAGCGCTTTCAACACATGCTCCCTCAACAGCATAGCAGCTGCTGGATCAGCTGCCGCTGCAGTTGTGGCCGCTTGCCTAGCATCACAGTGAGCAGCTTCCTGGCAGGTGCCATACAGCTTGTGTGCAACCAATGCAAGTGCCCTGACAGCTGCCACCCTGGTCTCAGCATCTCTATCATCCGGGTCATCCTCTACCTGTATTCACCACAAAACAGTAACCAAGTTTGCATGAAAGAAGCATCACCAGTGCTGACAGGCCCAAGACTTGCACAGCAGCACTGCATGAATATGAAAGCATGCCAACCAAATGTTGCTCTGTTGACTCTGCCAGTGTTCAGGCTGAGCAAGGGTGACAGCAAGATGGACTTTGAAAGCACCATTGCCATAGGCCCCTTTTGGTCAATGCGTGGTGTGGCGTTCACAGTGTTAAACCTGTGTTGCAGCAGCCAGCCCTGCCAGGATTTGGCGGGAAAGAGGTTTCAACAGCCACATGGGCAGGGCGCCAAGCGCAGCTGCAGCCCCTCTTCTGACCGCCACATTAGGGTCTGTCAGCAACCCTAGGTATTTGTCAGACGTCCTGTTGATTGCCTCAGCATCCTCTGTGGGCATGTAGGTGGCTGTGAACGCTGCCAGCGCTGAGCACGCTGCGCTTTGAATGGATGCTGTAGGGTGCCGAAGGTTTTCGTCGATGGAGCTGTGCAGCTGCTTGTGCTGGGCTGGCGTGAGAGGCAGCTTGGCAAGTGCTAGGCATTCTACAAGCCTGCAAAATTGAAAGAACACGTCAGCGACCATTTGGATGCATCAACAAAAGCATGAATGCAGAGATGAATTTGTCTCAAGCACCCAGGGGGGGGGGGGCGACTGGCCAGGGGCAAAAGATATGCTTGGCTGAAATGGACTGCTGATGCTCACTGTCAAACTGGGTTTCAGCTGCGTTGCATGTTCTACAGCATTTAGCATGGATGCTGTCCTACGGCCCAAGGTACACTGAGTCCAGGAGTGACATGCAGCCTATACTGTGCATCAGGCAGCAAAGGTAGCTCCAGGAAAGACTCCTTGCCAAGCTGACCTGCAGACAGCTCCCCTCATGAGCTCCCCGCCCTTGCCCCTGTACAGCCTAGCCTTCTCAATGGCTGGCACGACAGCTGCCACAGCACACTGTCTTTCTGTATCCAAAGCCTGACCCTGACTATGCAATGCCAGGGTCAGCTCCCCCACCCCCAATGCGGCCCCATGCCTGGCCTCCAGGATGCTGTTCAGGCACAGCGGCAGCAGCATGTCCACGGCTGTGGTTTGGAGGAACCCTGGCTGAGTGGGGACTAGGGCTGCTAGGGCTTTTGAGGTTAGCTCACGCAGAGAGCGTTCCCAATGACTGAGCTTGGTGGAGAGCAGATGGTCGGCCAGGGCTTGCTTGTACTCAGGGAATTGTGCAATGAAGGGCGCCACTGTCATGTAAGCCTGCAGCACATGCAGAGCAGATGTCATGGTGCACAACTGAACCAGCTTCTGCTTCAAAAAAATCACTTATCAGGCCTTTTTAGGAAAAGCATCTGCACACAGTCTGCGCTTGACCAGATGCATGGGACACTCTGGAAGCCAAAAATGCTGTGATGCTTTGAACATCCCTGTTGCAGGAGACAGCAGATGAGGTGACTCTTGACTTGCCACATGACTGCTGACAAGACAGACAACCTAACTGGCAGCTACATGAGCACACAGGAGACTGGCAACTTTGTTTGAGTGCACTGACTATTCAATTGCACTGTCTGCAGCCACCCAAAGCAGCCATGTTGGGGAGCATGGTTCACATGATGCTTATTGTGGACATCAGATTGATGATGTTACATGAGTTTTCCAGGATACATGGTGCACAGCTACTTTGCAGCAGGATCTTTGTAGGAGAGGCAACATATGGCTACTGACAAGACAATCATGAGCAATGTGACTGAGTGCTGCACTCTCGCCTGACAGAGATCATGATAAGCAAGACAGTGAACAATCATGAGCCAGTGACAAATGGGCTGCCCTGGTCTTATACATGACTTATCAGTGACAGAGGCTGAGCAGGGCGTGGCATTACCTGCGTCCTAGAGCTCAGGGTGAAGTAGTCTGCTGCTGTGAGGATGTCAATGCCATGTGGCACATTGCCTTGCCTGCCCACACTCTCTTGATATGCAGCTGAAGCTGCTCGCCTACAGTTCACCTGTTTGCACACCAACAGACAAGCTTATGCTGTCCGCCATCAATTTGCAGAAAGAACCCAAGAGTGAGGTATACTGCGCTTCCCTGTGGACCTGTTCGAAGCTGTTCAAGGTACAGTGGGGTGAGTTTACCTCTTGAAAAAAACATTGAGAGCATACAGGAGTCGCTGAATGAATTTTGTGCTTGTTTTGTTTGCGAGGCAGCAGTCAGTCAGGAAAGCAAGGTGTGACTGACCATTGCAGCAAATGTGTCCAGCTGGCACCATATTTGCAAAATGCACATGCATGTGCCTGCTAGTGGATGCTGCTGCTGCTGCTGCTGAAGACAGCAACGAGGTGCACTGGATGGCATAAACATCCCCAAAACTCACCTCACGATCATAGCAAGCTGTCACAAGCAAAGCAGGTGCCAAGACGGCAATGCTTTCAAGCATATCAGCTGCTGTGTATGCCCTTGCAAACGCCCAGCAAACATACGCAGCTGCGTCTCTGACGTGTGCACCCACACTGCAACAGAAGATGTCAGTCAGCGTGACCATGGAGTGAGTGCCAGTTGGGTGATACATGAGTGTGACTGGTCCCCAAAGGGCACGGCTGACCTGCAGAAAGGCCTTTTGAAAGGCACAGTAGCAAGTCTACAAAGGGCTCACGACCTGTGGAAAGGCTTCACAAGGCACAACAGCAAGCTGGCAAGTGGCAGGTGATGCCTTGGCAATGAAGCAGCAGGCAATGCATGCTTGGCGTTGTAACATATACGTCTGCAAAGTCTAGGGCAAGCTGGCCACCCTTCAGATTTGCCAGTGATGATGATCTGGGTGTGCAGTCAGTGAACCTGTGGGGGCCTCTGCGCACATCATACTGGAGGGCCTGTGCAACCAGAGGGGCGACGACGCTCAGTCTGGAGGGCAGCAGAAGCCCTCGCCTCGCCAGCTCAGCAAGGGCAAGGCAGCCTCCATGCCAGGCTGTGTCTGACTCACTGGGGGAGAACAGCTCTATGACTGATCCTACCACATCATCACCCAGCTCCTTCAAGCAGCATGGGCGGTTCATTTTGTTGATGATGCTACAGTTGCACACCTGGGATGATCTTCATGCGAGTGGTGTCCAGCTAGGCAGTGGGCCTTGGCACAGCCGTGCACTGTCAGTGAGTTCTTATAACAAGATCACGTAGATGCATCAGAAGCACAAAATGGTTGGTATGCTGACTGCCACAACAGGATTGCGTACAGGGAGCTATTCAAGACTGACCTTGGGGTCAGACATGTGTTTGACGGATGAATCAATGAATGAATCTATCAAGGAACGATTGAAGGAAGGAATAATGAGGTCAAACACAACGAACAATGAATGAATGTAGAAGCATGATGCGTCCAGAAGCATCAGCTTCAAGAAGTTTTCCTGGCTGCAGCTTGGTCAGGCACAGGAGCACCAGCTTTGGTTACCAAGCATGTCCTCCATTTTGCGTAGCATGTTTGGCCTTTGATAATTTGTTTGATGCCACCATAATGAGGCAGGCGCACAACGCAACCAAAGCTCAGAACAGGCATGAATCCTAATAGACCTAAAACCTCATTAACCATCAGACAGGTTTGCATAGGTTACCCCCAGCTGGAAGTCAGACCTGTGGCAGTTTGCTGGTGATACGTCCCAGTCCCTTGGCTGCAGACCATCGCACCACAGTGTCCTTATCTTGCAGACCTGTCAGCAGCACCTCAATCACCTGCAGAAGTGGATGTGGGTCAAGCAGGGCAATGAGCTGATTCTGTGATGACATATGCTCACAACGCTGCAGAGACAGGCCACAAAAACTGCCAAAGCGAGCAAGTATAGCATGATACATAACAATTGCAAACAGAGCATGAAACGGAGTGCAGAGCATGGTCAAAGTTTGTTTCACCTCCTCAATCTCCTCAGGTATGTCTATGTCATCATCTTCTGCTTCTTCAGCAGCAGCAGCAGCAACAGAGTTTGTGCTCTGTTGCATGACATCTCTAGCTTTGCATTCATGCACAATGGGATCTGATGCCTTTGGAGCATTACCATCCCCAGTAGAGGCTGTAGCTGGTCCGTCATAACCAATTGTGCATGCCTTACTGGTTGGTGATGCAACAGGACTGGCATTCACCAAAGGGGAAGGCTGCAAAGCTGGTCTGGACGAGTCACCATTTGCCATGTCATATACTGGATCAGAGGACTCGGTCTGAGAAGGTGCTGATAAAGCTGACTGTTGGACATTTCGAGCTGAGTCAGATTTAACTGAGTCAGATGCAACTGAGTCAGACACTTCTGAGTCAGGCTTGACTGAGCGGATGTTGGACAGAGACTCATTGATTGAGACACTATTCTGCTGATAGCGCCAAGCTGCCACAGTGGCAGGCAGAAAGGTCAGGCCAATGCGCTGAACCAGTTTAGTGGCAAACTTCCTGGCAACTACGCTGGAAGCTGCTGTGCGGCTGTTGAGCAGCTGAGCAGCGTCTGTCCACATCTGAGAGGCAAATGGGAGAAGCTGCGTGCGCTGACCGGTGCTGAAGATTGCTGCCAGAGCATACGTCACACCTGAATCATATACGCCATGCATTCAGTTTCCTTTTGGAGTTGTTTTGATCAGAGACAAGCCAAAAGGTGATCCTGAGATCTGGACCTGAGTACAGCGTCTGTATGTTCACCAGGACCAAGTAGTGCTTTTGGTCAAGCCAGTCATGGAGGCCACATCAGGTGTCTTAAGAAGTTGCAGACATGGACAGCGTGCCCAGGGCAGATGCGTGAACTACTTTGCATGTGCCAGGAGGTGATCATGGTGGCTCAGCTACCTACATTTGTTGCATGTTTGAAAGCACGTGAGCATATTGAATAAATTCCTCCTGGGTCAGACAGGAGCAGCATAACAGATTTGAGCTACGGTTTGAAGAGTCACATTCAAGGACCATCATGCGCTGATTGATGAGCCTTGCATGGCGTGTTACTAGCAAACACAAGTATTGCCACATCAGGGCTGTCTTCCATCAACACCTGGTATCAGAAAGTGGGCCTGGGGCCCCTCAGAATGTAGTGCTGTGCGTGACCACTGCAGGAAGTCATCCAACGCAGGCTGCAAGTCAGGTCTTGTCAGCAGCCGCCCAAGCAACAGAGCTGCCATGTCTCTGATGCTGCCTGGAGACGACAGATGCCCCTTGTACAAGTCCATGATCTTGGACACTATTGGTGGCCAGCTCCCAGAACTGCACAGGGCACAAGTGGCTGTTGCCAGCTATGCCAACAGGCCATTCCAAAGCAAACTTTCTGATTGCACTCAAGACATGCTAAAGCCCGGTCACCATAGTTAAGGGATTGTGCTCTTGCAACAGCCCAAGAGCTGTTGCTCATTGTCCCAATCAGCTCGATAAGAACAGTAAGCAGATAGTACAGAAGACCTTTGCAGAAATGCCTTGCATGTCACTAGTAAGATGTGAGGGTGCGTGTATGGACATGGTTGCACAAGCAACAATGTCTCAGCAGCAGGTCTCAAGCTTGTCTGCTGTACCACAGTCATGCTGGCACAGGACCACACTGTGTAGGCCCATGGCCCACATGCAACCACACAAGCTTTGGGCTAAAAAAGAAGTTTGCAGGAGCAGGGGAGACCTGGTAGCACTGGCAGAGATGGAAGAGTCCACACTGGCGAGGTCAAAGGGAATGAGGACTAGCTGAGCCAGCCAAAGGGTCAGGGTGCACTGAGCTTCCCAGATGCTGTTGCTTTCCTCCCTCCTCTGTGTGTCTTGACCCACCTGCATATGTCAAAAGATTGGTAAGTTCTGCAGCCTGATGTGATAGGTCAGCTCATCTGTTCCTTCACAGTACAGAGGCTATGCTGCCTTGGAGATGTGGAATGTCAAGAGGCAGTGCACTACATCAGCTCTGCTCAGGGGTTCTGTTGCAGCTATTGTGCTTTGGCACACCATGCAACTTGTTGTTAAAAAGTTGTCTGGAGCAGGACTGCTGGTAATGAGGCAAATCACATGGACACCTGCCAGGGATTGAAAGAATGCAATGCCATGCAATGCAATGCAATGCAATGCAATGCAATGCAATGCAATGCAATGCAATGCAATGCAGTGAGAGAAGGGCATACCTCCTTTTCTATCTTCAGAAGGAGCTCCACTACAGGCTCTAAGTTTGCAGCCTCATTGGGAAAGAACTTGACAACAACCTTATATCCTCTGAAGCACAGACAGGTGTTACTGCAGTGAATAACATTGATGTTGAGCAGCCTGCACATGCTAGTGGCATCTCAGTGAGAACGCTGCAATGCGCCAAGCATACCAGTCTGCACGGTCAGCATCACAGACTGAACATACGGTACCTACAGGAGTCAGGTCTGTGCAGCTGTTGCCAATAAGCCCAGTGTAGACGTATTGCAATGCATATATCTGATGGCATGGCTGGAGGCCCGCAGAATCATGCAACCAGTTTGTACTGGGCTTTGGAGCTGACCATTGATCTGACGTAAGCTCTCACCGCACAGATGCTATGGACCACAGCAGCTTGCTGACATGCTGCACCACAAAGATGCTGTTGCTGGAGGGCTCCAAGGCTGACTTCATAAGCAGCCTTGACAGTGGTGTGATCATAGACTCCAGGTGCGGGTCCAATAGCTGTGACTGCTCCTGATACTTCTCTAGCTGCACCAAGTAGCACAAGAGAGACCTTCATTGTATGTCAAAGTATGTCATAGTTGAAGCTGTGGCTCAGTTGCACTTGTGAAGCAAAGCAATTTGGCCTACAATCTTCCTAAACCGTGGGTATGCCAGCTGCGCGTCCAATCCTTGAGACTCGACTGTGTGCTGAATGAGCAGGCTTATTTCGTCGGCTTCCTCGACGTAAGTGCATTCTCGCAGGCAGTCCAGATCCTGATCAAGCTGATCTCGCCAGCTGTCCGTCGCCGATGCCATGACTGTGTGTCAAAGTTATTGCTCTGGCAGTTCTCAGCTTGCTGGCTTGTGACTAAACTGCTTTTGATGACGCTAGGGCGCTAAGCAAAAGTTGCATGCATGCCACTAACTTTTCTCAGCACAGTACGGCGGCGTCACTAGAACAGCCGTGATTCATGCATAGGTCTGCACTCATCGCACAGGTGCAAGCCTGAAAGCGGAGCGCGAGCCTGCAGAGGGAGACTTGCAAATTGTAACACCAAACGTTGCGCGTCGTTACGCAGGCCGAGGCGTACGGAAGTAAGCTTCGAGTCAAATCAGGCAATCACATCTCAATACGAACCTCACAGTGACTGTGACACAGTCGCATCACTTTTTAGGCTGTGGACGCAGGCTGTGGACGCGGTTTGTTTTGTGCTGTCCAATGCCTCTTCAACCCTGAAACCATTGCATTTACAAAAAGTGGCCGCCCGAGTGCGTCGCGCGCATCAAGGCGCAAGCTACCAACCGGGAACAGAGCTGCTTAAGATAGTGCGCCTGGTCGCAACAGATTAGCCTTTTCTGGTCACGACTGAACTTTTCAACGCAGCAGACAGCACCATTGCTTGACTCAGGCGACTGCCTTGCTGTTGACTAAATCAACCACTGTCAAAGTCACCACAAGTACCCGAAAAGGGTTTGCCATCACAGATGCACGTGTCTGCAAGTGCGCATGAGCACTCGCACAACTTTGCCACCTTGAGGTCGTCAGGCTTTTGTAGTCGGCATCGTTGGTTTGGTAACAGGTAACATCGTTTCTTGATCTGTTTAGTCACAGATTGTTGAAGGCCCTGTGCTGAAGCTTTGGTTGCATAGGGCTCCCAGGCATGCAAATAGGTCAATAGTTGCAGCCACACGCAAGCAAACTCCAAAGTCACCACCGAAGCAAAGCAGGCAAGCGGAAATTGACGAAGTCCCCTTCCTTGATAGGTTTCACATTAGTGTGACTGGTTTTCCTTTCCCGTTGGGACCATTCTTTCAGAGAAGGACAGTTCGTAAGGAGGTGCGTGTTACAGAGACAGACACCTTTTGCCAGAGCAATGCAACACATCATGTCCACCAGCATGCCAGGTGCATGTGACTTTAACATATTATGACGGACTTGCCCTCCTGGCATTGCAACTCATGCACAGCTTATGCAGTCTTAACTGTTTGTAGGTTGACAAAGGCAAGCTGTGGTTGTTTGAGCAAGAGCAATCTCTTGGTGGCAGCAACGTAACGACAGTAGTAAGAATGACAGTTTTGAAGCTGAAGAGCGGAGGTCTGTGGGTTCATGCGCCTGTGGCACCAACCAGGCAAGTGAGTAAGCCAATGCACCAGTATGCATGCGATTTTATGACCTCAAATTGCTGACCTGCTGCATCTTCACATCTTTTGTGGGTCGCATTGCATCATACAATACTACTGATGCTGCAGCTGTGCATACCAAAGCAAGCAACAAACCAGATGCCCACTCACTTCATTGCGCATTACCTGTTGTTGCCCATGCAGTCCCTTGAGACAGATCAATGACAAGTTTGAGAATAGGATTCTTCACCTGACTAGCACATGGATGATGCTCAGACTGCTACCATCACATGTTGCTGCGCCCAAAGCAAACCAAGTGCAACTATTCGTAGGGAATGTGTGAGGCTAGTGAAGGAGCTTGAGCTGCCCGTAGAGTACATAGTGCTCCCTACATTTGCCTATGAACACAAGATCTTCCTAGGGCCCTTCTCCAGGGCATTCCCACAGGCCAGAGTCTGGATAGCCCCAAGGTCAGCTGTTCACATATCAAGCATTGCTCCTGACTGTTTTGCTGCTGCTGCTGCTGCAGTCATGCTACATGGAAAATTACGCTGTCACGCTGCAGTACTATGATCTTGTTGCAGTCAAACCCATATCCCGTTTAGAATCCCATACAAGCAGCAGTTTTGAGGATAACGTGCAAGTCCTTACCACACTCAGGGAGCCTTAAAGAAGTGGCATCTATGTTTATCTACACTTACAAGTGTTACAATCTGATGCCCTCGTTTCTGTTCGTTGTTATCTGATCCCTTATTTCTGTTGGTTATTATGTTGTCTTCTGCTGCACAGGCAGTGGAGTTGGCCTCTGCCGTTGCCGGTTCAGTTCCTTGGCATCTTCCCCACTGGAGGCACCATCACAGACGACGAACAGGAGCTGCCCTGGAGTGATGAGCTAGACCATAAAATCTTCATCTCAGCCATAGGTGAACGTGTCAAGAGTGCCTTAGCATCAGCTGGTTTCCTGTTGCACACCAAATCACCGGCATTTGCAGTACACTTGATGGTGTACAGCTGCATTTCACAGCTGTATGTGACATTCAGCAGGAAATGCTGTCCAGCAAGCCTTTTTGGAGAGTCATGTGCTGCATGTCTGACATTTATACTCTAAGCACTGTCGTGTATCAATCTAAACCCTAAAACCACAAGTATTTGTTCCACACAAACAGAACTTGCTGCACTGCTTACTTTGCCCGTGTTTGGACCCTACTGCTTACAAAGCATCCAAGATGATAGACCGATAGCGGCAGATGCTGTGTGTGATTGCATGTTTGACAGAGTACTTGCTGCTGCAGGCGGTGCGTCAGCTGGAGTGGGACCTTACGTGGAAGTTGTGTTCTTGCACAAACAGTCCAAAACATTGATCCTGACAGACGCAGTTGTATGTGTTCCCCCTACACCGCCGCAAGTTGTCAGGACCTCCAACTTGCTGGAAGCAGGGTCACCTCTACCAGGCAAGCTGTCACCACCCCTCAAACCTCTCTGACACCATCTTTTGTCTGTGCCAAAGCTTTTGATCGCATAGCATACTATCATGCTTGGCAGCTTTGAGGGCCCGCAGGCTTGAAATGTCTTGTTGAAGTCACCTTCATGGAGTGGTTTTTTGCTTTGCAAAAGTGACTGACGTAAGGGAGAGAGTGCGTAGCTTGCAAGTGTTGTGTGGTGTCCTGCTTGTGCATGTTGGCATGCACTTTACCAGACTAAAGCCCATCTAGTCAATCTGCACACCAAACCTCTGCATGCTCAACATTCCAAACGTGTGTCATGACAACTGAGCTAGATAGGCAGCAGAAGCCTTGCAGTGCATTGCAGCACAAGATCTGCTAGTCTTGTGTCAATATTAGGATAGTAATTGTAGAGGATCAAAAGATGTCAGAGACAGATAAATCTCATTCCTGGCCAACTGCAGGCTTGATAAGGGGGCTGAGCAGCCTGGATGATGAGCGAGGCTTCAAGGAAAAGTTTCTGGATGGGCAGATGGAGCAGCCCGTGCAGTCGCAAGAAGCTCAAGTTCAACTTGGTGAGTACGCATTCTAGCCTCATCTGAGTCATGAGGAGCATAGGTCATCGCTTATCCGTACTGCATCAAGCCAGGATTGTTGCTGCTTCCAGGCATGCTTCTCTATCTGACAATGTCACCAAGTATTACAAAGGCTGAGCAGGTGCTACAACATAACTGGTGCATGCTTGATGTTTTAAATTGCATTAAGTCTCTGCAAATGTCAAGGGCAACTTTTTTAGGGACGGTGCAAATTTCTTTCAGCAAGCAAGTACAGCTTTGCACGCTTGTAGCAGCAAAGCTTTCACACAAGATGCTGCTCATGTTTGTGCCAAGGCATGTACATTTGCCATCAGTGTGACAAGACACAATTGCGGTGTCAGGTTGGAAGCGAATGGCGCTCCAAATTCTATACTTTGTCCCCGGCAACCTGCTCAACCCCGAGTCCAGTTTTCAAGCTCTCTCAGAGAGGCTGGTGGTCTCCCCGGTGCTTCAGACCCTAGTCTACAGCAAGAACCCTAGTGGGGCACGAGAGTGGGTAGATAAGGTTGCAAGTGGATGGAGCTTCAAGCGAGTCATTCCAGCCCACTTTGAAGCTCCTGTAGCTGCTGGGCCAAAGGATTTCAGGTACGCGCTTACAGGCTCGCTTTGGTCAGCAACAGATAGTATTTCTCAAAAAACAAAACCAACTTCCTGAAGCAGGTCACTGTTGCTACACATGCAGCTAAGAGATTGTCAGTACAAGGGCGTGAAGTATCTAATGTAAGCATCGCTTGCATGTATCCCTTGCAGGATGCTTTGCAGGCTATGTGCTTTTGGACCCACCAATGCGATTGTCAACATTGCTGACCTTCCGTAGGTTCATGCTGCTGATGCAAAGCAAATGATGCAAACTTGTTTTTTACAGTCTGCGTACCTGAAGTATTACTGTTATGACACGGCTCGTGGCATCCTGAGTCAGACCGCTGTGCTTGCAGGCAAGCTTTCCAGTTCCTGTGGGACATGCAGAGTGATCAACCAACACAAGCAGCAGACCCACAGCCGCAACAGTCACAGAATGTATTTGCTCGGCTGTTTAACAGGAAGCCTGAAGCACCATTCAGGCCGCCTGCAAGTGACATGCGAGCTCTGAATGGTCTGGAGGATGTGCTTACAAAAGCAGGCGTCTTCAAGTAACTGTTGACTGTACAAGACCAGTGTGGCTCAAATGCACAGACACATGAGTCCAGTAGGTTGTTTGTCACGCACATGTTCATCAGTCATGCCTGTCCATTCATCTTTACATTTCAAGAGCTTTCAGACTGGTTTCGGAGGTCAACACTTTGATTTGACGATGAGCCTTGGTACAAATTGGGCTACAGGATATGAGCTACTGCTGTGTACTGAGTATGATTGGACATAGACCGTTGGCTTGCTTTGCAGCTCCAGATCTGGATTTGGCAGCCTTACAGGCATACACACTGTAGCATTGCAAGGCGCAAGACATGTCTGCTAACTTTAGGCATACCAAATTGTGATGTCAAACAGTAGGGGTGTCTGGCCATGATTCTCTGTATTTCAGACATTTCATCAGGCTCTGCGCCTGGACGTGTTTTCAGGTCCAACGATTGTAGGAAATAGCGAGGCCCTCACTGTGAGGGCTGCTCAAATTTTGACTGATTTAAACGATTCATTTAACAGCTACAGTAATACCTGACATGCACAGCATGGCATGCCCGGGTCCTTGTCAAGTCTCGCGTCCATCGCGCAACAGCATCAGCAACAGCACATTTAAGTTTACGCGTGAATAGGGCAAGGACAACATCCATATGCGTCGACCACTAAAGGTGAATCAGATCGCCTAGCCCACTGATTTCACTGCTTGGTACAATGGTGCACGCGCAGCGGAGCAGACGTCCTAATCTCGCCACAGCCCTAACAGATCGTTACATCCACGGCCGTCAAGGTGTTGTTTTTGCGCAATAACACGCCTACCCGTTGTGTACATTTTGGCTTTAACTCAAAGCAACTGACGCTAAGCGCGCCGTTGCAGTGTTACACCAACCATGGCTAGATGATTTCAGCTGTGAGGGTCATTTAGCAGGCACAGTTCTGGTGCATCCCCATGGAGTGGGTACTCCGCCATTTGCCATAGAGTATAGTCAGGTTGGTGTGCTTGGTCGGGCTTCCATATTGTAATTAACTTCCAGGCTTCACAGCTGTTGCTGATGTCATAATACACCTGCAGTACCTGCAAATCTCAAAGCATCTGTTTTGACTTGAACCTACCTGTGCACACCACTGTATACATCATTGTGTACGCGGTGCATGCTATGCAGATTCTGAACAATCGCAAGTACCTTGCGGTGGCAGATGAGGAAGGGTATGTCTCCATTCTTGACACTTCTGCAGCCTTGCCTAGAGGCTTGCATGATGAGAATGGCACCCCAGCACAGTGGTTGGCGCACCACAACGCCATTTTTGATTTGGCCTGGTGCAAGGTGAGCATGTGATGGCTTGCACCTGACTGAATTCGTGAAAACGGGATGTGAAGATGCATATGACATCTTGCAGGGATATTGTTGCAAGCTGCATAGCCTAGCTCTGCAAACCCACTATATGTGGATGCTGCTTGTGCTGATGCTGCATGTGGTGCTGATGCTGCATGTGCTGATGCTGCCTGTCAGGCAATTCTGCAGTCCTTGGACTCATCTGCTTGAGATCTTCAATACAGGACAGTGAACACATTCAAGGATGGTGAACATGCTCTTTGATAGTCATCATTTGCAGGATGACACCCGCATCTTGACGGCATCTGGGGACCAGACCGTGGCCATTTGGGACACCGGCAGAGCAGGCTGCCTTGGGGTGTTCAAGGGACACCATGGCTCTGTCAAGTGTGTCTGCACCAAGCCCGCCTGTCCGGACGTCTTTGCTTCAGGTGATCCCTGACAGCTGCCTACACTATGTGCCTGCAACCTGTGCAATGCTGTGATGCATTTCAGGCAGAACGTCCTGTGGTCCAGCACGTGTGCGTTAATAACAGATTGCCTGGATATATCAGTCTGCACACCAGATGACACTCACTAATGGGGCGTCTGTGCACATCAATACAGCACATGCTCTGCAAAGGCATTTAGAGTGTGTGGTTCCGTACTACTGTACCAAGCTAGATTGCCAGAGTGTGTTTGCTTTTGAACCTGTCTGCAGCAGTTGCAGCACTGTTCTGCTGTTTGCTTTCTGTGGCGGCCTGACAGATGCTTGACAGACATATTATTATTGCGTGAACACAACATGACTTACATACACACACACACTCATGAAGTGACGCCCACCCAGAAGTGCTGTATGCAACATCGCCAGCTGTACAACATTCTTTGCAAATGCAGCTGAATTATTTACTGACCTGGTGCAAGGCAATGCAAATGCGATGCAGAGCTCAAAACTGCATTCTTTGCTGATGCAGTGTCTCAATTGCAGTGGTGATTCAATACCTGACATGAGCGATCAGCCATGCACAAAGCATAAGCCGAGATGACCCTGTTTAAACGTCAGCATTCAGCTGATCAGTCAGCTGATCACGTGTGCAGGTGCCAGGGACGGGGCCTTGATGGTGTGGGATTGCAGAGAAGCAGCTAGATGGGATGCTGACAGAGGAGTGGCTGTGAACTCGCCAGTCATGGTCATAGAGGACGCCCACAAGTATGTTAACAATGCTGCAGAGAGTGCGCGCAAAAGGAGGAAACAGGTATGCCTAGGCCAAGCCATACAGCATACATGTGGACAAATTGCATTTGTCAGCTGGCACAGTGTACAGGCAGCTCGTTGCAGCGTGCTTACATTGCACGGCTTACTGCAAGTAAGCTTACCACTGCCCAACTATGACTCAAGCTCTGCTGTACCAGCAGTAGGACTAGATGCATGTGCTGCACAGATCCTGTGCAGTTGACTCGACATACCACTTCACAGCAGCTGTAGCACCCTTGTGTTCATAAGCCTTGTCACCGTAAGAAGAAAGCCATCATTGATGAGTCATGACAAAGCGCCATGGGCAAGCAGACACCTGATGTTGCACAGTCATGACTGGGTCCAACACAGTCATACTGACAATGCTTGTGCTTTGTATGCTGAGTATCATCTCCCACACCAACCACCCAGAAGGTTTTATAGCCCATGGCATCCACTGCAACTGAGGCTTTTGAGTTTGTGCTGCAGGTGGAGAGTAAGCAGAGTGTGACGTCAGCTGTGTTCCTGCATGAAGGGCAGGTCCTGGCCAGCGCAGGTAGGTACAAGCTACATCAGCACAACTGCACACCATGCTGCTGCAGAAGTTAAGGCATTGACCTGTCACATCTTCCTTGTGTTTTCACCTTGACAGTCATGGAACAGCTGAGCATATGTGTCTTGCGACCACAGCATCAACAACAGCATGTTCAAGCAGGCTCTATGTGCATGGAGGCCTTGAAGAGGTGTGGTGACTGCTGAAGTGTGTTGCTGGCTGTATGGATGAAGGCTGTCAGGTTAGGAGAAACATGTGAATGGCTCATTTTGTTTTACTGCTACATGAGGAGCAGGCCATGCAAACAGGCATGTATGTACAGGCTGAGAAGAACTTGCAAACAGCAAAAGCTCTGCATAATGAATTGTCTCAAGCTTCTCAATCTAGTGTTTTTCTTTTAGGTGCTGGGGATGGCATGGTGAAGTTCTGGGACATGAGGAAGACAGACAAGCCCAGCTGGCAGCTCAGTGCCCCTTCCCCTGGGGCAGCCCAACCGGTCCTCACCCCAACCCCCAGGATAAGATCCAAGGTAGCCAATGCCCCACCCACTATCAATGTTGCTTTTCAAGACGGACATTTATACTCAAAGCACATGCATGGCAGCCTACTGGCAGAAACGCTGCAGATCTCGTGCTTGACAATCTGAAAGTTTGATGAACGTACACTGGCCAAATGTGTATACACTAGGCCAAACGCTGTTGGGCTACAGCTAGCAAAGCATGCAGCTCACAAGACCCTTCAGTCTGAATGCATTCTCTTCCCGCCTGAAGGAGTGCAACGTGGCACTGCCTAGGCAATGGGGCACTGCATTCAGCTGGGCTTTGTCCGTGGCTGTAGGTGAAGCCCATGATGGAGGTGCCGTCCATGTCCAGGTCCAAGCACCCCCACGGCATCACATGCCTAGCCCAAGACCCCCTGGGTATGCTTGGATCCCATGTGTAAATGTCTGCCAAGCGCTGGTTCTTGACTGGACAGCTCAGCTTTGCAGCAACGCCCTGCATGCATTCAACGCTTTCACAACCATTCATGCATTCACAACCATTCATGCAAAAAAATCAATGAACCAAGCTGGATGAAGCCCTGCAAGACAACAATTTCCTTGGTCTTTTGTTGAAAAGACTGCATGTGTCCCCTGCAAAACCTGCAGTGCCAAAAGAACAGTTCCAGCACATCTTTGACATGGGTGTATCGAGTTTGCAAGTGGGACAGATCATTGTTACTGTTATTCCAAATGGTGGCACCAAGTTGCAACAGCCAGCACCAAACACAGGAAACAAAGATGAAAGCACATGTCCTGTGGGCATAGTACTGATTGATGCTGGTGTATTCTGACACCCTTTTGGGTGTGTACCAGCGTAGAGTTGTTTGTTTTCTCTTCCTGGTGCTGCCTTGTTATCACATGTTGACAGGAAGGTGAGTGTTGCATGTGCAGGCTCTAGGCTGCTGGTAAGTGCAGGCAACGGCGTGCACTATCTGTACAACACCTTGAGCCTGCTGATCAGTCCGGTTGTTGCTTTCTTGACACATGTCAACAGCAAGATGTGTGTTGTATGTGCAGGCTCTAGGCTGCTGGTGAGTGTAGGCAACAGTGTGCACTATATGTATGACACCCTGAGGCCACTCATTGGCCCTACAGCAGCCTTCACTGGTCATGTCATGTCATCCTTCTTCATCAAGGCGTGCTTCAGCCCAGATGGAACGCACATCCTGTCTGGCTCCTCTGACAAGAACGCCTACATCTGGCAGGCAAGCTCTTTCATCGTTATTGTTAGTTACAGTATTGTTGTTTTTGCTTTTGCTTTCACACTGTTATGTTGTTGATACATAGCTAAGACCTGCCCACCATTGCATTTGGTAACTGACGTCTCACAGTTGCTCTAGATGCATATCTGCGGCAGCTCCTGTTTTCTTGGGGTGCGCATGTCTGGCAGTGCCAATACTGACACGCACGACCAGTATGTGTTTTATGAGTGACCTTACCCATCAGTGGTTATGTTCAGCAGTCCAGCTGCTGCTGAGATGCCAAGAACAGTGTTTCTGTGTGATGATTGCTGTGTGTGAGAAGCACACAAAGGCATGCTGTTGGGAGAGTGCCCTGTGTCAAGCTTCCCTGAAATGGCCCTTTGGGATCAGCCCTTGAGCTGTTTGTGCTGCCTGCCTTTCAGGTGGACACACCTCAGGCCAAGGCGCACGTGCTACAAGGGCATGAGCGAGAGGTGACAGCTGTAGCCTGGTGTCCTACAGACCCCCACAGCATTGCCACATGCGGGGATGATGCCACCGTGAAGCTGTGGAGCGTGCAACGGCCCTGGCCTCCTGCCCCAAAACCTGCCCCTAGAACTGCCCCTCAGGTACAGCCTCCTCCTGCTCTGCATGATGCTTTCTGTTTTCCGTCTGCCTCTTGACATTCGTTTTGGTAGCGGTGTTGGTGCCATGGTAGAGCATTCATTCTTTCATTAGAATTCAAAGTTCGTTGGGGCCAACCATGACCATTTGACCAGTAGAGCTGGCCAGCTAAACGCTTTTGACTTTTCTTCTTCTTCATCTCACATCCCACATGTCTACACTCTTTGCATACTGTCTAACTGTGCTTCTTCCTCACAGCTGTGCAGGCCTAAACATGCTTTTGGCGCCTGAGAGCTTGACTAGAGGCGTTGTGAGTGGACACATAGAATGCCAATGCAAGACCTTGCGGCACTGCAAGTATCTTTCCATCAGCTGTCACATCAAGCAGCCTGCATCTGCCAAGGTTTCTCGTCATTGTGCTGATGCATTGCAGGAAGAAGGGGACCAGCCAGTGGGGCTGGTCACTACAGATTGGCTGCAGTCACCCACCCCCAGCACCCCTGCAGGCTCACCCCAGCCCTCACCCCAACCCTTGTCAGAGAACAGAGCAGCTACTGCTGCAGCTCAGAACAGAGAAAACGTGCCTGAGAGCACATCAGGTGATTGGATGCTGTGACGCTGATTGTCACCACCTAGCACTGTCACTCTTGCTGTTGTCCTTGCTGTGTATCTGAACGCAGCTCAGTCTTGACAGCAGCTCTCAGCTGTGCTGCCACCAATGACTGGTGCTATCTTCAACCCCTTGTTAAGATATGTGGTATATACAGCAAGCTCTCTTCGCAGTTTCAGTTGGCTTCAGTGGGCTTGCTCTATGACTTATGCCTGCTGTCCTGTAACACATGCTATTTGGCTTTGGCCATCTGTCTGTGCCCTATAACTGCCCTTTGCCCTTCAGACTACGCCCATTGCCCCAAGCAGCGTTGGCGCTTGCCAATTGTCTGTGCTGTGTTGAGCTGTGATTGGCCCTTTGCTTGGAATTTCTTTTTCGCTCTCTCTCCATCTTGCACTTCAGACTGTGTCCTTTGCCCAAACACTGTGGACGCCTTGCAGGCTGCTCATCTGGCATCATGCAGTCATGGCTGGGGGCGCAAGCTGCACCCAGCAGCTCTGTCAAGGCAACAGGGGCAAGAAGTAGTGATCCAGGCACTCCGTTTACCCCTCACTCACAGCCCAAGGTACGCCACCAGCACTGCCTGCTTGCCTTTGTGACCCAGGACAGTGTTGAAGCTAACAGCTGCGTGATGCTTGCATTTCTTTCCAGAGTGGGAGCAAAGGCTGTTCAATGACAAGTGCCTCACTCTTGTGACAGTGTGGTTGTCATGTGAGCAAAATTCAGGAAATATTGCTCAAATGAGAACCGTTGCATGCAGCTTTGCTCTGGGATAATGTTGGAGCTTTTGCTTGCTCAGACAACAAGTTTGTTCAGACACCTCACACGATAGGACACTGTGATATCCTTGATGAACTTTTGACACCACCCAGTGCTTCTGTTTGCCTTCATCCCTGCATGATTATCTGTGTGTGCATGTAGGACCAGAAACTGCTGGCAGGAGGTGCAGCACCCAGCACAGTCACAACCTCCAGCAGGAAGCAGCAGCGCTCCATCCGCGACTTCTTCATTTCACCTCCTGCCGTCCCTTCTGCCAAGAGACTCAAGACTCAGTCACATCCTACCGTATCTGTTCAGACCTCAGGCGCCAGCGCAAAAGCGGCTCACTGCTCAAGGGCTGATGGGTCAGCAGCACAAGCCCCTTTGGCTTCTGAGTCAGCTCCTCGTTTCTCAGCTGCTGACAATGAGCAAGCTGCAGGTAGCAAGCTGACACAGTATTCCACTGTCCAGTCCGAGGCATGTCATACTGTGCAAAGCACACAGCATGTACAACAGCATCATGCTCCCCCTCAGCCAAAGTCCAGTCAGCCCAGGAGTAAATCCGGTGACATGCAGCTGCGACCAGTATTGGTCCAACAGACAGCAGTAAATATGATGAGTCCAGATGCACCTCAGTCCACAGTCAACATGAACGCTGTCCAGTGTCAAGTGGTCAGCATCCCTGCCCAGTCAGTAGTGTACAGAGAAGTCAAAGACCAGCCAGATGGCAATGCAGCGAACATGCATTTTGAGCATGATGAGAAGGAGAACGTGCATGAAATTGGCATGCAAGCTTAAACAGATTTTTGTTGTTGACAGGATTCTGTCTCACATTGTATACTTTAGGATAGTGTATGCTTCAGGACAAAGCAGCGGTGCATGAGGTTTTGGACATTTTGATCTGTGTGGCATATGGTAACAAGCTTCACCTTGACAGTGTCCAAATTTGTGCAAACCCTAGTGATGCTGACAATCACAATAGCAACAATAGTGGTCCCATGTAGCACTAAGCAACCCACAGCAATATATAATAGGCTGTCTGAACTTAGGTGCATTGTCCTAATCTGAACGCAGAAAATGTAGGCAATGTTGTATTGCACAGCAAGTACACATGTCATCAGTTGTGGCAGCACAAACCAGGCAGGTCCTTCATGATTC
>JAABUS010004528.1_pt1 | contig 19872 bp, 20 predicted proteins | sample 5560161 | NCBI WGS metagenome assembly JAABUS01 (sample SAMN10711885, study PRJNA513376) | rock metagenome | isolation source: Antarctica rocks | place: Antarctica: Victoria Land, Trio Nunatak nord | collected 2016-01-04 | reverse complement strand
ATCTTGACATCGTCATTGCCAATGCCGGTGTAGCCTACTGCTGGCCCACGGTCGCCGAGGTCAAGCTAGAGGACCTGGTCGCCCACGTCGAGCCCAACGCCTACGGCGTCGTGTCGCTGTACCAGGCTGTGCGACCGCTGCTGCAGAAGTCGAAGAAGGAGCCCATGTATGCCATTATGGGGACCACGGCCGGCAGTCTGGAAGTAAGTCAAGCAAGGCCACGGATATCCCCCCGATAAATTTATCATGTATCAATGATGCTCATACAACTGATATAGCTCCCAACCCCCACTTCCCAACGCCGCCTACGGCCCGTCGAAGTCGGCGTCGGCCTGGTTTAGCATCCGGATCAACGAGGAAGATAGCTGGCTGCACTCGTTCTCGCTGGGCCCCGGCTGGGTGCACACCGAACTGGGTGACGCCGGAGCGGTGGGCCTGGGCGTCGACAAGGCAACGCAGGACCAACTGATGATCGGCCTGAAGGATTCGTGCGATGGCATGATGAAGGTGCTCGCTGAGACGACCAAGGCGAAGCACGGCGGGAAGCTGGTGCTGTACAATGGGAATACTATGGCTTGGTGAATTGCTAGCCTTAGGGGCCACGCATATTAAGCTTTTGCCAGTCGAGGAAGTATCTGTCAACGAAACTTCTTCAAGCTGAACTGTGTTTTCCACATGAGATTAAACTTTTTTTTTGAAAATCGGCAAATTACCCCCGTGTCCCCTTAGCTTTTAGCGTATGCAGAAAGCTATGGATTCCTTGGCATCGCAATTGTCGCGCCCCCCCCCAAATTTACTATTGAATCCAGACATTCTTGACATTCTCAAATCTTCAACGCTCTATTGGAAAATCAACAGAAAAATCAAACCGGTAAATTTGAAGCTGTTCAACCCTTTCACAGTGCTGACATCCTTTTAGCCCCCCCGACCCCCGAAGCCATCATGCCGTCGTCACGCCGAAGTCAGAAACTACCTCTAGAGGATTCACTCATCCTCTCAAGCATCTCATCAACGAAGAAACCTTCTGGCAAAGCCAAAGCAGACGCTGCTCGCAAAGTCAAAGCAGACGCCGCTGCTAGAATCATTGTAGAGACTGCTGTCAAAGCAAACACTGCAGGCGCTGCTGTCAAAGCCAATTGCCTCCGCAATTCCAAGGAACAGATCATTGATAGTTTCAAAGCAGCGAAGAAAGCCTCGCCGTTGAACCAGCCTTCACGAATATCGATACAGAGTAGATAGTCATCGATTGTATACATCGAAAGAACGCTTCAGGAATGTCCTCTCTTTCTAGAGGCTTGATAGCGAGCTGACTCACCAACTGGTGCATAGGCTTGATGACGTCACTTCGTAGTCTCGTTGAACAGTCTTATCGATGAAGACAAGCTGTTCAGTCGTCAGCTGCAACAGATCGGCAATTCAGTTTAATCGCAGCTCATCGTTCTGTCTGATGCTCACACGCTGTTCCTTTTTATTGCTTCAGTGTCTCTTCTTCAGAATTCTCGATATCGTGAACTGATGAACATGTATATCTCACTCTTTTCATAGAAATCACATCATCTCTTTCTGCATGATTCATGACTGTTGCTTCAGATATGTAATTAGAGAGTCTTCAGCTGCTGAAAAGACCTTTCGAGAAGCGCTCTTCGAACGAAACTGAGATCTAAAGAAAGAGTCATACATGAAGAGATTCTCTTGCATAGTATAAACGATGTTACGATAACAGTGAATCTCTTCGACCATGACGAAGAGAAATTCAATGTAAAAGCAGAAGACGTAGTATCTTCGAGCGAAGAGTCGAAGTCAGTGAACCTGTCATAGCTAAAAGAATGTCAGCTGTGAAAGATTTGAACAGCTTCAAATTTATCGATTTGATTTTTCTATTGATTTTTCAATAGAGCGTTGAAGATTTGAGAATGTCAAGAATGTCTGAATTCAATAGTAAATTGAAGGGAAAGGTGCGACAATTGCGATGCCAAGAAATTCATAGCTTTCTGCATATGCTAATTACTTACCTCTGTGTTCCCTTTTCTAAATCCCGCCTAAATATGCACAATTAGAAGGGTCAGCTTTTTAACACACTTTCACTGTTCTCTATCAGCATCTAATTAATTCAGCTACTGTATCTCGCGTATCGCTCGCTGCATATTCGATTTCAACTTCGACCTCAACTTCAACCTTGACATCAACTTCGACTTGCCAAAGTGAGATTCAGATGAAGAGAAACACGAAAGTACATAAGTGAAGAAACACAGCGACAACATTACGTCTTCAAGAAGAACAACACGACGGTAATTTGTCATTCAAAAAATGAAAATTAGTTAACATGCAGATTTATAACCGTTTATATTTCAGCCCTTGAATATGTGTATCTATAATTTTATCTTACACTCAAAAGTTCTTAGTATCTATTCTCTAAGCTACGATCGAGAGTCTCGATTCTTGCTATACAAGTCTTCAGCAAAGATGAATGAAAATATGAAAGTCTCATAAAACTGCTTTTTGTATGTTGAGTAATGAAAGAGAGTACTAGTTTAGTGCGATTCAACTAAGATAAAATAAGATATTTTAGCGAAAATAGCTGAGATTGCTTTATTGTAATCACATCGTAATGAAATTGATCGATAAACTTGATTTAAATAATCTTGAAACAGTTTTGTGATAAAGAAGATAACTCAATTAAATCGTTCTTAATAAATATATCGTTACAAGTAATTAATCGTTCACTCATTATTACTACTTTGACATCGTTATTGCAAATAACTGTAATTATAAGCGCAGAGATAAAATATTTCGTTTTGTGTTTTATTACATGTACACATAATGTACATGTTGTACACATAATGTAGAATTACATGAACATACAATGTACACGTCTTTGTGTTGAAGCAATAGAAGCTGCAGTAGAAGCTGTGATAAAAGCAAGAAAAGTAGTCGTTCAATTAGAAACATAGTTTCTAATTAGAAACATAGTTGTTGCAATGCTCGCTAGCCTGATTGAGGCTAGCGTCAGTTGCAACATACAAAACATAGATAGTTTTTGCTGTAGAAACATACATCTTTAGTCAATGATCAGATTTACACTTCTTCAGATTATGAGTATTAAAAGTGTTAACTGTGCAATCAAGCAATAAATCTGACTATTGTCAGCTTGAATAAGCAATTCAACATCGCTGTCATCATCAATCTTTTTCAAGAAACTGTGTTAGTATTGACTTTCAGCAAAACAATATCTTTCTTCTGAATCAAGTCATCAAAGATGATCAAGAAAAATGAGATACACACGTTCTTTAAGCTGAAGAAGAGTGACAACTATAAAGAATAAGCATGTGAAATAATGTTTGCTTTTAGACAGATTGAATTGATGAAATTAATCAATGATGATCAAATTCAATCACTTTCATATACAAAAGAACAAAAGAAGACTATACTTAAGAAGAACAAAGAAGTAAGAATTGAGAAACATGAAGAAGTCATAGAAAAATGAAATATCAACAATGAAAAGATGATGAGTAAAATTGAAGCAATGTGCATCAAAGCTGTTCAGATGAAATTTAAATTTGAATGAGATGCAAAGACAACATAAAAGTCGCTTAGAAAGCAATATACATTACATGAATGAGTTTTCAAGTGAGTTTTATTAAATTGATTGAAAGAGATGAGCTATGTGAACTCAATTGACGTTTCAGATTTTGATAGAAAAATGCACTTCATTTTGAAAGAAATAAAGAATCAAAAGATCATTATAAAAAAGTATATAATGATCAAGATCATCAATTTCATGAGTAGTGAGTTTGACATATACATGACTGTTCTCAATGAATCAATCAGAAAGAAAAAGACACTTTCAGAGCTTGATGAACTACTTCAAAGCTTGAAGAAGAAGAAAAATCGAATGAAGAACACAATCACTTTAGCTGCTATGCACAGTGAAAGAGAAGAATATAGAGATTGAGATCAAGAAGATCGAGAAGATTTTGATCAATTCAGTTTCTGAAAGAACAATGACTCAAGTACTGAATCATATTGCAATGTCTGTTTTCACAATCATGAGAAGAAACAATGTCATCATGACAGAATGAAGTGCTATGAATGTCATAAGACAGAGCACGTTCGAAGAAACTGTTTGAAATCAAGATCATCAATGTCACAAAGTCAAGATGAACGAAAACAGATCATTGATATGATCAGAAACATGATTGCTCAAGTCAGCTTTATTGAAAACATGAAATTTGTCGACTGAATTTTGAATTTCAAATGCATTATTCATATCTGTAATAATCGATTCAGATTTATTGATTCAATGTACAAGCAGCACATGAAAACTGTACAGATGATCACTGATCAGATAGTGATGTTTTGCAATAAAGAAAGTGTTGAAATCAATCTCGCTGTCATTGAAGTGAAGTTGCTACTCAAAGAAGTCATTCATGTTCTTGAGATGAAGCATAATTACATGAGAATGAATGCTCTGTCAAAACGAAAGCTAGATGTGTTTTTTCATCATGTTCAATCTAGACTGATGATCAACAATAATGTTATCAAATATATTAACAAGCTGATTGACTGCTATGAGCTGTATGACATTCAAGAAGAAGAACAGAAAGTCATGACTTTCATCAAGAAGTCATTCAATTCAGCTGTCTGACATGATAGAACTGCACATCTGAATCATTGAAATATGCTAAAGATGAGAAATCTTGTTAAGAGAATGAAGAAATTAAAGACATCATCATCGTCTGAGAAAATATGTGAATTTTGCATGATTGAACGTCAACAAGCTGAAATTTCTCGCTCTTCAATGACTTGTGTCATCAAAATTTTGAAGCTACTACATCTGAATCTGAAAGATTCACTGTTAATCATCTGAATAAATGATTATTCATATTTTTTACTGATCAAGAATGACTTCTCTCTATTGATCTTTGTCTATTCATTAAAACTGAAGAGTAAGATGCATTACAAGCTCATAAAGTTTAAAACTCTAATGAAAAAGCAGATCAATATGAAAGTCAAGCAACTTTAAGTAAATGAAGAAGATGAGTTCAGAGATCACAAATGAAAGAATTGATGCAAAAAGACTGAGATTAAGCTGAAATCTTCTGCTCTTTATACTTCTCAGCAAAATGAAAAGACTGAACATTCAATGTATACTTTCATAACTTCAGTACAATCAATATTGAAAGAAAAGAAGCTATTAAAAACTCTGTGACTTGAGCTAGTAAAAGCAGTCGCTTACGTCAAAAATAAATGCTTGAGAGTTAATGAAGTCACTTTCTTTCAAACTGACAATGAATTTCAATCAGACATATCAAATTTACGAGCGCTTAAATGCAAAGCTTGAATTCATTTTTCAAAGATCACAGATCATCACAAGCTTGATAGTCGCTTCTGACAAGACATAATGATCGACTATGAAGAGATGAATCAGTGATGAATCTACAATTCAATAAATAGAAAGATTCATGTTTCTTGAGATGTCAAATTTAATGAGCTGAACATTTATAATAGTTTCTTTGATGAAGAACTAAGTGAAATCTGAAACGAAGAAGATGACAGTCTGTTCAATGAAACAATTGTTGTTGTGAATGACGTGACTATTAAGAATTCTCTTGAGAAATCGCGATATTCTACTCTCATTTTCAACGATGCAATGACTTTAGTAGAAGCTGAGACATTAAAGAATATAAAAGAAAAGAAGAATAATGAGAAATTCAATCTTCTTCTTCATATCTTCAAGTCTTTAGAACATGTCATATTGCAGAAAGTCATGCAATCTTCGACTGATAAGTCAGTCAGCAAAGTCATGAAGAATGAAACAGCTCAGAAACAACAACAACAACAGAAGAAACAGAAGAAGATAAAAGCTCAATCAAAGTCAAAAGAAAAGAATGTTGTTTCAGCAAGCACATGAGTAATCAGAAGTTCAAAATTCAATGTTTGATTTGATTACAAGAAATTAAACAAAGACTTTAGTGCAAATAAGATTAGCATCATATTTATTGAGTTAAAAGCTTTAATTCTCACATTTAGATCTGAAAAAGTAGCAAAATCACACGTTTACATGATGAAAGTTCTACACATCTTGATCTTTAATGAGACATTGAGTCTAGAACTAGCATATGATGAGTCAAAGATGTACAAGAAAGTTAAAGCATCATCAGATTGATTGCTTTGAATGAAAGTCATGAAGATTGAAGTGAACTTCTTAATTGAAAATAAAATTTGAGAACTGATAACTTCATCAAATGACAGAAGCAAATCACTGATCAATTGCTGAGTATTTAAGATTAAGTACAAGCTTAATGAGAACATTCTGAAGTACAAAGCTCGCTGAGTAGTTCAAAAATACAAACAGCAATATGAAATTGACTACAACGAAATCTGATCAGAAGTAGTAAAGTCAGCTATCTTCAGAATGATGTTTGATATAACAGCAACTTGCGACTTGCATATTAAACAGATGAACGTCGTTATCGTCTTTCTATATGAATTTCTGAATGAGCTGATTTATGTGAAGCAATCACATGATTTTGTCATTGATTTCAACTTGATCTGCAGACTCAGAAAAGCACTGTATGATTTAAAACAAGCTTCTAGAGTCTGATCAATCATGATACAAAGCTTTTTAAACAAGCTAGACTTTCACGAAATTGAGTCAGACAAAAGTCTGTTTGTTTCAGAAGACAAGAAGATGTTCATTGTGATATATGTTGATGATCTGCTCATTATTGAAGCTGATATGAGTCATATAAACAAGATCAAGACTGAGTTCAAGAGTACATTCAAAATGACAGATTTAGACTTGACTTTGCACTATTTAAACATGAAGATTCGACGTGATAAAGAAAGAAGAATACTCACTCTACTATAAACAATTTATCTGAAAACAGTTCTAGAAAAATTTGACATGCAAGACTGTGTTTCAATAGTTACATCAATGAAAACTTCAATTTCTAACTCAATATTATCATCAATGAAACAAGCAGATGAAAATATCATTTACTGATATGAGATCTCGATTGATTCACTGATGTATGTTATGATGACTACTAAATCAAATATCATCTTTGCTTTGTTAATGACTAGTCAATATTGCAGCAATTTAAATCAGACTCATGTCGCTCTGATTACATGAATATTTAAATATATCAAAGATACTCTGAAAGTGAGCATTACTTTTGAAGAATCAATTGAACTTGAAGTAGTGAAATATTCAGATGCTTAATCGAGATCTGACTATTTTTACTAGCTGAAGAATCAATATTCTGAAGTGTCAAGCGATAGACAACTTCTGCTATGTCTACATGTGAAGCTGAATACATGACTTTAAGCGAGATCGAAAAGAAAGCTCTGTGACTTCGCTACATAATGATGAATCTGAGACTGTTCAGCTTCAAGATTCTCATTCTGATCTGAGTTGACAACAAGAATGCAATTGCTCTAGACGAGAATTCGAAGTTTCATAGAAAGACGAAGCATATTGAGTCTAAATGACATTGAATTTGAAGTTTCATTGAACGAGAAATTCTACTGATTAAGTTCATTTCAACAGTCTCAATGACAGTCGACGATCTGACGAAGATTCTGATTTCTAAGACATTCAGAGACTTTCATTCAATGATGAGTATGTAGAAGTGTGTAGCTTCTATTGAGTAAAAGTGTTGAAGCAATAGAAGCTGCAGTAGAAGCTGTGATAGAAGCAAGAAGAGTAGTCGTTCAATTAGAAACATAGTTTATAATTAAAAACATAGTTGTTGCAATGCTCGCTAGCCTGATTGAGGCTAGCGTCAGTTGCGACACACAAAACATAGATAGTCTCTGCTGTAGAAACATACATCTTTAGTCAATAATCAGATCTACACTTCTTCACTTTGACATTGCACACGTGATCGATTGCGTGACGTCTTCGCGAGCAAATCATCTGAATCGCTCGATTTTACATTTTAAAATTAAAAAGCGTTGATATTTCTTGTAAATCTGAATTGTCGAGTGTATATCTTGACAATTTTTAATAGTATTTCACGGTAAAAAAATGATAACGATGTCAAAAGAATTTCATTTATTTCTTGTAAATCTTTATTTAGTTAAACCGTAATGATATCGATATTTATAAAAAACAGTAATTTTAGTTAATCGTTAGCTTTAATCGACAGTATTTACCAGTATACAGTAACAGTACGAGCTACACTATTATTAGATGTTCGCTAAGGTACCTAGCAGATATTGCGGCTTAATCACTGCGGTGTTAGTCTATCAAGGCCTACGAAGAAAAGGACTACTTACTTCCTTTATGATATCTTCTATAATATATATCATAAAAGACGTCCCAAATCTAAATTTAAAGCGTAGCTTCTCTTCTTCGAACATAGTAGCCCGATGAAGTCCTCTCTCCAAAACCCACTTATTCTTCTCAAATAAACCCTCTTCTTCTACCTACCCCTCCAACGCCCAACGAATAAACTCGTTTGACAACTTTACCAATTCCGCCCCGCTTTCCCCCGTAGCAACATCCATGTGCCCCTTCCCCAGTGCAAGGTGCAGCTTCGACCGGGGCGCCGTAGCCCTTCGAAACGCGGCTTGTTGCTCCTCCGGGTCCGAAATATTGTCCAGCTCGGGCACCACCATCATCACGGGAGCCTGGGTCATATCCAAATGCTCCGCCGGCCTGAAAAGCGCCAACTTCTGATACGTCTGCAGAGCAATTCGATCTCGAAATCCCGTCGCGTCTTTTTCTTTCGTCAGACGCATCAAGGCGTAGGACTCGCGTCCCCCGGAACCGCCCGCTCCCGCCATGCCGATCGGGTTGTCGCCCCGGGGTGTAAAGGGGCTGAGTTCGTGGGGCGGGTTGCCGCGCAGCTGGGAGACGCGGTCTTGGATGACTTGGGCGAAGGCGGCGTCGCGCTTGTGCGCCTGGACGAAGCGGAAGAGGGGGCAGACCATCACCACGGCCTCGGGGCGGCGGTCCACGGCCGCGGCGCAGGCGCTGATGACGGCGCCGACGGAGAGGCCCCAGAAGACGATCTTGGAGCCGTCGACGGAGGGGAGGCGCGTGACGTAGGTGTAGATGTCTGTATGGGGAACGGACAATGTGAGCTCCTCGTCTCTTTGTGTCTTGCGAGGTTGGATCGCTCACCGGACAAGTCCTCGGCCATCTGCAACGGGTCGATCAGGTTGCGCGGGGAGCCTCCGCTGCCGCCCACGCTGCGCGCGTCGTAGAAGAGTACGTTGTAGCCCAGCGCGTGGAAGCCCTCGGCCACTTCGGGGAGCGCCATCTCCTTGACGCAGTTGAACTTGAAGTCCCGTTAATCCCAAGCCTTGTTGCTGTCCATACCCGTTCCCGCCAGCGGGTGGGCGTTGACGTTGGAGAACCTACACCGCGCGACATGATAATGGCCGGCGCATTATCTGTTTAAGATAAATAGTTCGCATTTCCTTTTCTAGAGTTTTAAGAAAAAAATTCAGCCCGTCTACCTCGTAGAGCCATGCCGAAATCGTCGTCCCATCAATTGTCTTGCACTCGACTGATCGATGGCGAGGAATAACCGCCATAGTCGCAGCATACGTTCAATATCAAATGAGCTTGGGCGAGCGTGAATGATTACTATATGTAAATTCTTTTTGGGCTATGATAGTATATCAGACTGGAAGATAGCAGGCCGACTGTTTAACTCAGGATGAAAAAAAGCCAACAGCGAACGTATCTGACAAGCGAATGCAACACACTACTTTTACACAAATAAGAGTACTTTTCTTTATAAATCCACAACTTTACGAATTTGATTTGAGCTCAAATCCGTTGCATTCGCTAATTAGGTATGTTACTTATCTTTGATGCAAGATTATTTCTGTGGCATAAGACTGCAGAGTGCGCGTAGGAGATTATAGTGACATCACGCACACGTCAGATCCGGCCTGTAATCCATAATTGTGCTTACGACCTTCGGTAATCATGCCCACATAAGCGTACAGCCGACAACTGACAAGCAACTGGGTACTTGCCCTATCTTTGGCCAAGGCGTTTGTTATATTAGTAACAAGTTAGAAATGAACTAGAAGAACATAGGATCTGATTTCTGATAAAATCGTAGAAAAGACAAGAAAAGGAGAAAGGAGCAGAAGCAAGTCGTAAACCAGAGACAATGGCCAAAACGCAGTTTCAACAAGAGCCCATGGCCATTGTGGGGTTTGCCTGCCGGCTCCCGGGCGGAAACAACTCGGAACACAAGCTCTGGTCTTTTCTCGAGAAGGGCGGTATCGCACCCAACGCCGTACCACCGTCGCGATTCAACTTCTCGGGCCATTGGGACGGGTCTCACAAGCCCGGAACCATGCGGCCGGCGGGAGACATGTTTCTCTCGGACGACATCGACCTCGCGCGCTTCGACGCCGGCTTCTTCGAGGTGTCTGGCGCCGATGCCACCGCCATGGACCCTAACCAGCGGCAGATGCTCGAGGTGGTGTACGAGGCGCTTGAGAACGCGGGGATTCCGCTGGAAAAGCTGGACGGCGCGCCGGTGGCGTGCTTTGTGGGCTCCTACTCAACCGACTACCTCGACATGATGCAGCGGGACGCCGAGGACCGCGCGCCCGGGGTTCTCATCGGCACGGGCCGCGCCATCATGGCTAACCGCATCAGCTACTTCTTCAACCTCAAAGGCCCCAGCGTCACCCTCGACACGGCCTGTTCCAGTAGCCTGGTGGGGCTGGACCTCGGCTGCCGGTCGCTCCAAGCGGGCGAGGTCGACATGGCCATCGTCGCCGCGAGCAACCTCTACCTTAATCCGGACCATGTGATGGACATGGGAAGCGTCGAACAGGCGCACTCACCCACGGCCCTGTGCCACTCGTTCGATGCCGATGCCGACGGCTACTGCAAGGCCGAGGCGGTGGGCTGTTTGCTGGTCAAGCGGCTGTCAGACGCCGTGCGCGACCGGGACCCGATCCGGGGCATCGTCCGCGGCACGGCATCTAATAGCAACGGGCGAACGCGGGGCACCGGAGGCATCGCGCAGCCGAGCGGTGAGATGCAGGCCGCGGCCATTCGAAACGCTTACGCTAACGCCGGCATCACCAACTTCAACGAGACGGCCTTCCTGGAATGTCACGGGACCGGAACGCCGGCGAGCGATCCTGAGGAGGTGCACGGTGTCGGGTCTGAGTTCTCGCTCACGCGCGACGCACAGCGGCCGCTTGTTATTGGCTCTGTAAGTTGAAGTCCCAAATTCCAAATTCCTGTGCCAGTTCGAGTTCGAGTTCGTGTTCGTGTTTAGGGCTCGCTCCATCGCCTGGGGTCGTGGCGGACAAGTGTATAGCATGCGGAACATGCTAACTCCTTCCTTCTCCTGATCCAGATCAAGAGTAACATTGAACATTCCGAGCCGGCGGCAGGCATCTCAGGATTGATCAAGATCATCCTGGCTATGGAGAAGGGCGTGATCCCCGGCAACCCCACCTTTTTAAAGCCAAGTCCCAAGAGTAAGGCATCCGCATCCCCGACCCCTGAACTGTTGGAATTTCAGGTGTGATTTGGTTGGTAGTCTCCGCCCTATAGGGCTGGGGGCCGCTATTAGAGTTTTCACCTTCCACCTCCTAGATAGACTCCAATCCAGCTTCAACCCCATATACTAAATGCCCCATATGACCTCGTATTCCAACATGAACTTTGATCTACCCACATCATATTCACCGATTCTAACCGCAAATCCTTACCTAGTCGACTTCGCCGGAAGCAAAGTCAAAGTCACTCGAACAGCTATCGCATGGCCCGACGACGGATTCCCCGTGCGTCGAGCGAGCATCAACTGCTTCGGTTTTGGCGGGTCTAACGCTCACGCCATCGTTGATCAACCGAGCAAGGCCGCCCGCGGTAACTATGTCCTCCTACCGGATAGAGGGAGAGGAAGAAGAAGAATACGACGACGGCACCACCGAGACACAATCACCACCACCATCGCGGCCCTACACCCTAGTCCTCTCGGCTAACGACGCCGCCGCGCTTAACGCCAACGTGTTGGCGCTATGCAACCACGTGGCCAACCTTAGTGCCGACGCGCCTGTAGCCGACCTCGCCTACACGCTATCGGAGAGGCGCAGCCAGCTCTGGCACCGGGCCTTTGTAACGAGCCACACGACCAACACCCTTGATGAGAGCGACTTCGTGCTAGGCAAGAAATTAGCGCACACGCCGAAAGTCGGCCTCGTCTTTACAGGTCAGGGCGCCCAATGGCCGCAGATGGGCAAGGACTTGCTAGTCACCTTTCCCCAGACTCGGGAGGTGCTTCAGGAGCTCGATGCCGTGCTGCAGGCCCAGCCGGACCCACCGGCGTGGTCACTCGAGGCCGAACTCAGCCAGCCACGCTCGAACGACCACCTCCGCCAGCCAGAGTTCTCGCAACCATTAGTCACGGCGCTTCAGATATGCATCCTGTCCCTTCTCGAGTCGTGGGGCGTCAAGCCGAGCGCGGTAGTGGGCCACTCGTCTGGCGAAATTGCCGCGGCCTACGCGGTTAGCTTCTTGGACCGCGCCAGCGCTATCAAGGCCGCCTTCTATCGCGGCCGCGCCGCCGTTAATCGCAAGGCTGAGGCTGAGGCCAACGTGGGCATGCTGGCTGTAGGTCTCGGCGCCGAGCAGGCCCAACCTTTCCTGAACAAGCATGCCGGCGCGTGGATCGCGTGCTTTAACAGCCTCAGCAGTGTCACCGTCTCCGGGCACATAGAGACGCTGAATGCCCTTGAAAAGGAGATCAAGGCGGACGGTCACTTTGCTCGGATCCTCCACGTTGATCTGGCCTATCACTCGCCGCTCATGGGTGTGATTGGCGACGAGTACGGCAAGCTCCTGCGCGAGGACAACCGATTCCAGCCAGCAGACGCGGATAAGAGGGGGTTGAACGTGACTATGTTCTCGTCCGTTACCGCAAGCAAGAAGGACACGCCGGCAGATGCCGAGTACTGGATCGCTAACATGGTCTCACCCGTGCGCTTCGCGGAGGCCTTGAAGAACCTCGTGGCCAGCGAGGCGCCCGACATGCTCATTGAGGTGGGCTCGTCTGGCGCGCTGGCCGGCCTTGTGGCTCAAGTGCTTAAAGACAAGTCCCTTCCGGGCGGTAGCGACGTGACATACCACGCTGCCTGGGCGCGCGGCTCGAGTGCAGCAAAGACACTCCTGGATGTGGCGGGCCGCCTGTTCATAACCGGGGCACCCATCGATATGGCAGCCGTCAACGGCGGCTACACATCTAAGCGCACGATCGTCGACCTGCCCAACTACCAGTGGAACCATGCGGCGCGCTACTGGCACGAGAACGCAGCAAGCCTCGACTGGCGCAACAGACGCTACATCTCACACGACCTGCTGGGCAGCAAGATCCCGGGAACGTCTTAGAAGGCGCCGACGTAGCGGAAGAAGCCAGACCTGGCCGACGTGCCATGGCTCAAAGACCACCAGATGGGGCCCGACGTGCTGGTGCCCGGCATGGCCTTTGCCGCTATGGCGCTCGAGGCCATGTACCAGAAGCACTGTACCCTGCACCCGGATGAGACGAAGGAGATTGATGGCCCTGGTGATCTCGCCTATCGCTTCCGTAACGTCAAGTTTGACCGCGCAGTCGTCATTGAGGAAGGAAAGCCGACCACGCTGCTGTTGACCCTAGCCGGCGTTCCGAGGAGCAAGGACTGGCACGAGTTCCGGGCGCGCACAACGACGGGGGCGGACCAGGACGTGATATACGTGTTGGAATACGAGGTCATATCGGGCATATTGGTATTTTGGTTGTTGTTGTTAGGAGGCTATCTAGGAGGTGGAAGGTGAAAACTCGACTGGCGGGCCCCAGCCCTATCAGCCCTATGAAGGCGGAGATTACTCGTACCATCTCCCCTATTTTCAACAGAAAAACCCATGCCATTGTACATGCAAACCGTGCTCCAAGTCCTGAAAGAGATGGGGCGCGATCCAAAGGCAAAACCAGGCATCGACTATAAGACTTTCGAAGAAAAAACTCTCCGCAAAAGATCTCACGCCAGCACAGCTCGGACCACTTGCACTTCGTCTTGATTTGCTTGAAAGTTTCATCGCTGTGCGTAAGTCAGATGGCAATGACTGAAAATCATCCCCGAACAAACTCATCATCGTCGACCTCAGCTGTCCGTTTAAGGATTCCGACACAGCATGTGAATTGTTCGAGATGTGTCTAGAGATCTTTCTCGAACAAAGTATGAATATTGGACGAGCCATTGCTCTTGATGAGGCACAAAAGATATGTGACATGATAAATTTCAGGTACCTGGTTACTCTTTATGCTCATCCGTTGTTAGTTTATGAACGAATCCGTTGCAGCTAACAAGCCTATGCCCGCGCGTCGTTTTTTTTTTAAATGGGAGCCGACGGCATCATATAACCCGAGTCAAAATGGGGTTGCAGAGCGATGTTTTCGCACCCTTTTTGAACGAACCCGCGCTATACTCACTAGCGCCAAATTGCCAGCAAGGCTATGGGGGAAGGCAATAATGACAGTCATCTACCTGAAAAACAGAAGTCCTACCACTGCGTTGGACCAAATAACTCCCTATGAGGCGTGATATGGCAAGAAGTCTGACCTTAGCAATCTACACACATTTGGATGCACAGCCTATCATCATAGGGACGTCCGCTCGGAGCATCAGAATCGCTTGAGCTACCTGGCTCGCTTGATTCTAGTTCTGGTGGCCTGCTCCTAGCTTTCTGTGGAGCGGCTGGTGTTGTGGGTACGGTTGTACGTTCCGAAGTAGCAGGTGAAGTTCTTGCTGGGTAATCGTCGAGAATTTTCGAGATCTCCGCATTTTCAGTGCTTATTATCGGGGAAGGTTTTACCGGGGAAGGTTCATCATCGGTTTGGTCATCGAAGCTTATTACCGAAAGGTCTTCATCATACCCCCCGGCTTCGGTGACCACCTCGTCCCATTGAGCGTGACTAGATATTAGTACCTTCTTACCGTTCCACAAGCGGAACTGGTTGGCTCCCTCGTAGCCCAAGAACTGACATTTCAAGCTCTTGTCATCGAGTTTCCGGCGAGCTCCCTCCATATGATGATATGCTGTGCATCCAAATGTGTGTAGATTGCTAAGGTCAGACTTCTTGCCATACCACGCCTCATAGGGAGTTATTTGGTCCAACGCAGTGGTAGGACTTCTGTTTTTCAGGTAGATGACTGTCATTATTGCCTTCCCCCATAGCCTTGCTGGCAATTTGGCGCTAGTGAGTATAGCGCGGGTTCGTTCAAAAAGGGTGCGAAAACATCGCTCTGCAACCCCATTTTGACTCGGGTTATATGATGCCGTCGGCTCCCATTTGATCCCATGCTCTTCGAGCAATTCGATGATTTGATGACCAGCATACTCACCTTCATTATCTGAACGTAGTCGGTGAACCGAAGTGTCTCGAGTCTTCATGAATTTCATGTAATTCCGAAGTACGCCTTTTAGGTCGGATTTTCGTTCTAGTAGGTAGGTGGTCGTATATTCGCTGTAGTCATCAAGATTTTGACTTCTTGTCAGTTCTGTATGGATTTGAAGTCCGATTGCTTTGATCGGGTGAGCTCTCTAATTGCCAGGTGTAGAGTAGTAAGATCCGACTGTTCATATTGATTCTTTAGGGAGCATTTTCGCAGGCCCTGTCGTTCTTATCTTTCCAGTGGTTAATAGCACTGGCGTACTCCCTTTTGGCTGCTGTCGCGGCTTTGGATTCTGGGATTTCCGGTTTCCCCAGCTTCCCCGAGGTGATCCACCAGAGACCTTTGGCTTTCAGGGCACTGGTTACATCTACCCCCCATGATTCGTAATTCTCGCTCCCCTTTAGTTTAGGGAACCGATACGTATCAGAACCTTCCGTTGTGGTTGAGGTATGGAGGGGATATTGGTCGATAGGGGAAATATCCGCCGATTTTGATGACAGCGAGTTCGATGCTTCTACCCTTAGGTTTTTTGCGGTAGCGGAATAGCTAACCCGGGCTCATAACCTCTTGGTATACGAGGACACGAGGGTAGATAGGCATATAGATATATTAATTGAGCTATCTAGTAGGTAGGAACTACGGAGGAAGGAAGAAGTGGGAAGAGGGTAAATACCCATCCACTAGCGCCGGATGAATGCGGAGATTACTAACCACAGGGGTAACAGTACTGTTCCCTGTTTCCAACATTTTTATCTTGTCTTCAAGATGTTTCTTGACTGCAGTGCCATTGACGATCGATTTATTGATGCCAGAACCCTTCTCGCGAGCTCGCTGAAAGAGATCCTTGAGAAACTTCTTCATCGGCATTGCCGATGACAGATGAAGCAGGTTGAACGAAGCGAAGAACGTGCACACGAGAACGAGGCGAGGGAAAGAAGAGATAGGAAGGGAGAGAGTGTCCAAGCACTCGTTTTGCGAGACGCAAAGAAGGCGCACTGAAGGCGTACTGCGAGACGAATAGCAGCAGAACGACGTGACCAAGGTGAACAGGTAGGCAGAACAAAACAGAAAGAACGAGGGCAGCAGACGATTCTTTATGCGAAACCGTCAGGGGGGAAGGCATGGCGTGGGCTTGGCATCCAATTCGGCTCCCCTCCATCGTGCTGGGGTTCGCCGTCTAAAGTTGACGAGTTCGAGCTCGCAGGATGCACTAAGAGCCGCCAGAACAGGACGTCGTGAGAGCAGGGGCGAGCCGGGCCTGAGCAGTGGGTGCGCGAAGGTGAGCAGTGGGTGAAGCGACGGTGCCGTGGTTGCGGGTGGGTGAGCAGAGCGGCTGGAGCTGACTAACTCGACTCGATGGGCAAAGGCATTCTGGTGGGCCACCCTACCTGAATATAGAAGAAGAGCCTTTGAGACTACGACAATGAGTATCGCGCGTTGCGTAAAGAGGCAAGGTAGCTTTACAGTAATGAATCGAACAGTCGTCACCTTTGAAAATGCTGTGTGCGGATTTTCGAAAGATTCCAACAGGGGAGTGAGTACCTAAGGGGCACGACAGTCGCTCCATTGATCGATCTGTAACCGCCGCACTGATGCTCTCAGTCAGACTACTTATTTGAGAATCTTTTCATGAGGCTGTCGCACTAGAAGACTGCTATCATGACCGAACACTTAAAGGTTCTGTCCCTTGTATTTATTACGAGTCACCTCGCACTCTGCGAGTTTCCAGATTCTGGGTATGAATAGCTATTCTTCACAAGCAAGAAAGCGTTTACATGATCATGTGTTTATATGGGATCAAAATTTCGCAGCACGGCAAACAATCAGATATCGTGCTGAAGACAATCATCTAGTACCCGCAGATGGGCAGAGAATCATCGACGCGTTCCTTGAAGAGCAAAGGTCGAGGCTAGATCCCCCTCATGTGAGTTATGTTGCTCTGCGGAAATTCCTCGAATCGGCTGGTGAGGTTTCTTGGGACAAAGACGCAACACCGTCAAACCGGAACGTACTACTAGTGCTGCTTGACGATAGACGAGATGGTACTGGTTGGCAAGACATCAATGGTACACAGCATTCGCCGCGGAATTGGGATGGATACGCCAACTACCCTTCTCGGGGCGAAAAAAGGGTTTCTGGATTGCTCAACCCCAAGGATTTGTACAACAAACTGCTTAAAGCGTAAGTTTGCAATCTAGCGACTTCCACGAACTCCCTTAGGTTGATGAAATTTCAGAGACTATCTGATGGCGCGGAGCGCCGAGTCCTGTTTGTTTTCAACCCAATCCTTTGTAACCAATTCTAATGAGATATAGATACCTCTCAAACATGAATCCCCTTTGCGGACTTGCAATTGTCTCGACCGCATCGAGGATACGAGCTCCTGTCCTACGAGAATTTCTACAGCGTTACATCTCTTATCGTGTCTTCTTTGGAATTTCAATGGTATGACCCATGTTGTTGTACCTTTCTTCTGCTCATACTAAATGGGAGGAAAAAGTCCTTTGGTTTTGCGCTCAAATTTCATCTCCCTTACTACGCGCTGCGGAGGAGTCCTGCGCCGCAAGAAGATGCTCGAGGTCTTCGGCGATGTGGCAGTTTCATTCCAAGCCGCGAAAACCCCAATGCATCCGACTATATCTACGAAGCCCAAGTATCGATACTGATAACAGGGGTTGATGAATAGTTCTGAACTGCCGATTGCTGCACCGACATCCATTTTGGTAGCGAGGAGACAGTGCTATACTACTACGAATATGACTTGGATGCGCCTACAGGCGGTGACTTCGCCTACAGGCGGTGAGAAGTCTACCAATTATCCGATTTGGAATCCTAGAGAATACTTCCTCCTTATACTATCCTGTCGAGTCAGACAAATCACAAAGGAATGGAGTAATATTATGGACGCCTTGGAAGACCGATTGCAGTACCATGTAAAGCATATTTGCAAGTCAGGAACGCTTGATCACTGCTGATAGTTGCTAGGAAGAAAGCGTTTTCAACGAGGCTGCCCGGAAGGCGTCGCTTGTAGATGACATGAGGTTTAGTCGAAGTCTGTTGATTGACGAATCGGCCAAAATGTGAACACACTTTGGAACAATCCTATTCAGGTATGTATAGCATATTTCAACACTCCCCCATGTTATGCATACCCTTTCTACCGATTGCCATGGTGGTTTTAGATGTGTGAGTAATTATGTCATAACATATTTCAACACTTCCCTCCCATGTTATGCGCATATCGTACTCCGGTTGCCATGGTTGTTTTTCGAAAGTGTGATTAATTATGTCATCATATACATCCCCTTGGAGTTGACAGCGAACGGAATCGAACAGCGAAGCTCGAGATGCATTTGCCAGCACCCGTCTTATTTTTGTGACGTCCAACGCGCCCTCCGGGCCCATAACCTGTTGATTGACGAATCGGCCAAAATGTGAACACACTTTGGAACAATCCTATTCAGGTATGTATAGCATATTTCAACAAAGTCTAGCATATACATCCACTATTGAAATGCTGCGCCTTCTTTATAGATCACTCGTCAAAGTGCTCGAGTCGTGGGAATGCTTTGATTGTGGGGAAATGCAGTACTTTGAGGTAAATGAGCAGGAGACGCATCGAAGGGTTTGGGGCTCTTATGTTGCTAGTATTGAGAAAGATATGATGGAGCTTCGATTCATGAAAAATGGGGTAAGGCCATCTTAAACCACAACGTTCGAGGTCCTTGCTGACGCATCAAGCTTGTCGACGCTTCTGCAATGGTAGAAAGTCAAGTAGCTGCACTTCAGGGCGGGAACATAAACCGGCTCACAAGAGTGACAGTAGTGAGTGAAGTATGCTGATCCTCTGATATTGTCAAATAGACTAAAAAAAGCAAGGTCTATCTACCTCCGTGAGTAACCCCCACCTCGATACTGTACGCTAGACAAAGCTGATGCGATCCAGGCAGTATTTAGCATGATAATTATGCCCAAAGAAGCGTCCTGGATGGCTTATAGCTTCTTACTCTTATTCCTTACAACTTTTACCTTCCTCGTTGCGTTCAAAAGCGAAAATTTCATGGTGGTAGGAGGCTATGCGCAGCGTAGAACGCTAGAGGTAATCACCAAACTTCAGTGAGACATGAAATCCAACGAAAATAGGAAGCTTCTTATAACGAGTTCAGGCACTGATCTTTTATATCCTTCTCGAACTGTGGGTCGTAAAATTAATCGCATTTAACTGACTGCAGTCTTCTACTGATTATATGTCATGGGCAAGGTCTTGAGTATCGTCTTTTGCGCACAAGTCTTCCTGGCCCGAGCCATATTTGAATTAGCATCTACGCATTTTCACTTACAGGTGCCAGGGTAAGGGGGCAAGCCAGGATACACGTTCGTACTGGATAGTCAACTTCAAAGGTCGACATTGGGCAGAGAACAGGAATGCCACCGCATGATTGG
>JAABUS010004527.1_pt1 | contig 19873 bp, 21 predicted proteins | sample 5560161 | NCBI WGS metagenome assembly JAABUS01 (sample SAMN10711885, study PRJNA513376) | rock metagenome | isolation source: Antarctica rocks | place: Antarctica: Victoria Land, Trio Nunatak nord | collected 2016-01-04 | reverse complement strand
GCCTTATCCTTAGCCTCACCGATCATTTTAGCACCTGTATCTTTTGCTTCTTTAATCATTTTAGCTCTTTCATCACGTGCCTGTGCTAATAATGCTTCGTTTTCACTTTTCATTAAAGCCATTTCTACCCTCATCTTGTCAGCGGAGGCAATAGCAGATGCGATACTAATTTCTCTCTCTTTTAAAGAAGCCAGGATTGGTTTCCATGCAAACTTTTTAAGAATGATAAAAACAATTAAAAAAGCAATTAAGGTCCAGAAAATTAAGCCTATTCCAGGTAATAAGAGTTCCATATTTTAGCCCCTCCAACTCCCTAAGGGAGAGTTTTATAATACAATCTGATAAATTCTTTTCTTAAAGCCCCTTTAGGGGTTTGGGGTTAATTACTGCATCCGCCGCCCTTTGCTTAAGATGCAGTAATAATTTTGTGCTTAACCAAAGTTATTACTTTAGTACAGCCAGGATACCTGCAATAACCGCAAAAAGGGCTACACCCTCAACGAAGGCTGCAGTCAGGATCATGTTAGCACGAATGTCATTTGCAGCTTCAGGCTGACGTGCAATAGACTCTACAGCACCGCGACCAATCTGGCCAATGCCGATACCTGCACCAATTGCTGCAAGGCCGGCGCCTATTGCACCACCCAGGTGAGACATAGAAAAATTAGTTGCTGCATCATTAGTAACCTGCAACATAATAGTCATTAAAGACATACTGTTTGTTTTTGTTTTTGATAAAAAAATTTATAAAGCAAATTCTTTTTCTTTATGATCATGCGTTGGATGAGGATCGTTTGGCTTATTGTTGTGATCTACATGTCCGGTTTCAAATGCCTGACCAATAAATACAGCCGTCAGGTTAGTGAAAATAAATGCCTGGATAAATGCTACCAGTATTTCGATAAAATAAATAAAAATGGTAAATGCAAGAGATAACGGTGAGAAGCCAACACCTGCCACCTTGCTCATCGCTCCAAAAATAAAAATAAGAGAGATGAAACAAATGATCACAATATGGCCTGCTATCATATTGGCAAAAAGACGTATCATTAATGCCATTGGTTTGATAAACACACCGGCAAATTCAACAGGTATTAAAATAATCTTTACAAAGAAAGGAACACCCGGAGGCCAGAATATGTGACCCCAAAAATGACCATTTGTACTAAAAAGAATAACAAGCATTGAAATAAAAGCAAGCACTAAAGTAAAGGAAATATTTCCTGTCACGTTAGCAGAGCCAGGTATCAGTCCGACAAGGTTATTTATTAATATAAAAAAGAAAACAGTCAGCAGGTAAGGCATATACTTTTCATACTTCTGCCCCAAGTTAGGTTTACCGACTTCATCGCGCACAAAAGTAATAACAGGTTCTATCGCATTTTGAAAGCCAGTCGGAGCTTTGTTAGTTCCATTTCCCCTGTATTTCTTTGCAATGTTTAACATGAGCAATATCAATAGTATAACAGCCAAAAACATTTGAACAACATTGCGTGTAAGGGAGAAATCGTACACTTTTATATTTTCAACTGGTTGGCCTGCTTCATTCACCGCTGCCACTTTATCATGCTCCATCTTATACCCCTTATAAACAGCATGACCATGCTGAAAATTTGAGGACATAAACGCATCAAATCCACGCTGAGGTGAATAAAGGATAATTGGCAGGGAAACGGATACAGGATGACCGCCAAATTCAGCAAAATGAAATTCATGATTGTCCATCACGTGTTCCATGATTATACGAGCGGCATCAATCTTTTCTTCATGTTGAACAGTAGTACCATTTTCAGTAATTTCAGCTTTGTTACCACCTTCATGCTGGGCAATCCCCATATTAGAGAATAACATAATAGAAAGACTGAAAACCGCTACCACAAAAGATTTGATACACTTTGCTGTCATACCTATCCTTGATTTTGCGCAAAGATAAGTGTTGAAAAGCGAAAAAAATATCTGAAAAAGAAAAATGAGCGAGAAAAGTATCAGGCGTTGTTCTGCTTAGGTAAGTAATCTTATAATATTTTTTTGTGTTCATCCATCAGGCAAATGTCTTTTGCTTTTCTAATTGTATATTATATAAATCAGCATAAAACCCCCCTTTTGCCAACAATTCCTGATGTGTACCAATTTCTTTAAGTTCACCCTTATTCATAACAATAATTTTAGAGGCTTTACGTATGGTAGATAAACGGTGAGCAATTACAATTGACGTTCTCCCTGTGATAAGTTTATCAATTGCCCGTTGGATCAAAACCTCGCTTTCAGTATCTATAGAAGAGGTTGCCTCATCTAAAACAAGAATAGAAGGATTATACAATAACGCTCTTATAAAACTTAATAACTGACGTTGCCCTAAACTTAAAGTGCTGCCTCTTTCCATTACATTATAATCATATCCCCCAGGCAAACTCATAATAAAATCGTGTACATCTATCATTTTAGCTGCTGCAATAACCTGCTCTTTTGATATGGCCTCATTTCTTAAGGTAATATTTTCAAGAACACTGCCTGAAAAAAGAAAGACGTCCTGTAAAACTATTCCAATACGACTCCGTAAAACATCCAGCTTGTAATCTTCCACCTTAATATCATCTATTTTTATTTCACCTTTCTGTGTATGATACAAACGATTAAGTAAGCTGATAATAGAAGTTTTTCCGCTGCCGGTATGGCCGACAAGTGCAATGGTTTCGCCGGGCTGCGCAGTAAATGAGATATTTTTAAGAACATATCGCTCTTTTACATAAGCAAACCATACATTTTTGAATTCCACTTTACCTTTTACTGATGCCGGTGCATATGTTCCTTCAGAAGTAATTACATCTGTATTATCAAGCACTTTAAATACTCTTTCGCTTGCCACCATTCCCATTTGAATAACATTGAATTTATCAGCAATCACCCTTAACGGCCTGAATATCTGATTAAGATAAAGAATAAAAGCAACCAGCAACCCTGCATCAAGTTCGTTCCCAGCTATCCACCAAACAAGCAAACCCATACTTACGGCCAGCACCACTTCGACTACAGGAAAAAATACAGAATAGGCAAATATGGCATGTATATTAGCATCGCGATGTTCTTTATTAATCTTTTTAAATTTTTTGAATTCCCTCTCTTCAGCAGCAAATGCCTGCACTATCTGCATACCTGTTATGTGCTCCTGAGCAAAGGCATTTAATGCAGCTACTGCATTTCTGACCTTCATAAAAGAGCGATTGACACTTCCTTTAAAGTACCAGGTAGCAATAATTAATATAGGGAAAGGAATAAGACTGATCAAGGTTAATTTCCAATCCATGTAAAACATTATAGCAAGCGTAAAAATGATGGATAGCAAGTCAGAAATAATTGGAATTAATCCGTCAGAAAAGATATCGTTTATACTTTCAATATCATTAATAGTACGGGTAGTTAAGGTGCCGATAGGAGTTTTATCAAATTGAGAAAGGTTTAAAGACATTATTTTCTTATATACTATAACACGAATGTCTTTAACAACGCTCTGACCAAGCCAGGAAGTGAGAAAAGAAAAAATAAATCTAAAAGCGGTTTCTATAAATAAAAATATTATTTGAAAAACAGTTACTGCAATAATAAATCTGGTGGCATCAGAAACATCAGTATTAAACAAAAAAATTTTTAACCATGCAGGCATATGCATTGGTTTACCGGTTGCGACATCTACAGTGAGGTTGATTAAATAAGGACGTACAGGAGCAAATACGGCTAATAGAATAGAAAGAACAATACTTATAATTAGATATTTATTATACGGCCTTACAAACTGAAAAACCCTGTTTAAAAGAGAAAAATCAAAAAATTTTTTCTTAACTTCATCCGACATAAGACTGCAAAAGTATTATTTACGTTATAAACTTTAAAAGAAAAAGAGAGCCGCTGAGTGTGCTCTCTTTTTCTGATCACATTTTAAATATATTATCCTTCCATTTCTTTATTATATACCATTAAAAAAAGAGCGCCGAGGTTTTTAAAAGGCGGCACATAATCTTCAAAAAGATTATTATTCTTTAATTTCTTACTAAAACTCTTCCACATTTCAGGCCAGTTCAAATCTTTGCCCTGGCGCAGCGTTTCTGTTATACTCATAATCATAGGCCCATTGACTGTGCCGCTGCCTACCTGTTTGCTTGCAATTATATGAGCATAAGGGCTAATGCTTAATACACCGTTTACATTCTGATAGCCACCGCAGCTCCCAAGAAAAACGACTTTAGAAGTAGGAAACAATTGCGCTATAGTAGAAGATACATGATAGCTGTGACCCCTGTGAATAACAATCGTAGGACTGATGTCTTTGTCACTAAGATAAGCATCTAACTTATTTTGCGCTTCTTCATCTAAGCCTTCCTTTTCATCGAGAGGTCTGTTTGCATAAATAACTACCGGCACTCCTTTTGATGAACTGACTTCTATCCAATCTTTTTTATTTAAAATTTTCCATCCGGGAGTATTGTAAGCGGCTCTGAAAGTATTGAAGGAATTAACACCGTCAGGGTCGCCATAAAAAAATTGCTGTACAATTATTTTACCCGCTTCATTTTTAAGTGAATTATTAGAAACTGTATAAATAGGCGGAATCCCGAATTTTGCAGAAATATCTACTTTACTTGTTGAGTCAAGGCTTAAGAAAATAGTATTTAACAGGTCATATATGGCAAGGCCTCTTTTATTATCAGCTTTTGTTTGTTTATCTATATTTGACTCAACCTCACTAAGAATAAGCTTGCGTAAATTATTATCCGAAATACTAGCATAACTGTCAGCAACATCTACAGCATCTTCGAGGGTGTTAGTCTTTTCTAATCCACTTGCAAAAGCACGCATTAAAATCTCTGCATTATCCTTATCCATCCTTTTTAAAAAATTATCAAGAGTATTATAATTAGCAGCCATTTTTATAAACTTCTTAAACTTGTCAAAATTTACAGTCATCAAAAGAGTGTCACTGTTCGGATTTTTCATTCTTTGAAAAATACGTTCATAAACCTTCAGATAGCTGCTGGTGTAGATTTCTGTTTCCGCCATTACGCATAAATAATATAGCTCCTGTGCATTTAATGGCTCCACTTTCTTCATCCGGATATTATCGGGCTCATCGTGTAAACCATTGATTTCATTAATAAATTCCTCCACTGCCTTTTTCTTCAGCATATTGGTCAAAGCATTCATTGCCATTGGTGTATCTCGCTTTCGCATTCTTTCTGCATAATCAATCTGCGTGTTTACAAGCAATCGATAATATTTATAGATGTTAACCTTATCCCTGCTGATTTCCTCCATTTTGATTTTTCCCTTATAAAGATTATCAAGAAAAGGAAAATACATTCGTCCCTCAGTTATATTTGCCAGGGTCGAAATAGTTTTGACTAATGAATCGTCTATTTTTTGAATTCTTCTGCCTAATGGTGTATTAGTTGATTGAGCATAGGTGTAGATGTCTTCCTGGTGAGTATGGGCAACTACTTTTAAAAGACTGTCAGCGAAACTTACATTTGGATTTGTCCTTAGTATTGGTAAAATTTTGTCGGGATACTTCTTACATGTTTTTAAAAGAACAATTTCTTTACTTTCGGCTAATCCAATATTTTTTTGAAAAGGAAAAACTTTTAATAAGATATTTCCTAACTCAGGCTCCAAATCATTTATTACAGGGGTCATAGCAGCTTTCTTTAATTCAAGACCCATTGCATCCTCAAACGCATTGATAAGCACAGGAAGCTGATCAGCTTTTAGTTCTCTTGATTTGTAACCGGCTGCAAAAGCACTTAATACCTCATTTAAACCTCTGAGAAATCTAACTTTTTCATTTGGATTTAATGAATTATCCAACTCTATGTTATCCTGAATATCATTAACCTTATTGTATAAAGTGTAACTTATCTGCAGGTTTACTTCCTCGTCAGTACCTGCATTAAAAGATAGGTCTTCCTTTTTATCAAGTAAGTCAATTTCTTTTTGACTCTTATCTATATTATCATGAAAGACTTTTCTTATTAAAGGAACAATCGGTGCAGTCTGAGCCGATAAATTAACTGTAGTAGCAAAAGGCAATAAAAAAAGTAAATATTTTAACATATGCAACATCATTACACAAAAATACTACCAAAGCCTATGTGATAATGTAATGTTTTTTCTTTTAGGATTTCATTTTTTTTTCCTTTAAAAGCATGACTTAACAATTATATAATAATACTTCTGCTCTTTACCATTGCCTTAAAATTATTTTTGTGTAAATAAATTGTTAATGGAACCTAACTTGAAAAAGGTATTAATTGTTGATGATGAGGTTGATATACTGGAAATAATCTCTTACAATCTCATTAAAGAAGGATATGAAATACTGACTGCAAAAAACGGAATTGAAGCATTAGAAAAAATAGCACCTTTCAAACCTGACCTTATCATTCTTGATATAATGATGCCAAAAATGAGCGGTGTCGAAGCTTGTAAAATAATACGCTCAAAACCTGAATATAATGATACTCTCATCATTTTTCTTACCGCTCTTAATGATGAGTCTTCCCAAATAAAAGGTCTTGAAACCGGTGCTGATGATTACATAAGTAAACCAATAAGCCCAAAAGTATTGGTAAGTCGTGTAAATGCAATTTTTCGCCGTTTAAATAAAGAAGAAGGCAAAACCATAAAACTGGGCAATATGGTTATAGACCCTGAAAGGTTTATGGTGATTCTTAACGGACAAGATGTTATTCTTGCAAAAAAAGAGTTTGAATTATTGTACCTGCTTGCATCAAAACCGGGAAGAGTTTTTTTAAGACACGAAATCTTAAGCCAAGTATGGGGGGCTGAAGTTATTGTAGGAGATCGCACTATAGATGTTCACATCAGAAAAATAAGGCAAAAGCTTGGTATCGATTGTGTAACTACAGTAAAAGGAGTTGGATATAAGTTTGAAATGCAGGATTAAAAAACAAAAACCTGGTGGAATCGTGAGCTCTTTCTTAAATTTGTGTAATGCTCGCTACTAAAAACCTTTCTCCTCAACAATTATCATTATATACAGCAGGCATACTTTCCACTCCTATTACGCTCGGTTATTACTTAATGCATCCCACGTGGTGGGTTACGCTACTTGTTTTTGTTATTATATTCACCGGCAGTTTTCTTCTCATTCAATTTACGCTTGAGCGTTTTATTTACCGTAAAATCAAACTTATTTACAAATTTATATATCAGACTAAAGCCTCTAAGCGAGAAGAGACTTATTACAAATATGTACTTCCTCAAAAAAGTATAGACGAAGTAAGAGAAGATGTTGAAAAATGGGCAACACAACAAAAGGAAGAAATTGAAGTTTTACGAACCAACGAAGCCTATCGGAAAGAATTTCTGCAAAATCTCGCTCACGAATTTAAAACGCCCATTTTTGCTGTTCAAGGGTATGTAGATACACTGCTCGACGGAGCTTTGGAAAACCCCGCCGTAAGCAAAAGATTTTTAGAAAATGCAGCACGCAATATTACCCGCATGGTAACACTCGTGAGCGATCTTGATGAAATAACAAAACTCGAAAGCGGTGAACAGGCTTTACACAAAGTAAACTTTATAATTCAGGACCTTATTAAAGAAGTTTATGATTCCCTCTCAATAAGAACTTCAGCTAAAAACATAAAATGCAGCATAAAAAAGGGTTGTGAACAACCTGTGTCAATTTTTGCTGATAAGGAAAAAATCAGGCAGGTAATCATAAATATTGTAAGCAACTCTATTAAATATGGTAAAGAAAACGGGCACGTTGTAGCAAGCATTTACAAAACAGACGGAAAGCATGTGCTTGCAGAAATAAGCGACGATGGAATTGGTATCGCAGAAGAGCACTTGCCCCGTATTTTCGAAAGGTTTTACCGTACCGATGCCGGCCGCAGCAGAGATGTTGGCGGTTCTGGTCTTGGGTTGGCAATATGCAAACACATTATCGAAGCACACGGTCAAACCATACATGCACGCAGCAAGCCTGATATAGGTACAACTATTGGTTTTACGTTGGAGGCGAAGTAATAGAACCACGATTTTGGAATGTTTTTAGATTATGAGGAAATTAGTGTTCCTGTTTACTTCAGGTTGACCTGATTTAAAATAAAAAATATAAAAATAGTGTTATTTGTTTCCTCATGATCCTTTTTTCTAATCTAAAAAATCGTGGTTCTGGCTAATACTTCAAGTGCTCTTTTCCGGGCAAAATCATGTTCAACAATTGGGAGAGGATAAGAAAATTCATTCAGTTCAGGTATCCATTTTTTAATGTAATCAAGACTTTTATCAAATTTTGTGGCTTGTAAATGCGGATTAAAAATGCGAAAGAAAGGAGCAGCATCACAACCACTTCCAGAAGCCCATTGCCAGCCGCCATTATTAGAAGCCAAATCGTAATCCAATAGTTTTTGAGCAAAATAGGCTTCGCCCCATCGCCAGTCAATTAAGAGATGTTTGGTCAGAAAAGATGCGACAACCATTCTTACACGGTTATGCATAAACCCGGTTGCACTTAGTTCTCTCATACCTGCATCTACGATCGGGTATCCTGTCATTCCCTGGAACCACTTTTCAAATTCTTCTTCATTATTGCGCCATTGTATTTTTTCGAATTCCGGTTTAAAAGCGTGCCCTTCACCAACCTTTGGAAAATGCCACAGTATCATTTGATAAAATTCCCGCCAGATTAGTTCCTTAAGATAAGTATCATTTAAGCTTTTTGCAAGTCTTGCAATTTCTCTAATACTTACAGTACCAAAACGCAAGTGCACACCTAACCTTGATGTGCCATTTTCAACACCAGGAAAATCTCTTGTATTACCATACTTTTTTATTATTTCATCTTTTAAATCTTTCGAAGGAAAAGGATAATTCACTTTTCGAAAGCCCATGCTCTCCAAAGAAGGTATCGGCTTAAGTGATTGTTTGAAAAAATTTTTGAAGTATTTTTCTGTTGAATAAGATGAAAGAAAAAACTCATTAAGAATATCTTTCCATCTTCTGCTATATGGGGTAAAAACTGTATAAGGTTCGTTGTTATCTTTTACAATTTCATTTTTTTCAAATATTACCTGGTCTTTACAGGTGTGAAAAGCTATTTCTTTTTCCCGCAAAAGGTTTGCAATCTCCTCATCCCTCTTCTTTGCGTAAGGTTCATAATCGTGATTTGTAAAAACCTTTTCAACGTTATAATTCTCGCAAAGCTTTTTAAAAATATCTGCAGGAAATCCATAAAAAACCTCAAGACTGCTTTGCAATGACAATAATTGTTGTTGCATTCCTATAATGGCTGCATGAATAAATTCTACTCTTCGGTCAGCTTTATCTTCTAATTTATCTAAAATATTTCTATCAAAAATAAATATGGGCAGCACCGGCTTACCTTCTTTTAAAGCATAAAATAAAGCAGCATTATCATGAAGTCGCAAATCTCTTCTAAACCAAAAAATGTTTACAGAAGCAATCATTCTTTTTTTATCATAAACAACTTTACTTTAAAATAGTTGCTATAAATAAAAAAAGAAGTCAATAAAACGTATGAAGGAAAAATGTCAGAAGGCTTGAATTACTCTATATTAATTCAGTGCTGATTGCTTGGAGGAGCTGATAGCACAAGGAGCTTGCTATTAAGCTTATCCCTCTGCTATTCCGTGTTTTACTGCGTATAAAATTAATCCTGCTGTACTTTTTACACCGGTTTTAATTTTTAACCGGTCTCTGATCGCTTCGACGGTGCGAGGGCTTATTGCAACAATATCTGCTATTTCTTTAGTACTTTTTTCATCACACATCAATTTCAAAACCTGCACTTCTTTATCGCTTAGATCTGCGTCATCTGTTATATGTGGTTCAACTACTTTCTTGCTTCTTAATCCTGACAGCATTGCCTTATTCGTATAATCATTGAAAAAAAACTCTTTTGTATGTACTGTCTTAATTGCTTCATAAATAGTTTCGCTATCACTGTTTTTTATGAGATAACTATTTGCACCAATTTCCATCAACTTGCTTATCATGCTTATATCGTCATTCATTGTAAGCATAATTACTTTTGCATTTGGCAAGATCTTTTTCACTTCAGGCAAAGTTGTAATTCCATCCATTATTGGCATTTGTATATCCAGAAGAATAATGTCAGGCTGAAGAAATTTAATTAGATTAATTAATTGCATCCCATTTTCTGCTTCACCTATAACCTCAATGTCACCATATTGGGATAATGAAGTTTTTACACCAGTCCTGAATAGAGCATGATCATCAGTAATTAAAACTTTTATTTTACCGTTATTATCTTTCTTCATTCCGCAATAAATAAATATTCTTTGATAGAAATAGTTTGCAATACGAAAGATATTTAATTCTCAGCAATAATTTATTAATTACTCCTAATTAAATTAAATCGTTTAGTAAAGTTACTAAATCAGTTATAGTATCAGCACTATATCACCAGTAATATTTGAAGTGTTAAAATAGGGCAGTTCTGCGCGTTATTCCTTTTAAATAGGGTGCTACTTTTGAAGAAGAAAAAATAAGAGAAGATGAGTAAAAACTTTACAAAAGCATTATCTTCTTTTCTTAATTGAATTAAGAAAAGCAAAGCCCTGTTTACAATCCATTATCTATGAAAAGCACTGTTGCAATCTTAATATCCCTCCGATTTTAAAAACGGCCTACACATAGTAGGCCGATTCTTTAAAATAGTCTCTTAACAGTTATCTGCAAATTTATTGCAAAATCTTATTTCTTATAGCATACATTAATAATCCGGCAATGGTTTTTGCGCCAACCTTTGTTTTCATATTTTGCCTGATGGTCTCAACAGTTCTCGGGCTTAAAAAGACATTTTCAGAAATCTCTTCTGTTGTTTTATCCTCACTTATCAATTTTAAAATTTTTAGTTCCTTCTCATTAAATTTCACCTGCGTTGGGTAAAATTTTTTTACCGTTCTTTTTTCCTGGAGTTTAAATAAAACGGCACCATTTACCAGGTCATTAAAATAAAAATCATCCTCCATGCAGGTAATGATAGCCTTATAAATCTCATCAGCATTTGTAGTTTTGGTAAGATAAGCGTTTGCCCCATATTCCATCATTTGTCTGATAGTTTCATTGTCATCGCACATACTAAAAATAATTATTTTTACTTCTTCATAATCCTTTTTTATTGATTGTAAATCCTTTATTGCCTCTGTCTCAGGCATTCTAATATCCATCAACAATACATCAGGTGTTTTCAGCTTGAGCTTTTTCATCATATCTTTATTGTCTTCTGCTTCCCAGATTATTCTGATATGATCCCTCCTTTTCATGGCTACCCTAATCCCATCTCTGAAAATTTTATGCTCATCTGACAATGCAAGCTGAATATAAGTGTCCATAAACTATTAATTAATTACGACGGTTGTTTTTAGACATGAGAATAATTAAAATAAAAGTACTTTCAAAAGCATAACGCAATATTATAAGTATTTGCATTAATGGACATGCGATTTTTACTATGCTTCACTCAGTATTTTTACTGTATTTGAAAGTAGTTTTACTAAATTATTGCTTATAAAAACAAAAAATTGGTGCATAACATATTGAGCTCCAATAAGTTGTGCCTGTCTAAGGCAGTTTTGTCAAATACGGCCCTTGTTGTACAATAATCTGCATAGGAACTTTGTTATATAGTTTTTATCATTAAACCATCAAAAATGTTATCTATGACAAACACAGAACTGTATGTAGTAAAAGGGAAAGTATACGAGCAAAAAAAAGGTTACTCTGCCCAGGTCGGCGAAGATATCGGTTACGAAAAAGGGGCTAAAATGATCAAAAGAAATGTAGATGAAAACCCGGATGATATCTTAGCTCATTTTATTGGACGCGACATTATAGAAGCTATTCTTGCGCAGCCCAGTGTTGCCGGCATCCGTATGTTTTATGCGTTAAATGACTTGGGACTTCGCCAGTTGGTTTTAGTGGGAGCAGATGAAAACGGAAAAAATATTTTGAATTACAGCACAATCGGCGACAATGGAGAAATTGTTAAGAATAAGGGTATTGTTGCAGGTGGTGTGAGATGCTGCCCTCCTTATTGCGATGGCAGCACTAATCCGCAGGGCACGGGATCCTGGTATTAGCAATATCATCATAAAAAGTTTAGTTCAGAAATTATTTATATTTGAACTAAACTTTCTATACATTAATATAGCTGATACAATAAGAAACATTTCTGTTCTCACAGAGATATTACCTGTGACCTTTTATTTATTCTTTAAAAAAAGAATTTTCATTAAAAGCTCAGGTACTATTATTTTATTATCAACTCTGTATTTTATTAATGATGTTTATGCTCTTTATCTGTTATATTACCGACATAGGAGTAACTTCTTATTTTATAATATAGTTTTATTAATAGAAACCATTTGCCTTTACTATTTTTTTTATTTAATCATTAAAGATCATTTTTTTAAAAAAATACTATTTTTTTTAAGTATCATTTTCACAGTTTTCTGGGTTTTTTCTTTTTTCAAATTTGGAAATAAAAGTTATTATTGGAGTTGTATAAATTTTGAAAACATATCTGTTCTCGCTATTGCTATTTTTTATTATTATGAACAGATAATTATCATAAACTCTGCTTTCATATACGCAGAATCAGTATTTTGGGTAGTAACTGCATATCTTATTTACATCGCTGGCACTTTTTTTCTTTATTTATATATTCCCTCTTTCAACTCTGAAGAACAAAAAAACTATTATGATATACTTAACTCAATTTTCACTATTATAAGAACTGTTCTTATTTCTGTTGCCATATTTATAAAACCGGGCTTCAGTAAAATTGAAAGAATAAATTAATGTAAAAGACTTTCTGTACCATGCCTTTATTAATCACCGGATTTTTCTCGACGTTGTTATTAGGTACTATCGGTATGCTCTTTTTAGCGATTACTCTTATTGTCTTTATTATTTTCCATCAGCGCAGGGTCATCCTCTACCAATTAAAGATGCAACAAATGGAAGCTCAGCAACAACAAGTTCTGCTTAGGGCGTCTATAGAATTGCAGGAAGAAGAACGACAAAGGATTGCAGCAGATTTACATGATGAGGCCGGGCCTTTGCTTGCAACTGCAAGGTTATATCTTTCAGAAAATATGGTAAATCTGGATAAAATAACACAACTGCAGACTATTTTTAATATAAAAGAAATAATTGATGATGCCATAAAGCTTATTCGCAATATTTCTCATAGTTTGATGCCCCCGACCTTAAAAGATTTCGGACTTGAATGTGCAGTAAGTGATTTTTTTTACAAAATTAATGCTTCCGGTTCTTTACCTGTCAAATGTTGCTTTAATGATTATAAAATCCGCTTAAAAGCAGAGAAAGAACTTATTATATTCAGAATTATTCAAGAATTGATTAATAACATTCTAAAACACAGTAACCCCAGCTTTATTCATCTTTCCGAAGATACCGAGGGTGACAAAATCACAATCAGCCTCCTGCATGACGGAAGAGGCCTGACGCAGGAAGATTTTATAGAAAAGTCAAAAAGCAGTGTAGGACTAGGCTTGAAAAACATACAGAGCCGGTTGAAGGTTATATTTGGAAATATTTTTTTTGAAAAGGAAACTGCGGGATTTTTATATAAAGTAACAATATATGTCCCTAAAGATTATGATGGAAAATAATCTTTGTCTGTCTGCATTACCACTATTTCATTTTGTTGTTTACCTTTAAAACATGGATGAAATAAAAGTGGCTATAGCTGATGACCATAAAATTTTTCGAAAAGGAGTTATTATTTCTTTACGCCATTATAGTAATATTAAATTTGTTTTAGAGGCTGAAAACGGTCAGGAACTTCTTGACGAACTTAAAGAAGTGAAACCAGATGTCATTTTAATGGATTTGAGAATGCCGGTAAAAGATGGAATTGAAACGACTAAATACATAAGCCAGCATTATCCTGATATAGGTGTTTTAGTACTTACCATGCATGAAGATGAAAGATTTGTAATTCATCTTATGGAAAATGGCGCAAGTGGTTACCTGTTAAAAAGTACGGATCCGGCTGAAATTAAAAAAGCAATTATGGATGTTGTTGAGAAAGGATATTATCTAAACAATTTTGTCAACCGAATACTGATAAAAAAGTCGCAGAACAAAAACAGAATCGTACCTTCTCTAAAAAAGGAAGTAGAGATAAGTGATAAAGAAAGAGAAGTAATTCAATATATATGTCTTGAATTTACAAGCGCAGAAATAGGTGAAAAAATGGGCATTAGCGCAAGAACAGTCGAAAGCATTAAAGAGCGTTTGATGGAAAGATTTGGATTAAAAAACACCGCAGGTCTTGTTTTTTTTGCCGTTAAAAATTATTTGATTGATTAATTTCTATTCATAAAACCGATACTTGCAAGCAGCCATCTTTATATTTTACCTTATTTTTTTCTCTTTTCTTATTTCGGTAATTCCTTTTTTTAAAACTTCGGTAATTGGCCGAAGGCTTTTAATATTTCTTTTTTTTATTAAAATTTTTGCAGGTGTTGCTTATGCAAGATTTTATACTTTACCCAAATACTATCCAGGCTCCGACACCTGGAGATTTTTCAAATTAAGTTTGGATGAAACAAAATGGCTTTTACGTGATCCAGCAGCATTTGTGAGAGATATTTTTATATATGGTTATAACAAAAGCGGGAATCTTTTTAGCGGGCAGAATACTTATTGGAATGATTTAAAAAGCAATGTAATAGTTAAAATAATTGCCGTAATAAATATATGTACGAATAACAGTTATTATGCTGATATTATATTTTTCAATTTTTTATTTTTATTTGGTCTTGTAGCGTTATTCAGAACGTTTCATCAGATTTTTCCAGGAAAAAAACTTCTGATTATAGCAGGAATTTTCCTTTTACCATCAACCCTGTTTTGGTGTAGCGGCATACATAAGGACGGTCTTATTCTTTCGGCTACAGGAATCATTATTTATACTTTTTACAAAAGCGTAAAAAATAAGTTTTCTTTAAAGAGAATAAGCATTATTTTGCTTTCCATCTTAGCAGTATTTTCTTTAAGAAATTATGTATTCTTTGCCTTGATTCCTGCCCTGTTATCCTGGTGGTTATGCGAAAAATATCAAGACAATAACATTCGAATTTTTTCTTCCGTTTACATAATCGGAATTGCCTTTGTTTTTATCATTACTTTAGTTTTTCCGTCAATAAATTTTCTTTCTTATATAGTAAGTAAGCAGCATGAATTTTTACTTTTAGAGGGGGATTCTAAAGTAAGTATGTCAAGGTTACAACCAACTATTATCAGCTTCGTTGCATTCATTCCTGATGCATTAGACATGGCTTTTTTACGTCCGCACATAAATGAAACAAAAAACATTAATTATATACCTGCAATTATTGAAAATTTACTTTTTTTGCTTTTATTATCCTTATCAATAATTTATTTAAGAAAACTGCCTTCCGACCCGGTAATTTTAGTCTTATTTTTTTTCCCTATATCATTAATGTTATTGTCAGGTTACACTATTCCTTATACTGGTGCGATAGTCAGATACAAAAGCTTTGTTTTACCATTACTAATTACTCCGCTGCTGCTTAATATGGCTAATGTCTTTTCTTTAAATAGAAAATATAAATAATAAGGTCAGAAGTCTTTCGTGTACTTTCAAAAATTGTTATAAAACTAATGATCTCATAAAATTTAACTATAATAACCCTACCTTTGCAGCCCAATAAATAAAATCTGTATCCAGGAACTAAATGCAGATGAAACAAAAAATAATTATTAAATCAAAATCAGGGATTAATGAACAATTATGAATTGATGGTGATTTTTACCCCGGTACTTTCTGAAGATGACTTTAGAGCGTCGCAGAAAAAATTTTTAGACTTAATTACCGATAATGGCGGTGAAGTCGTAAGTACCACTCCATGGGGATTAAAATCACTTGCCTATCCCATCCAGAAAAAGACCACAGCGATCTACTGGGTAGCGGAATTTAAAGGGCAATCCGACTTCAATGAGAAGCTGAAAATTCAGCTTCTGAGAGACGAACAAGTGCTTCGTCATATGGTCACAAAACTCGATAAATACGCTGTCGAGTATAACCAAAGAAAGAGAAGTGGCGTACCAACAGGAAACGAAAAAGCAGCGGAGGCATAATTTATTATGGCAAAAGCAAATGAAATAAAGTATCTGACTGCTATTAAACAGGAAAAACGCGCAAAGAAATTTAGCCGTTTTGAGAAATATGGCATCAAATACATTGACTATAAAGATGCCGAATTTCTAAAAAAGTTTTTAAACGAGCAAGGGAAATTATTACCCCGCCGCCTTAGTGGTAATTCATTAAAATATCAACGCAAGGTTTCTGCTGCAGTAAAAAAAGCCCGTCAAATGGCTTTATTACCTTACGTCACAGACCTTTTAAAGTAGGGAACCTCACCCCAGCCCTCTCCTTAAGGAGAGGGAGAAAGAGGAAAGAAATATTTTACTATGCAAGTAATATTAATACAAGACGTAGACAATCTTGGAGGTACCAATGAATTGGTATCTGTAAAAAACGGATATGCACGCAACTTTTTAATTCCTCAGAAAAAGGCGGTAGAGGCTAATGCTCCTAACCTTAGGCAGATGGAAGAAAAACAAAAGCAATTGGCTAAGAAAGAGGCAAAATTGCTTTCTGAGATAAACAATGTAATTTCTGTTTTAAAAGAATCTCCTTTAAGAATTGGCGCAAAGACAGGTACAAGCGGCAAGATTTTTGGAAGTGTAACATCACTACAGATAAGTCGCGCAATCCGGGATCAAAAAGGGTATGAAATAGATCGTAAACGCATCAACATAACGGACGAGGTAAAAGAATTGGGTAACTATAAAGCAACTATTGATTTTGGTAATGGTAATAATACTGAAATTGAATTTGAAGTAGTAGCTGAGTAATTAAGCATTTAATACTAAAAAAAGAGGCTGTTTAAAATAAAACTTAAACAGCTTTTTTTGTGATTAAATTACTTTAGTAGATGATCAAGATAAAGCAAAATTACATTTCTTAAACTTCTAAAAGATTCCTCTAATTCCCATTTACCTTTATCGCGTTCACCAATATAGTTACTTACAGCTCTTATTTGAATAAATGAAGTGGAAGTTTGAAGACAACAGTAATGAAGAGACGCCCCTTCCATTGATTCTATTGCAGGGTTATATTTAACTTTTAATTGCTCAATTCTTTCTAAACGCGTTGATATTTCATTTATAGTTATTGCTGGTACTTCCTTTAGTTGTAAAAAATTAAGTCTTGTGAGTTCATTATTAATAAGTCTTTTTTTGATAAATGGAAACACATTTTCGCTTTGGAGATTTAAATCAAATAAATCCTTAAAGTTTCCATTCTCTTCGACACCTGTATCTGCAAGAACTTCTTCTTTAACCACTACTATAGTGCTCAAAGGAACTTCTTTATCAAAAGTACCTGCAATTCCGACTTGAATAATTAAATCAGGTTTTTGTTCATAAATTAGTTTCGAAATAGAAAAGCATGAAGATAAAACTCCAATTCCGCTTTCATGAAATAAAATGTTCAACTTTGAATTGTCAAAAGTAGATTTAGAGTTGATAACTTCTTTTATTAGAAATGCTTCTCTCTGGGTAGCAGATGTTATTACGACTTTCATTATTAAAAAATTAGTATCTCTCTATCTAACATTGAGAAGGAAATACCAATAAACCTATTATTACTTTTATGCTTTTTTAATAAATGTATAATATTACTGTTTCCCTCTATTTTTTCTAAAGTCATTTTCGTCTAAAACATGACAAAATAAGGAGAAATTTGTCTTGCTCCACAACTTATAATTACCGCATCATGTTTAACTCCAGCAAATTAGATTACGTACCATAAAAAGCCAACTACACTAAAAGCGAAAAAGACAGGGAACAATTTACTTAACGTATTAAAATGACTTAAAATTTGGTGTAATGGACAAAAAGTAGGCTGTTTTTGAGACGGTAAGTTCAAGTGGACAAAAAGTAGGCTGTTTTTTTCAACATGATTTAATGGGGTTTGTTTGTTGCAATTACCTTTGATTTATTCAAGCAAAACAGAAGCAGGCTCTGCTGCTGGAGAGCAACCTCCCAGGGATAGCTTGATGACCGACGAAAACGTCAAAACAAAGGGACTGCTTTACAGTAGTTCCTTTGATATTTTCAGAGGTCTTTATACCTTCAAAAACTCATCTATAAATTTCTTTTTGCGGGCTATTGATAACCCATTATGGTTTCTTAATTTGTTTTTTAAATCAGCAAAATGACCATCAATTGCATTAGTTGTATTGAGTATGTTTAAGTCCATTTTATCATACCAGGAAAACAACCAGGGCAGGTTTGTTTTTAGGCTTCTATAAGCACTTCTTAGCCTTTTGTGCACGTATCTTTTCTTTCCTTTCTCATCTGTTTTTTGTTCGTTCAAAATGCTTTCCATTTGTAATACCATTCATTTAACCCGCCCTCAAAACTTTCTCTGTCGGTTATAGTCAGTAAAAGCGTATGCTCCCACAACTCTTTACTGGCTTGCATTTTAGGCTTCTTTGTTAAGTATCTTCTCACAATGGCTACCTGATGAAAGTTGCAAATCTCAATAGGTATAGTATCAGCTAAATGAACCAGTCCTTTGCGACCATCACAAATGATACTTTGGATAGTAATACCTCGCCTTGTTATCTCTTTTATCCCATCAAGGTAAAGTTGATTTGTTTCTGTTTTTACATATTGCTTAAACAATATTTTGACTGTAATGCTATCTTTAAAAACCATTACGCCAAAGCTCTTACCAAAGTAGGTAGTATCCATTAATAAATTGGTTACCGAAGCAAATTCTGAAGACCTGTTTACAACTGCTAAATCTATTTTTCGTTTAATAGTTTTGACAGAGCAATTATACTGATTTGCTAACTGAACAAAAGTTTGTTTGCCTTTGTAATAAGCCTCCCAAATAGCCACAGGATTTAACCTTTCACCTCCCCGAAATTGCCGACCACAAGCAATGCATTTATAGAGTTGTTTACCTGCTCTTACACCATTTTTCTTGGGGATTTTTGAGCCACAGAAAAAGCAGTTTTTTTATTCATAACCTTTCATTTGCCTCAAAGCTAATACAGGCAAGGGTTTCAAAGGTTTTCAGCCTACTTTTTGTCCATTATCCCGAAAATTTGCTTTTCATATTACTTTGATTTTAAACACTCATATTATTAGTACAGGAATCAAAAAGCCCTTATATAACTATAAGGGCTTAGATTAATAAATATGGCAGCTACCTACTCTCCCGGTTGGTGTACCAGTACCATTGGCCATGGGGGACTTAACTTCTCTGTTCGGTATGGGAAGAGGTGAACACCCCCGGCATAACTACCATAAAACGGTTAGTAGTAAGATGTTAGTACTAAGATAAGAACGGGTTTCAAACAAATGTACACTCTCTTGCTACTAAAATCTTTTGACTACAATAATGTACATATTGGGAAGTTAAAAAATATAGTAATAAAAAAAATTAAAGCTTACGGGCAATTAGTACTACTTGGCTTTGATGTTACCACCTTTACACCTGTAGCCTATCAACGTCATAGTCTTTGACGACCCTTAAAAGTAAACTCATCTTGAGGAAGGTTTCACGCTTAGATGCTTTCAGCGTTTATCCTGTCCGTACATAGCTACCCGGCATTGCACCTGGCGGCACAACCGGTACACCAGCGGTACGTACGACCCGGTCCTCTCGTACTAAGGTCATGTCCTCTCAATTTACTAGCGCCCATCACAGATAGGGACCGAACTGTCTTGCGAC
>JAABUS010004526.1_pt1 | contig 19879 bp, 16 predicted proteins | sample 5560161 | NCBI WGS metagenome assembly JAABUS01 (sample SAMN10711885, study PRJNA513376) | rock metagenome | isolation source: Antarctica rocks | place: Antarctica: Victoria Land, Trio Nunatak nord | collected 2016-01-04 | reverse complement strand
TATAACATGGTTTATCACTTATCAATATTAAAATTCTATTTTTAAAAAATAAATATGATGAATACAAGACGAGATTTTCTAAAGGCTTCAGGTACTTTGGCTCTGGGTTCAGTATTGCTGCCAAATCTGACAGATGCGGCCGGGGTAACAAAAAGAAAGGTAGGCTTACAATTGTATACAGTCCGGAAAGAAATGCTTGAAGATGCGACAGGTACTTTAAAACAACTTGCCAAATTGGGGTATAAAGAAATAGAATTTGCAAGAAGTGAAAAGGGAAATTATTATGGTTTACAGCCCAAAGAAATAAAGAAGATTACGCAAGACCTGGGAATGCGTTTGATCAGTGGCCATGTACATATAGATAATGACTGGCAGAAGTCAGTAGATGCAGCAGCGGAGGCGGAACAGCCGTATCTGATCTGCTCAAGTATGTCTGACAATGCACAAACAATAGAAAATTACCAGCGTACGGCTGATGAATTTTCAAAGGCTGCCGAAGACTGTAAAACAGTAAACATAGTATTCGGATACCATAACCACGAGTCGGAATTTGAGAAAGTTGATGGAAAAGTTCTATATGATATTTTATTGGACAGATCCGATCCCGCTTTGGTAAAAATGGAACTTGACCTGGGATGGGTTATAGCATCAGGCAATGATCCTGTAAGGTATTTTAATAAGTACCCCGGACGTTTTCCATTATGGCATCTTAAAGACATGGATAAAGTAAAAAAGCAAAGTACAGAATTTGGAAAAGGTGAAGTAAACATTGCAGAAATGTTCAGGTACGCATCAAAATCAGGTATGAAGCACTTTTTTGTCGAGCAGGAAGAGTACACATCCACTCCCATGGAAAGCCTGAAGTATAACTATGATTATCTGAAAAAAATGAAGATGATTTAATTGCTTTTTTATGTTTAGTTTTAGAATTAGTTCTAATCCTGTAAATATTCTCTTTTTGTAAAGTATTAATTACGCTTAAATAAGATAACTTATGAAAACAAATAAGTTAAGCCCAATTATATACAAAGCACTTATTCTGATTTTTTATGTGCTTAATGTAAGTGTATCTTTTGGAGCTGATGTAAAGACACTTGACCTTGGTAGTCCGGCACCTGATTTCACTCTTAAAGGTGTTGATGGAAAAATGTATTCCCTTAAAAGTTTTGCCGGTGCAAAAATTCTCGCAATTGTTTTTACATGTAACCATTGTCCGACCGCCCAGGCGTATGAAGACCGTATAAAATCGTTAGCAGCAGATTATAAAGCCAAAGGAGTAACTCTTGTTGCAGTCTCGCCAAACTATCCAAAAGCTGTTGCGCTCGACGAAATGGGATATACTGACATAGGAGACAGCTATGAGGAGATGAAACTGAGGGCTAAACAAAAGCGATTTAATTTTCCTTATTTATATGATGGAGATACGGAGAAAATGTCAAGAGCTTACGGACCGCAGGCCACACCCCACCTTTTCATTTTTGACAAGCAACGTAAACTTCAATACACTGGCCGGCTGGATGCTTTAGAAAAGCCAGGATCGGCAAATGCTGAAGATGCCCGCAAAGCTATTGATGAGTTGCTGGAAGGGAAACCTGTCACATCAGCTAAAACAAAAACTTTCGGCTGCAGCATAAAATGGATGGAAAAAAGTGATTGGGCATTAAAAGCGCCTTCTGTCTGGGCAAAAGAAGAGGTTACTATTGATATGATAGATGAACAAGGGCTTAAAGAACTTGTACAAAATAAGTCAGATAAAACACGTTTGATAAATGTATGGGCAACCTGGTGCGGGCCATGTGTAAAAGAGCTTCCTGATTTTGTAAATATCAATCGCATGTATCGCAATCGTGACTTTGAATTCATTACTATAAGTGCAGATAAGCCTGATAAAAAAGATAAAGCTCAGGCAGCGCTTAAGAAACTACAGGCTTCCGGGAAAAATTATATTTTCAGTTCAGAAAATAAATACAAACTGATTGAAGCAATAGATCCCGAATGGCAGGGAGCTTTGCCATACACGGTGTTAGTAGAGCCAGGGGGGAAAATTCTTTACCGCAAACAAGGCTCGGTTGCACCGCTGGAACTGAAAAGAAAAATTGTAGAAAAGATTGGAAGATATTATTGACAATAGCTTTGTAATGGTGTACAAATACTATCTCTCGCAGAAAGCGCGGAATACGCAGAAAAGAAAAAAATCTGCCTGAAGTATTTAATCATTTATACAAAATATAAATTGATATTTACTTTCCTTTTTTATTTGAAGCATAACATGAAAAAACAAAATCGTAGAAAATTTATAACAACAGCTATTATTATGAGTGCAGGTGTAACAGCAACAGCAAAAACTTTTCAGGAAAAAGAAAATAAAAGCCAGGTAATTCATCATGTTTTCTTTTGGTTAAAGAATCCCTCTTCAAAAGAAGATTTAAATAAACTAGTTGAAGGTTTAAAAACGCTGAAAAATATTGAAACCGTTCGGAAAATTCATATTGGTGTACCTGCTTCTACAGAACATCGCCCTGTGGTAGATAACAGCTTTAGTGCATCTGAACTTTTATTTTTTGATGATCTTGCCGGGCAGAAAACATACCAGGATCACCCGGTACATCTGAAGTTCGTCGAAAACTGTTCGCAGCTCTGGGAGAAAGTGATCGTGTATGATTCGGTTGATGTTTAAAATGACCGTAAATTAGATTGTTCCGTAATAATTGAGGCAGGATTTATCATATGAAAACATTTATTTCAATCTTAAGAGGCATCAATGTCAGCGGACAAAAGAAGATTTTAATGACTGACTTAAAGGCCCTTTATGAAAGCCTTAATTTTAAAGACGTGATAACTTACATTCAAAGCGGAAATGTTATTTTTAAAACAAGGCCTGAATTATCAAATGCAGAACTTGCTAAAAAAATTGAACAGGTAATTTATCAAAAATACAATTTCGACGTTCCTGTAATTATCAGAAGTGTTGAAGAAATAGAGAATGTAATTTCAGTAAATCCGTTCCTTAAAGAGAGAGACATAAACATAGAAAAACTTCATGTTACTTTTCTATCAGATACACCAAACGACGCAAGTTTGGAGAGCATAAAAAGCTTTGATTATCCGCCGGACAAATTCATTATGGCAGACAAAGAAGTGTTCTTACACTGTCCGGTCAATTATGGTGAAACCAAATTATCCAATAAGTTTTTTGAAAACAAACTGAAAGTTTCAGCAACTACCAGAAATTGGAAAACAATTAATAAGTTATTCGAAATTGCTCAAGTTAAATACTAATATTTTATCGTAGGGTTCTGAATGCAGTATGGAAATTTTTAGCTAGCTTTTAAAATATTCATTAATACCTTTTCTTCCCTGGTAAGGTCTGTTTTATTATCATCTTCTTCCAGATCATCTAAATGCTTAAGATATTTTTCAAGTGTTGTAGTTTCATATAATGAAAGAATCAGCGGGTGTACATAATATTTCTTACATACAGTTCGTGTATTTCCTAATGCACTTGCCACCATATCTAATGCTGCAACTACGTTTCTTTTTGTCTGAGTTTGTGTTTCACTAATTCCAAGTTCTTTAAATGCTAAAAAAGCCTGCAATGTTCCAGACCATGTACGGAGGTCTTTTGCTGTAAAATCACCATCGCCTATGCTTTTAATGTAATTGTTTACCATTCCTGAGTCTATATCTCTCCTGCTTCCGTCATCATCTATGTATTGAAAAAGTTCTTTACCTGGTATATCCTGGCATTTTTTTACAATCCTTGCTAGCCGTTTACTTTTTATATCAATATCATGATAAACACCCTTTTTTCCTTTGAAAGAAAATTTAATGCTTGTGCCCTGCACTTTTACATGCTTGTCTTTTAGAGTGGTGATACCATAAGAACCATTTGCTTTTTCGTAAGAACAGTTTCCAACTCTTATATTTGTTCTTTCCATAAGACTTACTACCGTAGCTAAGACTTTTTCTACAGGTAAGCCGGGAAGAGAAAGATCTTTTTCAATTTTCAGCCTTAGTTGGGGCAGCACTAATCCAAACTGGTAGAGCCTGTAAAACTTAGTATGATTTCTTAAAGCATTCCATGATGCATGATATTTATATTGCTTTCTGTTTTTGACATCTGTGCCTGTTGCCTGCAGGTGACCGTTTTCTTTTGAGCTTATCCATACGTTTTCCCAGGCCGGAGGCAAAACAAGTCTTTTTATTCTCAACAATGTTTCCTCGTCTGTAACCTTTTTTCCCTCGTAAAAATATTCAAACCCGGTATCCGTTTTTTTTCGTTCAATACCCGGCTTGTTATCGCTCATGTATATAAGGTTAACTGCTTCAGCAGTTTTAACCGGACTTTTCAATAGTGACCTTATTCTTCTTTTAGGTATACTTGCTATAGGATCTTCAGATGATTGTACAGACATATTTTTTATTCTTTTTTTTTATAAATGAGGCGAAAACCATACCTGATAAAGAGAGTTCATTATATAAAACTTACAAATATTGTTACAACTTTGTTCAACTTATTTGCGGAAGCATTTCTACGAATAACATAAAAAGAGTAAAAAGGGTTTTATTGTCACTAATGTTTCTTCTAATATTTGTTATAACTGCTATCCCAATTGTTGTTATCTTTCTTTTGTTTCTATGGAACAAAACTTCGTTAATTATGAAACTAATACAGCCCCAGCTTCTTCAAAACAAATCTTTCATTAATAATAATTGGGCTTCTGCACAAACCGGAAAAACATTTGATGTTACTAATCCCGCTAATGGAGAAGTAATTACAACAGCAGCGGACTGCGGAGCAGGTGAAGCCGAAATGGCCATCGAAGCCGCAACAAAAGCATTTGCAAAATGGAGTAAGAAAACAGCTAAAGAAAGATCGGCAATAATGCGTAAATGGTTTAACCTGGTAATAGATAACATAGACGATCTGGCGTTGCTGATGACTACAGAACAGGGAAAGCCTTTAGCCGAGGCAAAGGGAGAAATAAATTATGGTGCATCTTTTATAGAATGGTTTGCCGAAGAAGCCAGAAGGGTATACGGTGAGGTAATTCCCACTCCATTAAACGACAGAAGAATTATTATAACTAAACAACCTGTCGGGGTTGTTGCTGCCATCACTCCATGGAACTTTCCCGTATCTATGATCACTCGCAAAATTTCTCCTGCGATTGCTGCAGGTTGTACCGTTGTACTTAAACCTGCGGCTCAGACGCCTTTAAGCGCTTTGGCGCTTGCTTACCTTTCAAAAGAAGCAGGTTTTCCTGAGGGTGTTATAAACATCATTACGTCAAATAATGCATCTGAGATCGGTAAGGTCATGACTGAACATCCACTTGTTCAAAAATTTTCTTTTACAGGTTCTACAAAGGTTGGAAAAATGCTGATGCAGCAATGTGCATCTACAGTGAAAAAAGTGTCTTTGGAATTAGGTGGTAATGCACCATTGATTGTTTTTAATGATGCAGATATTTCTCAGGCAGTTAAAGGAGCTATTGCAAGCAAATACCGCAATGCAGGGCAAACATGTGTTTGTGCCAATCGCCTGTATGTTCAGGATAAAATTTATGATAATTTCATAGAACAATATAAAAAGGCAGTGACATCACTAAAGGTAGGGGAAGGCACCGGACCGGGTGTTGAAATTGGGCCTTTGATTGATGAAAAAGCTATTGAAAAAATCAACAGGTTAGTACATGAGGCTGTAGAAAAAGGAGCCTCCATAACTATTGGAGGAGAGAGACATGGTGCAGGAGAATTATTTTACCAGCCTAGTGTTATTGAAGGCTGCACCCAGGAAATGGCTTTAAGCAAAGAAGAAATATTCGGGCCTGTTTCTGCCATTTATAAATTTTATACAGAAGAAGAAGCTATACAATTTGCAAATGATACAGAATATGGTCTGGCTGCTTATTTCTTTACACAAAATTTAGCCAGGGCATGGCGGGTTGCCGAAGCATTAGATTACGGGATTGTTGGTATAAATGAAGGCATAGTATCACATGCAGAAGCGCCATTTGGAGGCATGAAAGAAAGCGGTATAGGACGCGAGGGAAGCAAATATGGAATAGAAGAATATGTTGAAGTTAAATATGTGTGTTTGGGGGGAATGTAGAACCACGATTTACAGGATTAGAAGGATTTTGGTGAAATATTGAATTTGGATTGTTTTATCGAAGATATTGCTCCATTTCTGATGTTAAAATCAAATCTTATTGTGGTTATTGTTTCGTTCATCCTGCACATAGTCCTTCAGCCCGCCTCCCTTCTCCTTGCGAAAAAGGGAGCTTTGGCAGCTTTTCAATTTTTAAGAATATATTTTTTCCACCACATCTTTGTATTTTTCTAAAATGACTTTTCTTTTCAAGCTCATTTTGGGGGTCATTTCTCCTGTGTCAATACTCCATTCCGCAGGCAGTAATTCGAACTTCTTTATTTGCTCCACCCGGTTAAAATATTTGTTGAAGCTCTCCACAAGGTCTATATATAGATCTATGACTTTTTGGTTTTTGATCGCATCTTCATTACTTACAAAAGGAATATTGTTCTCTCTCATCCACTGACGCAGCATAGGAAAAGCAGGAACAATTAATGCCCCTACAAACTTTCTGTCGGCGCCTGTTACAATCACCTGTTCTAAATAATTACTTTCCTTTAGCTTATTTTCAATTGCCTGGGGTGCTACATATTTTCCCCCGCTGGTTTTAAATAATTCTTTTTTACGGTCAGTGATCTTTAAAAACCTGCCAGAGTCCCAGGTGCCGATATCGCCGGTCTGTAACCATCCGTCAATAATTACTTCTGCTGTAAGATCAGGACGTTTATAGTATCCAACCATTACTGTGGGACCCTTTACCAATATTTCTCCGTCTTCAGCCAGTTTGACTTCGATTCCTGAAATCGGCGGACCTACTGTACCAAACTTGGTATCACTCTTCGGCTTCCTTCTGTTAACACTTATAACCGGGCTGTTTTCAGTAGGGCCGTAACCTTCGTATACAGGTATTTGGGCCGCATTAAATATTCTAAGCAGCTTTACCTGGCAGGCAGCTCCGCCGGAAATAACAAATGAAATATTTCCACCCAAAGCCTCACGCCATTTAGTGAAAACAAGTTTATTGGCAAGAGCAAGTTGGGTATTGTACCAAATACCACCGCTTACATTGTTGTCATACTTTTCGGCAAGGTCAACTGCCCAAAAAAATAGCTTTCGCTTCACTCCCGTCAGTTCATTACCTTTTGCCATAATCTTTTCAAAAACCTTTTCAAGCAAACGGGGCACTGTTGTAAAGCCATCAGGTGTTATTTCCCTGAGATTATCTGCTATCGTCTCCAGGCTTTCTGCATAGTAAATGCTGATGCCACTGTATAAAAAAATATAGGTTACCATTTTTTCAAAAATATGGTTAAGCGGTAAAAAGCTTAAAACCTTTAATGCAGGGGCATCCGGAAAAGGAAAACTTTCTTTACTGAATTGTACATTGGTATATATATTTTCATGGCTTAACATAACACCTTTTGGAACGCCGGTAGTGCCGGAGGTATAAATTATAGTCGCTACATGTTTTGGAGAGATCGTTGCTTTTGCTTCGGCAACCCTATTCAATAAATCAGGCTCATTTGTCAGTAAACTTTTCCAGTTCTGCACACCTTCAATCTCATCAAAAGAATAAATACTTTGAAGGGCTGGAACTCTGTCTGACAGAGTTAATACTTTGTCAAGCAACTCTTTATTGCTTACAAAAATGATTTTAGCAGAAGAGTCTTTTAAAATAAACTCAAGCTCAATAGGATTTGTTGTAGGATAAATCGGAACAAGGATTGCACCGGTCTGCTGAACAGCCATATCAATAAAAACCCATTCAGGGCAATTGTGACTGATAATGGCAATTTTATCAGCACCTTCAATCGTCATATCATTACCGCTGCAGCCTTTTTTTATAAGCCCGGCACTTAGTGCATTTACGGTTTCCTGTACCTTTTCTGTACTATAAGGGAGCCACGTTCCGCTTTTTTTTGCGGCTAACATGTCTGTCTTGGGAAATTTAGATAATTGGTAATCTATACAATCAAACAATCGTTTTAATTCCATATTCTACGGTTAGATCAATAATTTGAACAGTGTTTTATGATGACGATCAAATCTTAAGTAATATCTCGCGATAGTAGAAGCATTTTAGTATTAAGCCTACTTATAAACTTGTCCCGCCCTCGCTATATCTCAAAGACACCGTTGCTGCCGTTATTCATTGTTTTTCTTCAAGGACTGTTTTAAAAGACTAAGAATATATTCGAGGTCTTCTAAATCCGAAATTTTAATTTCATATGCCCCGTTTCCCCAATGTCCAACATTCGAGACGTCTCTAGCAATCCCTTTTTGATCTTGAAGTTCTCCACTTTTAAGATTAGCATAAATCTTTAATCCTTTACCTTGTAAAACAATGTCACAAAAAGTATTACCGTTAATTTTAAAACCTATAAAATGCTTTCTTGGATTAAGAGTAATGTTATCGTCAAGATTGATGATTCTTTCTTTTAGTTGTTCGTAAAGTTCACGAGTTTCAAAATCAGCTTTTAGCAAATGTTCTTGCTCGGTAAAAACTTTTAATTCTTCGCTTACTTTTTCAACTGTTTCATCGTTTCGTGAAATAGTCTTAATACTTTCTTTTGCAGACGTCTTTTGCACCTGCTCATATGAAATAGTGTTATTCTCAAATTTCTTTACCTCCCAAAGTTCAATAGGTAAATCTTTAAAATTAATGGCTTCTCTTTGATATGTGGTAAAGGAAGGAGAAACAAAAATGACTTTTGATTGGGACCAGTCAACGTCACTTCGTTTAAGGGACTGATTTTTCTGTTCATTATATTCCAAAATAAAATCGGCCTTGTTATTAAGCATCAACGATAGATATGCATATCCTTGATCAATAACGCTAAATGTTTTGTCCCTCTTATATTCAATAATTACAAATGATTTTACTTCTAAATCAAAGGTGAGTGAGTCAATACGAAAATTGTTTAGTGTAAATTCTGACCTGATAAAGTCAAGTTTAAGCAGTGCTTGTAAATTTTCTTCTGTTAGTTGCTGAACTTCTCTTTCAAATTTGAAAGATGTTTCTTTTATATGTTCTAGTTTTTGTCCTATTTTGAATAATGGCATATTTAAACTTTATAATTCTCTAACCTTAGGTACTGTTGTAAAGCAAACTTATGTTTTACGCTTATATTTTATCACTGATGTTTATTAAAGATAATTAATTAAAATTATATTTTGCTATCTGCTTTTGTAAACAATTGACGGAGTATTTACGTAGAAATAAGCCTCTATGAAGAAACATTGCGGAAGAGACAGCAACAAGATTCCTTTCAAATAATATTAGCTAAATGCTTCTTTAATTCGATTATTACTTCACTAACAATTGGAGAAAATTAAACAGAAAAATCGTCCCCATTCGGAATATTCTTAATTTCAAACAAATCATCTGCATCAAGTTTTTTTATATTTTCAATTTTTAATGCAAGGTTTTTAGAAGAAACATTTGATGGGTCAATCCTTTGAAAGATGTAATATAGTCGTGAGTAGTCAGGCCTGTATTGGGTTTCTTTGTAGTTGTTATCTTCTTTAAACTCTACTGTGTTGAAATTCTCAACTTTTAGTTCAATTATTGGCTGTAAAATTGCTCTATCTTTTTTAAGTTTTTTGTTTTCGAAAATTTCTCTCCAAGTTTTAAATCGGGCTATAATTACAAACGTTGCAGAAGTAAGCGAAATGAGAATAGCAACGATACTAAGTAACCAAGTATTTTCTTTTAAAAATTCTATCATTTAATTTCTATATTGTTTAACAAGTGTTCCCATAATTGCGCATGCTATAGCTTATAGAAGTTCATAAACGGATGCCGGATAGAAAGCCACTATTACATAAAAAGCTATTTCATTGCAACGTAGTAGTACTGTTGCCCTTCGGGAATTTTAAATACTTTACTTCTTAAAAATGTAAGAAAGGTATTTAACTCTTCCTGGTGATATTGCTGCCAGGTCTGGTATGTTTTAATATTTGCTGCAGGTCCGAATAACCAATAGTTGTATGCCTCAAACATTCCTTCCTGCAGCAGTTGTCTCTGATGTTCAAATAACCTGAAAGGGAAGTTCTCGCCATAGGTATTGTACCAGTCAAGTATAAACCTTGTTCGAATAATGGTAAGGGACTCGGGAGTAATTCCAAGAGTTACCTGTGCCTGCTGTTTATTTAGTGTTTCTGCTGCTGCTGTTGTAAATTGTACAAATTTCCGGTCAGCTTTTTTATCAATACCTTTTTTATCAGTCACTTTAGGAGGTACATAACCTGAAACAAAAAACTTTTTATACTGCTCAAGCAGAAGGTTTTTCAATTCAGTGCTTCTGGCCGTAAAGCTTTCCATATTTAAAAACATTTCTGCATATAGAATGCTCCAGACAATATCGCCTTTAAAAGCATATTGTTTTGCAAGGAAGTAATAGTTACTGCTATGGTTGGGGTCGGCCTGAATACCCTTTTCCCAAAGATTAATTGCCATATCCATTTTTTTATTGGCAACCAAATCTCCATATTCACTATACAAAACTCCTTCATTTGGAAACTTCTTTAAACCCCTTTTATACAATTTTTCTGCTTCATCATCCTGAGCAATTGCTTTATATGTTAATCCAAGCAGTTGAAAACTTTGCACGTCTGCATCTGCACGTTCGATCAGTGGCTTACCTATCTCCATCGCTTTAGCAAAATCTCTTTTAAGGTAATAAGCAAAAAGAAGATCTTTGCTTATCTGCAAATCATCAGGTTGCATTTGCAATGCCTTGTTCAGCACTAAAACTGCGTTTTCATAATCTCCCTGCTGCAAAAAAGTGTTAGCCGTTTTATGTAAAGTATCAGCATTTTGGTCGGACTGGGCAAAACAAAAAGAAGCGGTAAATACAAAAATTACGAACAAATATTTTTTCATAAAAATTCCACTTATACGGCAAAAAGGGATAACAATTTTAGATCCTCTTTCTGCAATTAATCTATAAGATGTGTTAACAATCCATCTCTGAGCTTAGGTTCAAACCAGGTACTCTTAGGAGGCATTACATTGCCGCTGTCTGCAATATCAAATAATTGCTCAATGCTTACAGGAAAAAGGCTAAATGCCACTGCCATTTCCCCATTATCTACTTTTTTAGACAGTTCAGCCAAACCTCTTATTCCCCCGATAAAATCAATCCTTGTATCAGTTCGCGGATCATGAATGCCAAGGATTTTACTAAAAATGTTGTTTTGTAAAATAGTGACGTCTAAAACACCAATAGGGTCTATACTATAGGTATTTTCCTTTGCCTTTAAAGAATACCAGTTTTTATCTAAATACATTCCAAACTGATGAAGAGCCTTGGGCTTTACCTCATTCTGACCTGCCTTTTCTATTTCAAAATCATTACCGATATGTTTCAAAAACTCATCTACAGATAATTGATTCAGGTCTTTTACCGCCCGGTTATAATCCATAATCTGCAATTGACTGGCAGGAAATAAAGTGGTCAGAAAATAATCAGCTTCTTCACTCGCTTTGTCTCCTAATGCGGTACGCACTTTGGCAGCCGATGCAGCCCTGTGATGACCATCTGCGATGTAAGTATCAGGAACTTCTTCTTCGAATAGTGATGTTATATTACTTATTGTTGAAGAGTCATTTATAACCCAGATCGAATGTTGTATGCGATCATCAGCAGTAAAATCATATACTGGATTCCTGTCTTTTTTCCACTGGTTCAGCAGGTTGTCAATTGCTTCAACGTTTCTGTAAGCTAAAAAAACATTACCGGTTTGCGCCCCTGTTATTTTTATATGATTTATGCGGTCTTCTTCTTTTTCAGGCCTGGTTAATTCGTGCTTTTTAATAATATCATTTTCATAATCGTCAACAGAGCTGCCGCATACAAGACCTGTCTGGCTTCTTCCATTCATCACAAGCTCATATATGTAATAACATGGCTTGCTTTCTTTAAAAAGAATTTTTCTCTGTATGAATGCATGCAGGTTTTGTCTTGCTTTATCATAAACTTCCCTGCTATATATATCTGCATTTTCAGGAAGATCAATCTCACTTTTCGTAACGTGCAAGAATGAATAAGAGTTGCCTTGCGCCTCAGTTTTAGCCTCCTTACTATTTAACACGTCATAGGGTCTTGACGCTACTTTAGGAGCATGTTCTGCTGCCGGTCTAAGGGCTTTAAAGGGTAAAATTTTGGCCATTAATCTTAAAAATTATGCCGCAAGATAGTAAATGTGAGGGTTAATGCCATGCCTTAACGATACCAAAAATTCATTGTCTCAAAAGACTTTTTAGATAAACGCTTTTATACATAAATTGAAAGGTAAGCACATGCATTGAAAAGGATCTCATCTTCTTATGTTACCAGCAGCAGAATAAAAAGGAGACTTCTGTTGCGACGCTTCGTTGAAAAGTTGTTTTTCATAGGATCTTTTTTAAAGACAGGAACCACAGAGGCACAACGACACTGGAGAATCACAAAGAAAACATTTTTTTAATGGTCATGCTGAATTCTTTCCCTCTGTGTAACTCGACTGCCTCCGGTGTCTCTGTGGTTCAAAAAAAATCTGTCATCTGTCATCCATCAACTGTCAACGGACTCTCACCCTCCTCCAAAATTCGTTTCAATATTCTTCAACGCCTTCTCCAAATCAATCCCCTCTCCCAACACTCCTGTAAAAATATCTCCCTGCTCTTTAATCCTGTCTATTGCATTAAAAATGTTGAAGCTTTGAATAGTCATGCCTTTCGTCACCTCCTGCCAGTGCAAAGGCATAGAAACAGTTGCACCTGCCTTAGGCCGAAGTGAATAAGGTCCGGCAACAGTAGCCTGCGGACGATTTTGTAAAAAATCAATATACATCTTACCCTTTCTGTCAGAAATCTTACGTTCAATACTTGTAAAATCAGGAAGCTGCCCGTGTATCAGTTTTGCTAAAGCCCTTCCAAACTCTTTTGAATCTTCATAAGTATATTTTGCCGCAAAAGGAATATAAATATGCAATCCTGTTGAACCTGAAGTTTTACAACAGGCAAGTACTTCAATCGTATCAAGAATTTGTTTGGTAACACACGCAGTCTCTATCACCTGCTCAAAAGTATTTTTATCAGGGTCCAGATCTATAATGCACCAGTCAGGATTATCAGGAGACTGTATTCTGCTGCTCCATGGATTAATTTCAATGCAACCCAATGCAGCAACATATAATAAGCTGGCTTCATCAGTTATTACAGCAAACTCTTTATCACGGCCATCAGTATAACTATGATATGGAAATGTTTTAACCCAATCCGGCGCTTTGCCTTTGACATCCTTTTGATAAAAAGTTTGGCCCTCGATGCCATTCGGATACCTGTTCAATGTCTGTGGTTTGTCTTTTACATAAGGCAGCATATAAGGAGCAACCTGGTAATAATAATTCAGCATATCCCGCTTGGTTACATTTTCCTTTGGCCAATAGACTTTGCTTAAATTGGTAAACTTCAAATCATGACCGCCAATATTTTTAACCTGCGATTCCTCCGCAGGATTTAATAATGTTTTCCTTTCTTGTTTACCAGGTGTTGCAAGCACTTTTTTCTTAACCAATGTATGCTCTTCATTCACCATTTCTGTTACCGGCGCAGGTTTTTCCCTTACCACATCTTTAGCATTTTTATCTTCCCGCAGACCCTTAAATGACGGATGACGGACAGCACCGTCTTTTGTCATTTCACGATAACTGATTTCACAAACTAATTCAGGTTTTACCCAGGTCACTTCAGCTTTTGGGGGATTAGGTCTGAATCTCGAAGGCTTATTAAAAGCCGGAACATGTATAAAAGGGCATTCCGGTATTATTAACGGCTTTAGTTTTTCTACAATCTCCTTTTGCATTTTTACGTTAAAGCCCGTACCAACTGGAGTCACATGATGAAATGCTCCGTTTTCAAACAAACCTAACAACAATGCACTGAAAGGTTTTGGAGAACCTTCATTGCAAGTATAACCACCAATGATCAATTCCTGGTGTTTTTCTGTTTTTATCTTAAGCCATCCTTTTGAGCGTAAATCAGGAGTATATAGGCTATCGGCTTTTTTAGCCATAATACCTTCCAATCCCATCTTTTCTGCCAAAGCAAAAAACTCGCTTCCTGTCGCTTCAAAGTTTTCACTGAGTTTAATGATACCTCCCTTTGGCGCAAGAGACCGCAAAATATCACGACGTTCTTTTAATGGCACATTCATCAAATCCATCCCATCTAACCACAATATGTCAAAGAGATAAAAAACAAGTTGTCCGTCTGCTTCACTTCGCCAGGTTTGCAGGCTTCCAAAATCAGGTACTCCTTTATCATTCAGCACAACAATCTCTCCGTCCACCACCGCATTCAGTCCTGATTTTTTCAATGCTTCTAAAACAGGATAAAACTTTTCATCAAAAGATTTATTATTCCTCGATCGTATTTCCGCCTTACCTTTATTTACATATCCGATTGCCCGGTATCCGTCCCACTTCACTTCATACATCCATCCGGGCTCATCAAAAGGTTCATCAACAAGCGTAGCCAGCATGGGTTTGATATCAGAAGGAAACTTTGCTTTTTTCCCTTTTTTGAGGTTATTGCTGACATCTGTTGCAGCTACCGGAGGTTCTTTTGTTTTCATACGATGTTGTTAGTATTTACAATGTAATAAACTTGTGCCAGAAATACCATTGACTAATGAAGCAGCAAATTTTAAGGCAAGATAATGAGTTATGCAGAGGCATTTGCAGCAGCATTAACTATAGAAAAAAAGGCAGTACTTATCACCGGCGATAAAGAATTCGACAATCTGAAGTCGGAGTCGAACTTTACAGTGGAATATGTATGAAGAGGGTGAATTGTGGTTGATGAACAAAGAACATTTTGAAATTGCATAACTGGAAATCTAAAATAAATAATCTCCTACTTAAGATATTCAGCTACTATCACCCCAATATAAGTTCCGATTGCATTGCCTATAGAGCCAACTAAAATACCGGGTAAACGAAGATCTGCACGGTTAAGACTGGTAGCTAATACGGCAGCCGAGGTGGCTCCGCCAATGTTAGCATTCGATGCTATGGAAACAATATTCCAGTCCTGCTTCAGCAGGCCTCCAATGGTAAATAAAAGAATGCCATGAATGCACACAATAAGAGTTACCCATGCCATTAAAACCAATGCAATTTCTTTGCTCTGAATGAGAGCGTCAATATCACAATAAGCTCCTACAACAGCAAGAAAAAGCAACACGAATAAAAACCCTAAAATATTGCCTCCCTTTACGCGATGCAATGGTTTTATCTGTGCGAGCAGTAAAGCAATAGTGGTAAGTATAAGTATAGAAGGCAGTTGCGGAACATAGCTGCTTACAAGTTGCGAAATAAACAACGAACCGACACCAAGAGCAAGCAGCAAAGAAAAACCTGTAACTGTTATATCTTCTTTTGTTGTGTCAACAGGCAAGACATGTTCTTCTTTCTTAGCTTCATTAAGTATATATAAGTTTCGTGGAAAAAGGCGTTGCAGCAGCGCAGGCAATACAAGTGTTGCTATTATCCAGATAGTGGTAATGATGTTATCTGCGGCATTAATTGCGGCAAACAAAGTTCCGTTTTTAATAACCCCATACTGAAGGGCAATAGCATTGAGGTTAGCGCTGCCGCCAATATAAGTGCCTGTATACATACCGGCAACTGCAAATGCCTTATCAATATTATGATGGTGGGGCGAAACAATATGGTAACCGATCAAGGTGCCGGCGACAGTACAGGCAGAACCAATAAAAAACATGGTAAGCATAGGTAAGCCAGCTTTACGAATATCTTTGAGCTTAACATTAAGAAGTAAATAAAAAATAGCTAAAGGAGCTATGTAAGAAAAAATACCATCGTACAACGGAGGAGCGTTTTGGGACGAAGGAATGATACGCAGGTTAGCCAATATAGCAGCAGCAAGTATTACTATAAGTGAGGAACCCAGGTAATGAAAATATTTTTTTTGACTAAGCCATTCTGAAAAGACAATCAGCAGCAATAATATAGCTGCCAGGTAAACTGGGTTTGTAAGCATGAAGAAAGGTTTGTTACAATTTATGCCAAAAATTTTTATACGAAACTATAACTGTTAGGGAAACTTCTGTTTTGACTAGTATCAGGACAAATTTTCCCTTATGAAAAAATAAGAACATAATATGATAAACCATGCTGAAATTGCTTTTTGCTTAGACAAAAGATATATCATACTTAAACGGATTGATGAAAATCATATTGATGAAATAGTTGAAAGAGCTGGAAAACATTTTATGTATTTAACAGCATATAAAAAATGGAAGCAGGAAGAAAAAGCATTGGAAACAATGTCTAACTTTATCGCAACTATACAACATATGAAAAAAACAATTCTTTTCTTTGCTTTGCTGATTTCAATTAATTTCTCCTTTGCTCAATTACGTTTACCATCAGTCATCGGTGACAACATGGTATTGCAGCAACGAACTTCTGCCGCCCTTTGGGGATGGAGCAATCCTTCTCAAAAAATAATGATTACCACTTCGTGGAATAATAAGACAGATTCAGTTACAGCAACCAGGGACGCGAAATGGAAAATGACGGTACAAACACCTATAGCCGGCGGACCTTACACAATTAACATTAAGGCGGGTGACGATGCTGTTACGCTCAACAACGTATTTATCGGTGAAGTCTGGGTATGTTCAGGCCAATCTAACATGGAATATAATTCTTACAACATCGGCTCAACCGATATACAACCGGAATTAAAAAAACCTTCCAATAATAATATTCATCTTTTCCTTGAGCCAAAAGCTACTGCTATCTATCCGCAGGACGACTGTAAGGCAAAGTGGACTATTGCTGATTCAAATACGCTGAAATCTTTCAGCCAGGTCGCTTATTTCTTTGCACAAAGAATACATCATGACATGAATGTTCCTATTGGATTAATAGAGGCTTCATGGGGAGGCACACCTGCAGAAACATGGACACCTGCCAATGTTGTAAATACAGATGAAGCTTTGACTGAAGCCTCCCGCAAACAAAATCCATCAGAGTGGTGGCCTTACTCGCCCGGCTATGCTTACAATGCCATGATAGCACCGCTTACTAACTATAATATTGCCGGCGCCCTTTGGTACCAGGGAGAAAGCAATACTGCCGCGCCCTACACATATGCAAAGCTGCTTACTTCTATGATAAAATCATGGCGAAATGCATGGAACAAAGATTTTCCTTTTTACCTGGTACAGATAGCCCCCTTTACCTATGGAAGCAAATACACTTGCAGTGTCGTACAGGAACAGCAGGCCAAAGTGCTGGCGTTAGAAAATACAGGAATGGTGGTCACTACTGACCTTGTACCTGATACAACGGATATTCATCCTCCCATGAAAAAAGCTGTAGGAGATCGACTCGCTGCATTGGCTTTAGCAAAGACTTACCATAAAACCGGAATAATATATGCAAACCCGATGTACAAAAACATGAGCGTTGAAGGAAACAAAGCAACCATCACTTTTGACAATGCTAATGAAGGATTAATGATGAAAGGATTGCAAATTACCCAATTGTACGTTGCAGGCAACGACAAACTATTTTATCCGGCAGAGGCAAAGATCAGTGGCAATAAAATAACTGTATCAAGCGAAAAAGTAAAACAACCTGTGGCTGTCCGTTTTGGATTCAGCAATGCTGCTGTTGGTAATTTATTTTCAAAAAGTGGCTTGCCGGCAGCACCTTTCCGCACTGATGACTGGGATTTGGGAATTAATTCAGTGAAATAGTGGGAAGAATTTAAACGCAAAGAAACGCTGAGGTATCGCAAAGTGACGCTGAGTTTTTTCTCTGCGTTACTTCGCGTGTTCCCTATGTCCTCTGCGGTAAAAAAAAACGATTGAAGAGAACCTATTATACTTTTTATATAGAAGATATTCATCTCTTCAAGTTGAGATTACTGCAATGGTGTGCCTCTTATAGCGTTGTTTCCTTTTTAGATAATAATGAATATAATTTTCTTTATTCAAAATATGAAGTTCTTATCGGTGTGGGATGCATAAAAAAGTTTGATATAAAGGAGTATTTTTTTTCTTCCCTGTCCTCTTTTGTTAATGATACTAACGATTGGATTTTTGGTCATTTAAATTATGACATCAAAAACTATATTGAAGACCTTTACTCACTCAATCCAGATGCCGTCAACTTTCCTGATGCTTTTTTATTTGTACCTGAAATTGTTTTTATCCTGCAAAAAGATGAACTTACAATTGGTGTCATGCAAGCAGATGCAGATGCAGTTTTTAATGAAATTAACCTGCAGGAAATACCTTTAAATAATCAGCAGCAGATAGACATGTTATCGCGTATAAGTAAAGAAGAATACCTTTGCAACATAGAAAAAATACAACAACATATTCTAAGAGGAGAATGCTACGAGATAAATTATTGCCAGGAGTTTTATTCAGAAAACGCTTTCATATCTCCCGTAGCTGTCTATCATCTTTTGACACAAATTTCTCCTAATCCATTTTGCTCTTTTTATAAAGTTGAGGATAAGTTTCTGATATGTGCAAGCCCTGAACGCTACCTGAAAAAAGGAGGCGCAAATATTATTTCACAGCCGATAAAAGGAACTGCAAAAAGAGGTGCAACTGACGAAGAAGATCAACAAATAAAACAACGATTACGGCAAAGTAAAAAAGACCGTAAAGAAAACATTATAGTAGTGGACCTTGTAAGAAACGACCTAAGCAGAATATGCGAAGAAGGCTCGGTGCATGTGCAGGAATTGTGCGAAGTATATACCTTTCCCGGTGTGCATCAAATGATATCAACGGTAAAAGGGAAGTTGCAACCTAATGCAGGATTTGGAGATATTATTAAAGGCACTTTTCCCATGGGGAGTATGACAGGGGCGCCAAAGAAAAGAGTAATGGAATTGATAGAAAAATATGAGAAAACTAAAAGAGGTATTTATTCCGGTACGGTTGGCTATATCACTCCCGATAAAGATTTTGATTTTAATGTCGTTATCCGCAGCATCATGTACAACGAAACAAACAAGTATATAAGTTACCAGGTAGGCGGAGCTATAACTTTTGAAAGTGATCCCGAAAGCGAATACGAAGAGTGTCTTGTAAAGGCTGCTCCCATTATGCAAATACTTTCAGGTAACTCAACCTGAAAGAATTAAAGTATATTATTTTTCACGCAAAGTTGCAAAGGTTTGCAAAGGCAAAAAGTTTTTTTCTTTGCATCTTTACGTAAATTTTTTGCGCCTTTGCGTGAAAATTTCTTTCCATTTTATACCATGACCGAATACATCAACTGGAACGGAAAAATTGTCGAAAAAGACAAATTTCATATCTCCCCCGACAACCGCTCGTTCCGGTACGGGGATGGCTTCTTTGAAACCATGAAAATAATGAAGGGGAATATCCTGCTTGCAGGTTTTCACTTTATGCGTTTTTTTTCTTCACTGCAACTGCTTTCGTTCGATGTACCTGCATTGTTTACACCCGAATATTTTACCCAACAAATACATAGCCTCATCCTAAAAAACAAACATTCGTCTCTTGCACGTGTACGCTTAATGATATATCGGGGCAACGGTGGTTTATACGATCCTGAAAACCATTATCCGAATTTCGTTATTCAAAGCGGGCCATTGCAGAAAGCAATTAATGAACTGAACACAAATGGTCTCGATATCGATATCTATACAGAAGCAAGAAAGGTTTCAGATTCTTTTTCCATGGTAAAAAGCAACAATTACTTAGCGTATGCCAT
>JAABUS010004525.1_pt1 | contig 19882 bp, 23 predicted proteins | sample 5560161 | NCBI WGS metagenome assembly JAABUS01 (sample SAMN10711885, study PRJNA513376) | rock metagenome | isolation source: Antarctica rocks | place: Antarctica: Victoria Land, Trio Nunatak nord | collected 2016-01-04 | reverse complement strand
CTATCGATGTGATTGATCAACGAAAAGATATAAAGCAGCGACTTTGATCAGATTACATGTAACTTAGCATACATACAGCGTCTAGACAGTGTCATAGTCATAGATTGCATGCACTTAATGAAGAAATAAAAATAAAATAAAAGTTCATCAAATCACGACTAATTGAAAAGCTACTCTTAATACAGAATGTGCAAAAGAAGTTGAAAACTAAATTCAATGAAAAGTGCAAGACATTCTTGAAAGTAATGTATTTATCATCTTTGAAAGTTCAAATCAATGAGAATTTACTATCAAACGAAAGTATACAGTGATCAAGAATTATTGAGAGAAAGATTAAGCATGCTATTAACTCTTCAGTACTCAGAAAAGCACTTGAATCAAATGATATGTCATTTGCAATCATGCAGCAAGCATACAAAAGTGTATTGAAAATTTTCAATCTGATGTATTCAAATCTGATTGAAAATGACTATCATTTAAAAATATGATGCGAAGACACAGAAATCATTCTGAAAAAATTGAAAAAATTGAAATATTTAATTTTGAAGATATACAGAATTATCATACTGTTAGAAATCTGTTTAGAGTGAGTCAGATAAATATGTCATTTAACTAGAAGATAAATGCTAAGAAAGAAAGATAGCTACAGAAAAGAAGCTGACTACATATATGTATTTCTCAGTTGATGCTAGACTCAATAGAAACTAATCAAGATGACGAAGCGAGAATAAATCTGACAAGGCTAGAAGATTGAGTTTGACAAGACTAAAATCGTGACATTACTTTCTTTCTTTAATGATTCATGTTCGCATAAATGTATTTTCTGCTCGACTCAATTGATTGTCAAATCGTGATTGATTGAGATTAGCGTGATTTGTTCAAGTATCAAATATGAAAATCATCAATGATCTTCTGAGCATTCATAAATTCGTCGTCATCAGCGTTGTATCAATTGAGATCATTGTCATAGTCATTTCATTTGACTTTATACTGAAGTCATCTTTGATATCAACGAGAATTCAATATATCATCGATTTTTCACTCGTTTTCGTCGTTTATTACTATTGAATCTGAGAGATTGTTCTTTTGATCAGACAAGAGATCATCGACGACAGAATGAAGTAGATCAGAATGAAATACATCATGAATATACATAAACTCTGATAATTTCAGTTTATATGAAAAGTCAATGAAATCTAGATTAATGAAAGAATCAAGCATTTTATCATTTAGCTTCTTGAAAGATCTCGCTGTAATGATGTTTCTTTCATTCAGAAACATCTTTGATTTAATCTTGTAATCAACTTCTTTTCTATGCTTATTAACTTGTTTCATCATTTGTTTTCATGTTTTGACTAGTGACTCGCAAGCAAACTTCAATGTTTTGTTCATATATTCAAATATATTCTTGACTTTAGTTGTTTGCAAGCATTCATGAGAACTTTCATATTTGATGACATTGAGTTCAAAGCTCATACAAGAATGAAAGTCTTTGTTTAAAAAGAAAGAGATTAAAAAGATGATTGAGAACAAAGCATTATTGTTGATGAACTTGATCATGAATAGTAGCTTAGCTCAGTCATTCTGCATGTATAAACAGAAGAATCAAAGATATCTTTCAATGTTCTGATTAACTCATTCACTTTGATCATTAATCTGAGAGTGATAGACTGTAAAGAGTTGAAGATTAATGTTTAGTCTTTTGCAAAGCAACTTTCATAAAATGAAGATAAATTGAGAGTCTTAATTTGAAACAATGAAATCGAGTAAATCATGTATTTGATATATTCACTGAAGCATTAGCTCAGCTGTTTTTTCTGCTGTAATCTTCTCATCATCAATGAAGTAAGAAATATAATGTTGTTTCTTTGTCAGTTTACATATCACTGTTAGTATGATGTTTTTGTCTTTCAAAGAAGATAAGTTAATGACGAAATTCATGATTATGTTCTTTCATTACTGTTCAAGTATGAATAGAAAATGTAGTAGTTCATTGAATTTATCTTAAGAAGTCTTTGATTGCTGACAAATGTAGCAGTTTTGAATATATCAATCTATTGTCTTTCGCATTGAAAATCAATAGTAGTATCTTCTTATAATCTTCATCGTTCTGAGAATTTCGAAATAATCAATAAAAGATTAATCATGAACTTTTTAAATTAGCTTCATTTGAAGATGCTCATTGAAGAAAATTTATAGAAGATTACTTCAATATAGTATTTCATTCTGAACTTAACAATTTCTTAATTTAATATCTTTGTATTGAGCTTCATCTTTTAATACAACTTCACAAAGTAGAATACAATTCTCGTTAATTCTGTTAACTTCTAGAATCAATTGATAAATTGATTCATCATTCTCTTTCTCTTTTAAATCAATGATTTTCATTCAATTCAACGTAAGAATTGTAGTTTGCTGATAGTGACATCATTCATTCTTAAAGCTTCTAGAAACTGAATTGACTTAATGAGTTAATGCATTAACTTTGATGTTTTGTTTATCTGAGCGATACATAATTTTGAAGTTGAAGTCAACGAGCTTTTATACTCAGCGCATTTAACATCTACTCAGCTCTTTATCTTTTATTAATGGTGTTAAAGCTTGATGATCAGTGAACATCTTGATGAGTAGCTCAGTCAATTCTAGCTCAGATCATCAATGCTTAAAGACATGAATGATTGCTAGTAGTTTCTTGTCATAAATCTTGTAATTGCACTCAGCGAGACTCAGATTCTTGCTGTAGTAAATCATTGAATGCAATATTTCTTTGTTGTAATACTGAGAAAGTATGTCATTGTTAATGTAGTTGAATGAGTCTATTTCAAGAATAGTCTCTTTATTCTGATTAAAATGACAAAGAATAAAGACTTTAATCATTCGTTTCTTCATATGATCAAAGATTATTTAACAAGCTTGATTTTATTCAAATATCATCTCTTTTTAAGTTAGTTGAATCAGAGAATAAACAATTCTCGAAAAGTTCTTTATAAAACGTTGATAGAAATTGCAGAAGTCAACGAAGAACTGCATCTGAGTGAGATTTGTAGAAGTAGATCATTCAACTACTGCTTGTACTTTTCTGAGATTCATCTTTAATTCTTCAATAAATAGTAATAGTTTCAGAAAGAAGATCTTCTGAACATGAAACTTGCATTTGTTTATATTCATCTGAAGATCAGTCTCTTGTAATCTATGTAGAATTAATTGTACATGTCGCTTATGTTTTTTCAGTGTTTTGCTGTAAATGATAATGTCATCTAGATAAATTCGACAAAACTGATGAAGATAGTTAAATAGCACGTTGTTCATATAATGTTGATAGAAAGTTGAGTCGTTGATTAATTTGAAAGACATCACGTGATATTTGTAGAAATCAAAAAGATGATAAAGATAGTCAAATCTTTGCTATCTGAGTGCATGTGTAGTTTGTTGAACGTGACAATGATGTTCAATCAAGTCAGATACTTGCTTTCTTATATATGAGCGAGAATCTCGTCTATTAATGGCAAAAAGTAGTGATTTCGTTTGATCAAAGCATTGAGCTTTCTGTAATTAATGCAGAAGCGCAAGCTATCATCTTTCTTTTCAACAAATAGTATGAACAAAGCATATGAAGCTGAGCTAGAAGATATAAAGTCTTTATTTAGATGCTTGATCAGATAATTCTTCATTTTTTAAAGCTTGTAATCAGACATATGATAGAGATGACTTCAAGAAAATGTTTTCTCGTTAATCAACTTAATTTTATGATCATAGAGACAATGAGAAAGTAGTTGATCAGTTATCGCTCGATCAAACACGTCTAGATAGTCATGATATTTTGAAGAAAGCTTAGCTTTGACTTCTTTCAAAATTTCTTCATGTGAAAGCTTTTGTAGATTTACATCTTCAAGTTTATTTCTAGCTGTTTTTAAAAGTTGATCAATTTTCGTGATGATAATTGCAAAAGTAGTCACATTCAATCATTTGACTAGTGATTTATATGCTGCAGTCTTTATCATTGCTATGTTCATTGAATTGAAAAACGAAGATTTGATTGAATTAAATGATTTCACGATTTTATTGAATGAAGATGACTTCTCGCTAAGTCAAATGATAACAGAAGAGATAAATCTCTTTAGTATTTGAATAGAGATTGAACTTTTCTATTCTATCGCGATTTTCTTGCTTGAAAGAACAGTTGAATGAGCTTTGATAAAAGCTTTGATATGAGCTTTGAAACTAGAAAATTGAAGATGATCATCTTTCATATCAATAGTCATCTTGATCTTGTTCATTCATGTTTTTTCAAGAATCATCTGATGTTGATTTAATTGAGTGATCAGCATAGAAGCGAAACGTTTCATATGATTTTGAACAGTTAGATTCAGATAAATTGCATGAGTAATGAGCTTTTTTGCATAATGATTATCGAATTCTCTTATTGATTTGAGCTTGATTAAAGATAAAGATTCAATTTGCAAATAATCACAAACATTCTGCGCGATTAATTCATCAATAAATGAATAGTCAGCTGCTTCAGTGTCAATCAATAATTTTAATGAGTAACTAATTTCATTGCTAAATAGTACACATTCAATAGTTAAAGATTTTGAAGCAAAGAGATCATTTGAGCTGCTCATTATTGAAGAAATTAACATATCTTTTATCACGTCTTTAATGAAAGTCACTAGTTTTTTGTCTCATTCTTCAATTTCTCTGTAAATAATTTCTTCTTTTCTTTCAACATGATGATCTCATTGAAATAAGAAGTGAATGCATGAAATGTTGAAGTACTAGTCTTCAACTGAGAACAGTTCTTTGAAAGATAACTTGATACTTTGCAGTTGAAGCAGATGATTGACATTATTGATCATTCAAATTTGAGAATGAAAAAAGTAATGAGTTGAACATAGCTAGTAGTTGAGACTGAAGTTGATATCAATAAAGAAACAAAAAGTTTTTTCAAAGCTGCTATTGATTTGACTGTTCATTGCTCATCACATAGCTGATAATTGACTTGTTGTTTGTTATTCACATCTTAAAGAAAGATTTTAAGCTTATTAAGTGAGCTAAACTTTATAAGACAAACTGACAACACGTTCTGAAAATAATTATTGATTTTATTCTGAATGTTGTTCATCAGAGTAATATCATTGTAGTTCAGAAAGCTGAATATTTTAGTGAATTCTGAATAAAAAGAGCTGAAAGACTTGTTGAGCTGCTTCAGAGCAACGTATTTGCAACGACACTTTCAAATCAGATTCTGATCTTCATAAATTTCTTTTAGATGTTTCAATAGCTCTGATAGTGACTGATAGAATGAAAAAGCATCAACATAATGCTTTGTCAAAATTTGCTGATCAGCATTGTCTTCTAGTCTGAAAATCACATAGACAATATGAATTTTTTCAGTAAAGTAATGATTCGTGTTAACATTGAGCTTGTTAACTATTTTGATGTTTCATGTCTTTCAGATAAAGTCATCTGTTTTAATGAAGATGAGTGAATTCGAAAGCTTGATAAACTTGTGATGATCATTTTCATTATCAAATAGAGTAGAAGATTCTCATTGAAAGCAAGCTTCTTTCTGATTGACTCATTACTCAGCTGACTGAGTATCTTGATGAGACATAAACTAATCAGCTTGACGTTGTTTTGCTCTGAAGTTCAATCACTCATCTTGTAACTGATTGATCTTTTTTTCTAACTCATTGTTTTTATCAAAAGCAACTTCTAGTTGTTTTGCTTTCTTTTTGTGATTGTCTTATATAAGAAGTCAGTATTCATTGAGTTGTAAAGTCAAGTCTCACTGACTTTGAAGCTCATTCAGCATATTGATGACTTCATTGAATTGATTGTTGATTCAATGAAACAGTTGTTCTTCAATGTTTATGTTTCATGCAATGACAGCTTTCTCAGCTTCAACTGAAGCATTAATGAGTAGAAGTGAAACTCTTCTATTAACAATGCTTCTAAGCAGACAAGTTGTTCAAGACTCAACTGACTTAACATCATGTATCATGATGAAAGAAGATAGAAGTTGTTGAGATAAAAATAAATGAGAGATTGATGTTTTGAATTGATGTTTTTTGATGAGTGAAAATTCAAAGAATTTCTTGTGAATTTCAGGTAATAATTGAGTGCTTTATTCAAAGAATCTCTTGCAATTTAAAATGATGATGCAAATTTGAAGAATTTCTTGCAAATTTTTCTTACTGAATAGATTGTTTTGTATCATTTATTCATTGATAGCAGAGTAAATGATGAGCATTTATTTAATGTTAAAGATCTGTCTAAAGCGAGTCAGATAGAGATGTTATTTAACTAGAAGATAAATGCTAAGAAAGAAAGATAGCTACAGAAAAGAAGCTGACTACATATGTGTGTTTCTCAGTCGACGCTAGACTCAATAGAAACTAGTCAAGATGACAAAGCGAGAATAGATCTGACAAGACTAGAAGACTGAGTCTGACAAGGCTAGAATCATGATACATACTGCTAAACTGCTTAAACAAGATAGCGAAAAAGCTAATAGTAATGCAACTGTCATACACAGCGAAAACAAATAACAAGCTGCTAGACTTTGATTAAATGAGAGACAGAAAACAAAGATCAGCTATAAACGCAGTACTAAATCTAGTACATGACGCGCAAATGGTAAAAAGTCGCGAAAACACGCTTACATGTTTACTGCTAGACGTCAAAGATGTTTTTAATCATGTGATATTGAAACAGCTAATCAAGATCTTAATTAAACAGAAGATATTAATCAATTTGATCAACTGAGTAAAATGCTTCTTACAAAATTGAATCATTGACTTAGCATTTAATGAAGAATGTCAGAAGTCAAAGAAAATTTTCACAGAAATATTACAAGAATTATTTATTTCACTCATTCTGTTTCTAATTTACATTCAACACTTATTCTTGAAGATTCGCGTAAGAATTGAAAATCTACAGTCATTCAGCTACATTGATGATATCACATTGTACGTTGAAGGAAAAAGCATTGACAAGAATGTGAAAAAGTTGAAAAAGACAACGAAAATTGCATTTACATAAGCGAATGAAAACGCAGTGCAATTTAATAACTTAAAATTCGAATTAATTCATTTTGAAAGTTACAAAGCGACACTCGATCAAACAATTATGCTACTCAATAACATAGTTGTAAAATCGAAAATCTGCATATAATGACTAAAAGTCTGACTGAATTGAAAGCTCAACTTCAAGATGCATATGCAAACGAAAATTGTTACAATCACAAGAATGCTACACTCACTCTTTAAACTAATGAATAGTGAGTGAGAATTAAATGCAAAGTCAGAAAGACAGTTGTATCTAACATACGTCACAATCATTAATGACTACGACGTTGAAATCTGATGAAACAATCAAAAAAGTCACGCAATCAAATGTCACAAGCTGCAGAACACAACATTATGAAAGATACTGAAAGCATTTTGAACATTACTTATAGAAGTCATGCAAATAGAGACTGAGATTTCGTCAGTGAAAGTACATGTTGAAATCATGCCTAGAATCTAATTACACTGCAGCGAGATAGTGCATAGCTGAATAAAATGTTTGATCAATAGAGATAGCTCTAACTAGAAAACTAAGAATACAGAAGAAAGAAGACAGTTTCAAGCTGTATCTATAGTAAAACGAACAAAGAGACAAAGTAGTCGATTTGCTAAAGCTCAAATAAATGAAATGTTTCAGCATATTTTGATTCAAAACATCGTTGTTTCTTGTTCACATATTGAAATTTCTAGAGTCTATTGACTAAACTCTATTCAATGTCGACACGCTTCGTAACAGTACAACTAGATCAAAAATGCAAGAACTATGCAATTAAAATAGTTGAATTATTGAAAAAGCATTTGACAAGAAAGTGAACATTCATATCATATTCATCTTAATACATCATTGAATTGAACTTGAATTTGAACATGATAAATTATTTGAATTAAAATGAGTCAATGATGAAGTTGTCTTAAAAAGTCAAGAACTGCAAAGAGAAATTTACACAAATATATCAAATATTGAACAAAGTGCATAAAACACTTAGTTCAATACAGAAGATTGAAATATCTCAATTCAAGAAATCATGAGATTAGAAAATTGAATATTTGACAAAGATGCAAATTGAATTTGCAAGAGATGAAATGTGCAAAATGATAAATATACACTATAGAGAACTGAAAACAATAGTCAAAAAGACGAAAAACATAGTGATGTACATCAATGCATCGCAAACTTGAAAAATGATAGCAAAGCTTAAAACAGAAATTGAAATCATGATGATATTCATGCACAAGTCTGTTAGATGCAGCAAAGTAACAAGCGTGATTGATGAAATAATCATAACGAAAGCGAAATTGCAAGTTATCAACAATGCAATTGCAATATGCAGCAAAAAAGCATCTGAAAACAGTGAAATTTGAATGTACACAGACAGTCAAATGACGCTGCAAAGATTAAAAGCAAAGAGCAATGTTAACTTAAAATTATTCAATAACATACGACAAAATCTATTCAATCTGCAACAAAATTGATGTCATATTTGCATACAGTAAGTATTGAGTCACAAAGACATCATCGAAAACGAAGCAGTGAATCAATTGATCAAAAACGTGACATGAAAAAGATTGACAATCGACATCAGAAAAAGAACAATCATGAGCTTCATCAAAAAGCAAATAGACAAAAAGATAAAAAAGCAATGATTAATTGCATGAAATAACAGCATCAAAAAAGAAAATCAGTATCAGAAGCACACAGCAAGAGTGAATCTGAGTTACAAATTACTAAAAAAGTTTTGAAAAATAAACAGACTGATGTTTTCAACGTTTATACAGCTAAAAATGAAACATAACTATTTCAAGAACTATTTGCATTGATTATCAGAGAATAATTCAAACAAATGCTATGAAATATGCAAGATGAGACAAACGTTGAAGCACTTACTATTGAACTGCAAACATTATAGAGCAGAACAGTTACTGTTAGAAATCAGCATAGAGCGAGTCATATGAGTATCATTTAACTAATAAATAAATGCTAAGAAAGAAAGATAGCTACAGAAAAGAAGTTGACTACATATATGTGTTTCTCAGTCAACGCTAGACTCAATAGAAACTAGTCAAGATGACGAAGCGAGAATAAATCTGACAAGACTAAAAGACTGAGTCTGACAAGACTAGAATCATGACAGTTACAGCTTAAAGCAAAAGCACAGTTCAAAAACATAAACATTATATTGATGTTATTTATCATTAAGATTGAAAGAATTGCAATGCTAAAGTACTTAAAAAGTACTTGAATTATGACAAGAAAATAACTATTGAGAACGAAAGAGTAAAGTGAGAAGAACATGAAGAGATGAGAAAATGAGAACACGAGAGAAAGAAGTTGTTTGATTGAAAGTGCTTGTTTGCACAAACTATTGATGTGATTGATCAATGAGAAGATATAAAGCAGTGACTTTGATCAAGATACATGTAATCTAACATATGCACAACATTTAGACAGTATCATAGTCATAGACTGCATGCACTTAATGAAGAAAAAAAAAGAGAAAAAAACAAGATTAATGATCTGAAAAAAATTAAGCATTTTATCATTCAATTTTTTAAAAAGTCTCGCTATAATAATGTTTTATTCATTCAGAAACATTCTTGATTCAATCTTGTAATTAATTTTCTTTCTATGCTTGTTAGCTTGATTCATCATTTGTTCTCATGTTTTGATTAAAGCTTCACAAGCAAAGATTCATATCTTGTTCATTTGTTCAAATATATTCTTGACTTAATCAATTTGCAAGCGTTCGCAAATGCTTTCATACTTGATGATGTCAAAGTTAAAGCTTATATGAGAATGAAAGTTCTTGTTCATGAAGAAAAGAATCAAGAAAATTATTGAGAACAAAATGTTATTGTTAATAATAAACTTAATCATAAGTAGTAACTTAAATCAGTCATTCTGCATATATGAACAGAAGAATCAAAGATATTGCTTAATGTTCTGATTAACTTGTTTGCTTTAATTATTGATTTGAAAATGATAAATGATGAATAATCAAAGAAAAATGCTCAGTCATTTGCAAAGAAACTTTCATAGTATAAAGATGAATTGTAAATTTTGATCAAATACTATGAAGCTTAATAAATCATAAGTTTAATATATTTATTGAATCAGCATTTTAGCTGTTTTTTGACTGTGATATCTTCATCATCAATGATGCAAGAAATATAATGTCTTTCTTTTAACAATTTGCAAATAATAGTAAGAATAACATTGTAATCATATGAATTAAATAAATTAATAATAAAGTTCATTGCTATATCTTGTCATTGCTGTTTAAATATCAATAAAGATTGAAGTAAATTATTTAATTTATAAATAATAAAAAAACAAAAATCACGAAAATGAATTACTTAAACTATTCAGAGACAAAGCACATCATTGACATGATGCTCATGCTTCATTTTGATTATCAAGAGCAGATGAGAAGCGTTGTTGACATGATATCAATAAGTGAATGAGAAGTAATTATTATTATCTTGCAGAAAAATTCAGTCAAGACAAAAGATATACAGAAGAAATTACACAAGCTGCAAATATTTTATAAACTCAATGAATGTAGAAACAATGAGCTGATGCTCTGAAAGAAGATGAGAAGTTTGACAGAGATGATAGAAAAGCTGATGCATCAACGTGTCGTTGCATCAACTGTCAATCAGCGCATGAAGAATCAGCTGAAGAGATTGAAAAAGATAATGAGCAGACTTGAAAAAGAGTTCATGAAGAAGAGAAAATACGTTGACAGCTGAGCGAAGAGAGTGAGCATGAAGTCAACAACATCATTTGAGAGTTATCTTGTATTTAACGTCGACATATCATCATCAATGCAAAATCATTGTAAGAAATTTGAAGTAAAAATCTTCATTAAAGAAAAAGAAGAAGTAAAGAGAATCATGACAACAATAATGAAGAACATAGTGAAATGAGTGAGAGAAATTGATGTTGACAAGATGCTGTTGACGCGCAAGAACATAAAAACTGTTACGATTCTAGCTACGCATCTATGTTGATAGCTATGTTGATAACTATGTTGATGACTATGTTTCTGACTATCGTTGATCGCTCGTCACTAGACTATTGAGTTGTTTCAAAGTCAACTTTATTCAAAGTTAGCTTATGTTCTTCTGAGTCATATAGATAGTTGATTCTTCTCTTCTAGATACTTTTCTTTCTTAGCATTTATATACTCGTTACATTACACTCATATGACTCGCTCTATGCTGATCTCTAACATTATATAAATGCTTCTTCGTTACAGACGAAGTGAAATAATCTGCATCGATTTCTTTAAGTGCTTCTGCTAGTAGTTCTTCAACTCTCTATCAACTTTGATCTAGCGACTTGCGTTCATGCAGCAACATTCATCTTTCTTTTCTCGTGAGCTAATTCAGCGAGAATAAACAAAAGATTCAAACTTGTACGCTGATCAGCAAGTATAAACAAACGATTGAAATCATTCAACTAGATCAAAGATCAGCGAATTAATCGTTCATTCAGATTCGCAAGAAATTCTTCGAATTTGTTGAACAATCAAACGAGATCAGTCATAGAACTGCGTGAAGTCTCTATCTCGAGAAGCAAACTCTCAGTGAGTCTGCTTCAATAACATCGTCAATGCAATGATCTTCTCATCACTCTATCTATCAGTGAATCGATTCGTCTATCAGTTCACGTGCAACTAGTGAGTTTGCTTCAAAGACATCGTCAATGCAATGATCTTCTCATCATTCTACTCATCAGTGAATCGATTCGTCTATCAGTTCACATGCAATTAGTGAGTCTGCTTCAATGACATCTATTCTCAATGCAATGATCTTCTCATCGCTTTATCTATCAGCGAATCGATCTACCTTGTGTTTCTGTGTCAACTAGTGAGTCTGCTATAATGACATGATAATGTCTTCAACAACAAGCAAATCTTTGAGCTTGTTTCTATATCAAAATCTCAGTGAGTCTGCTTCAACGACATTCTCAATGCAATGATCTACTCATTCTCATCGCTTTATCTATTAGTGAATCTGACTCATCATTGAGTTCACATGCAACTAGTAAGTCTGCTTCAATGACATCTTTCCTCAATGCAATGATTCAGCTACTCACATCACTCTATCTATCAGTGAATCAATCTGTCAACTCGTTCGCATGCAACTAGTGAGTCTGCTACAAAGACGCGTTCGATATTGATCTCGTCATCGAGTCAGTCACTCAATAGTTAGTCTGCTTGAACGACACTCAAAGTGAGTCTGCTACAAAGATGAACAATGATTGATCTCTTGATTGAGTTAATCAATGAACGAAACAAGCTCTACTATGTAGTAGGTCTGAATCAGCAGTGAGTCTGCTTCAATGACACAATCACAATCAATCTCTTCGATGAGCTAGTCGATCTTCTTCTAGTGAGTCTGCTTCAATGACATCAGTTAATAGTCGATCTCTTCGCTGAGTAAGTCGATTTCTCTCTACATAGCTAGTCTGCTACAATAGGCATTTCGATTCTACACAAGGCTAAGAAAATACATTCATGCAGACATGAATCGTTGAAGAAAGAGAGTACTGTTACGATTCTAGCTACGCATCTATGTTGATAGTTATGTTGATAACTATGTTGATGACTATGTTTCTGACTATCGTCGATCGCTCGTCACTAGACTATCGAGTTGTTTCGAAGTCAACTCTATTCAAGATTAGCTTATGTTCTTCTGAGTCATATAAATAGTCGATTCTTTCCTTCTAGATACTTTTCTTTCTTAGCATTTATATACTCATTACATTACACTCATATGACTCGCTCTATGCTGACCTTTAACAAAAACAATGAAGAGATAATTGAAACTGCTGATATTTCAAGTCAAGATGAAAAGCAATAAGAAAATATTGAAGAAAAATGATTTTTGAATCAAAAAGATATCATTAAACATATGTTTGCATGAAGTCAGTTTTAAAGTAATAATACATGAAATTAGAATCAAAGAAATGTTTAAAAACATAAAGAAGAAAGAAGTGAAAACACTCATCAAGATCAACAAAGATATACATTCAAAAATGATGATTGAAAAGATTGAGTGACTCACAAAGAAGAGTAAGCAGAAGAGATATGTTTCACTGATGATATATGTAATCAGTGCTGAGATGATGAGCAAGCTGATTAATGAGAAAGTATGTTATGAGATCAACATAAAGATCACACAGTTCTACAATTTGAGTTGCAGAGTGCATTAATATTTAAAGTATCAAGAATATGATCATAAGATGTACAAGTGCAAAAACAAGCAGAAATGTGTTTACTGCATGTTGAATCATCACTTGAAGCATTGTTTTTACAAACAAACTTGAAACATATGAAAATGTAAAGCATGTTGAGATATACACAGAGTCTTTGACTCTTAATGTCATAAACAACAAGCTGAAAAAGAAAGAATAAAGAGAGTTACAAAGCACAGATCTTTATATCATGTTGTACAAGAGCAGAAAGAACTAAAGACAGTGATGTTAAAAACATTCATAAAAACATTTATCAGTCTGAAATCACTGATGAACAACAACTTGAAGAGAAAGCAAAAACATTCAATAAATGAAAGTTGTTTGCTTAATGCAGTCATTACATCAGAAAACATTATACTGAATCACTTAATTAAGAAGTTAAGATCAAATGAATCAAAGTCAACATCAGTCATGTCATTGTCAATGTCATCTTCTGTTGAGAATTTTACAAGTGAAGTAAGCACTTTGCAGATACTCAAGAGAATATTAAACAGTCTGAAATGTGAATTTTAATGTCTCAGCAAAAGAAGCTTCAAATACTACAGTACAACATTCACAAGTTCAGAAACAAGATGATGACAATGTTATTACATGAGAAAAAGATAAAAAAAACTATGACATTTTAATTCTTTAAGAATTCTGACAATTTAATGACATTTTCAGAGCATACTGCTCAGCAGCTGTCAACTTCATGCTGAAAAATAATGAAGATAAAATCTGTTTCTACATAAACAAGAAAATCAACAGCAACATCTGATATTCAACATGATACTTCAAAGATGTAAACACAATTATGCTATAAACATTAACAAATGATGCACAGATGATTCAGAAAGTTATACACATTCATGAAGTATACAATTCATTATTCAAAGATCATGAAATTATTCATGAAAAAGAAAATCTTTCAGACATTGAAAAAACACTGCACATGTCGAAAGAAAGCATTCTTGTAGAAGACTTTAATCTGCATCACTTCACATGAGAAAAATCATTCTATTCAAGATAACATTTATTGTCAAATGAGTTAATTAAAATGATCACAAACATTGATGCATTGCTAGCATTGTTTCAAGACACAATTACGAGAAATTATTAAGAATCTCAAATGACAATAAATTTGATTTTCACGACAGATGACATTATGAATCGATTAATATAATGTGAAATCGATGAAGAAATGAAAAACTTCTCAGATTATTTATCAATACAGACAATTATAGATTTCAAAGTCTGCAAAAAGTTAGCATGAAAATTGCATTGTAATTGAAAGACAATAAATGAAAAAAAGTTTTTTAATACTTTGAAAGAATAAATGTTGAAATCACTGTTGAATCATAAGACAAGACATCAATGCATAAATGAGTACATCAAGTAACTGTTAAATGCATTGAAGAAGATCATTGAGATTTTCACTTTCTGAGCGAGATCACATGAAATGATCAAAGCAGAATGAATGAAGAAGTGTATGAAAATCATCAAAAGTGTGCAACGAATAAAAAGAAGTTGTTGAATCATTAATGACTGAACAGAGTACATTCAAGCAGGTGATAAAAAGAGCAAGATCATCAGAAAACAGAAATGCAGTAAGTATTGAAAGATCATGCAGAATGTTGAACAATTCTCAAGAGAACTGTTCAAAACTGCGAAATGAACAAGAAATGCAATCGCAGATACATTGTCTTAAGTGACAATTTTCTCTCTGATCAAGTCAAAGTGCTTTAACATTATCACAACAGTACAAAATAAAGTGAAAATAAAGTTTTAAACTTACTTTTCATCATCTTCAAAGATTTTCATGTTGAACATAATAGATTTCAAGTATTTATTCTTGATTAAAGATTATGCTTTGCTGATGCATCATAAAATTAAAAGAGTTGTTTACAAAGTGACATCTGACAAGATGTTGAGATACACAAGATATATAAATAAAATAATATGCAGATTCATCAACGATGCATCAGAATAAATACATTCTTTCTTTGAAAGATGTTTATAAAAGAGAATACAATTAACTCAGTTCAAGAGCGCAGTCATAATAGTGATGCAAAAGTTAAACAAGAAAAACTACTTCAATGCAAAAATATATAAATCAATTGTGCTACTTAACACATTAAGCAAAATATTGAAGTTTATCATATTTAAACATCTTCAAAATGTTGTAAAAGCTTGCAACTCAATATTGAATACTCAAATGAAAGTTTGCAAGCATAAATCAATAAATACAACTTTGCAACTAATTATAGAAAAGATACATACTGTGTGAAATGACACAAGAAAAAGTGTAGTCTCACTACTGAGTCTGAATGAGAAGAATGCATTTAATAATATGATGTATAGCAAACTTTTACATGATATGAAGAAAAGAAAAGTTTTTAGACTGTTTCTTGAGTTTATGAAGAACTTTCTGAAAGATTAATGCATCACGATCATAATTAATGATTACACAATGATGAAACGCAGCGTGAACATTGATATATCACAAAACTTTTCACTATCATTGATATTATATCTGTTTTACAATGCAAACTTGTTAGAAGTATGTGATGACATCAAGCTGAAAACTAACTTTACAAACTTCATGAATAATGTCAATATTTTGATATACAAAGAGTTTATAAAACGCAATTGCAAAGTTTTTAACAAGATTTATGATAGATGCAAACAGTAATTAAAAATGCATGACATCAAATTCTTGATAACAAAGCATAAGTTAATTCACTTTATAAGAATTTTTAAATGATTTAATATGAAAGTTGATGTAAAGTTGATGAAACATCAGATTAACTTAAAATCAGACATCAGAATCTTGAGAGTTCAACTGAACTTCAAGTTGAAATGAGCAACTTACATGCATCATGTTGAAGCAAAACTAGTGATTAAACAAAAGATCATGCAGACAATCATTGAATCTACTTGAAGTTCATCAATGATGACAAGTAAGCAAATATACTTCGCGATGATGCGCTCTCTGCTTAGTCACGAAGTCATCATATGATATACATCACAAAGAGTGAAAGATCATCAAAAGAGTCTGAATGTTAAGCTGAGATCAGTGCAAGAAAGAGCATTGTGACAAATCATTAATGTTTATCATGCAACATTAATAAAGACTTTATAGATGAAAACAAACATGATGTCAATAAATATTCATTTATAAAAGCTGATACAAAGATCAATAATAAACATGAACTTTCAAAAATCAGATGAAGTTATTGAAATGATAATGCGTTGAATTTGCAACGACTTGATATTCAAAAGAGATCAAAAATCAAAGCTGTGCAAGACATTTTTACAATTGAAGCGAAAGTAAATGAAAGAAACACTTAAGCAGATAAAGATAAATTGAAGTCATTTTTACACAGTGATTCTCTGATCAGAATCATTGAAGATAGTTATAGTTGTAAACAAGAAAATGTCAATAAGATAATATAATCTCAACATGTTCACATTGAAGCAAAGAGTTTACTTAAATAATAGTGACAGCAGAAACAATGTTACAACAATCATGATGAAAATGAATCGAGAGTTAGATAAAAGACTGAAAGAATCAACTTTAATCATCATTCATCATGATGAGCTGAAAGAATTAGTTGCAAAAGTGAAACATTTTGCAGATGTAGTGACAGTGAATCAAGAGTGTCATGAAAAGATATACAAAGTATACAGTGATAATCAGACTTCTTTGAAAACAATGAAAACTATGATATTAACAAAAGATCAGACATGTCTGCAATGAATTCAGACTGCGCATGAGAGCATTCAATTTTGAAAAGTCATGCTGAAGTTACATTGAGTGACAAGACATGCAAAAGTACTTGAAAATGAAGCAATGAACAAGATGACTGATGATGCATATGATTTGTCTTTATTGCTGATTGAATGTCAATGCACTGAAGTGATGACAAGACTGATGCTCATACAGAAATAAATCAGACAAACTTAAAGAATAGTTTGAAAAAAGAGATTCAACGCAGCTCATTTTCAATATCTGACATCAGAGATGACACATCGACATCTGCAACTGCATAAAAATCATGCAAAGTCTCACAGCGCATTATTGACGCAGCTATGCACAAGAAAAATTGACTTCAATCAATTTCTATATGAGAGATGAGTACTCAATGTTGCTATGACAACATGCAAGTGCAACAAAGATCAAATGTTGATCAAGTACATTCTATTAACATGTTTTAAATGAAAGATAAAACAAAAGATGATGCAATGCAAAGAGAACATCACGAACTTGAGAAAGCTTCTAGAAATCATGAGCGTGATAACAATGATCATTCAAATAATACTTTCAACAAGCATACTGAATCAATTTCAGACTGTGATGTCATTGAAGAATCAGATGAAAGAAAGAGAGTAAAAAAGAAACAAGCTCATAAAGTTCTTGCATTGAGAACAGTTACAGTATAAAGCGCAGAGAAAAGCGATAGTAGATATGAAAAGAACACTACGCTAGCGCAGTGTTCGCTACAATATATAGAATCTTGCATAGATTCATAATGAGTGTTGAATTGAGTAAGAATAAAAAAAATCATTTAATTTATTTCTAGATGTTTTTAAATGTTGACAGATATAACAGTTTTGAATATATTGATTTATCATTTTTCACATGAATGATCAATAGTAGTTTCGCTTTATGACTTTCACAGTTCTAAGAATATCAGAATGATCAACTGATGATTGATTATGCATCTCATGAATCAGATTTATTTGTAAAAGTTCATTAAACAAAACTTATAGCTGACTATCATGATACAAGATTTCATTCTTGTTAAAATCATGTCTAAAGCAAGTCATAGAAATACATGTAAATGAAATGATAAATGAGTAAACTGTCATGATGAATTGACACATAAAGATTAAATCAAAGACTAAAGTCAAAGACTGAGTTGAAAATCAAATCTGAGTTAGCTTTGAAACTTTATGACTTTGTCAAGATATTATTTAAACTACGTCATATCTTTGACTTAATATATCATGAGTTATATCATGCTTAACTTGACAATGCTTGACAAACTCTTTATAGTTGATCAATTTTCTTGAATTATTAAGAACTTCTTAATAATTAACTTTATCATAATATATATTCATTTTGTGTCTGCTTAGAATATCACATTGTCATATCATTTTTATAAACTTTGTTTATTCATTTAGTAAACTCAATCATTATAGTTTTAATTATTTTAAATTCTTCTTAAAAATGATGATTTGATATTCAAGCATGACAACAGCAATGTGATTGCAACAAAGTTGCAATAATGATGTCTTGATCTTGCAAAACATTATATCAGAAAATGAACGTTGCATAATGAAATTAGAAAGTGAAGAAGCAGAAGATGAACTTTCTCTTGATATTAATGAACAGCTGATTTGCATAATGCTTTAATATAATGAATTGCAAAAGAAACAAAAGTTAACAGTTATTTGATCAGAGATTGAAACTCTGCAAGTCATTGAAATGATGAAGAAAAGTTGTTCAGCTTTCATTCAAGCTTTCATCAAGAACTTAAATAATTTATGCATCATTGTCTTTATAATGTCAATAATGATGAAATGAAGTCATCATGAAATTGTTTTATAAAAGTGAAGACTCTCAATGCTTTTGAAGAAGTATCATGACAAAATCATAAAAGAGCATAGAAAGTAATTTCATAATGTCAAAATCTCATTTTGAAATACTTCTTGATATTTTGAAAATGATGAGAAAAAGATTTTATACTGCATGATTTATCTCAAGAATGAATCAAAGAAGCTTTGATTTAATCATGAAAAGACTATGTTTGCAACTCAACAGATGTGATTTAATTTTATTGACTTTCTTCTTAATTTAATTGAGAATTTGATGAATCAAAACATAGACGTGATTCAGCAATATGCAAATGCATTGCAATGTTCAAATCAAATGATACAAATGTTTGCAACTCATTTAAATACATTGAAACATCAACTTTTGTTATATAATGATAAGCATAAGTGAACTCATTTATTCATCAAGTTAAAATCTGAGCTGCGCGTAATTATTACTAATGTGCAATTAATTTCTATCACATGAAATGCATTAATTAATTTTGTCACTCAACTGAAAATAAATCTATGAAAAGAACACATTTTGTCGTTGAAACAACATCAAGATGAGAACTTGCATGATTGAAATAAAGTCAACAAGAAGATTCATTCAAAGTGAAAGAAATTTCATTGATCAATCAGATTCAACTTTTCATCAAAGACAAGCTCATATGCTTCATTATATTATAGCAAGAATTTGTTCAACATAATGTGTTACATATGCAATCAAAAGAATTATTACTTTAATGATTGTAAAGATGAAAAGATCAAGAATAGATCAAAAGAATTTGATGCAAATCAAGTATTCATCAATTCAATGTTACATATGAGTCATTTAAAAAAAAAATTTCTTCATTAAGTGCATGCAATCTATGACTATGACACTGTCTAGACGCTGTATGTATGCTAAGTTACATGTAATCTGATCAAAGTCGCTGCTTTATATCTTTTCGTTGATCAATCACATCGATAG
>JAABUS010004524.1_pt1 | contig 19884 bp, 17 predicted proteins | sample 5560161 | NCBI WGS metagenome assembly JAABUS01 (sample SAMN10711885, study PRJNA513376) | rock metagenome | isolation source: Antarctica rocks | place: Antarctica: Victoria Land, Trio Nunatak nord | collected 2016-01-04 | reverse complement strand
GGCAAGGAAGACGCGCCGAAGACCATGACGGTGCAGCTGAACAACAGCTACACGCACCAGAACGCCACCACCCAGAGCTGGGCCGACGGGTTCGAGAAGCTCTTTACCAAGTTCGCCAAGGAGCATCCCGACTGGCAACTGAAGTTGAAGATCATCCCTGACGCCCAGACCACCCAGGAGCAGGCGCGCCTGCTCGAACAGGCCAGGGTCGGGCGGGCGCCCGACTGCGCGAACGTGGACTCCTTCGTCGTCGCCCAGTTCATAGAGCAGGGAGCCCTGAAGCCGCTGCCTGTCAGCCAGGAAGAGATCGATGGCCTCTTCCCGTTCGTCAAGGACGTGGTGGTCGATGACGACGGAAAGATGTACGCCTACTGGTGGGCCACGGACGTGCGGGTGCTTTACCGGAGGACGGACCTTGTCCCCGAAGCGCCGAGGACGTGGGACGAGCTCATACAGTCCGCGAAGGCCGCCAAGCAGAAGGACTCGAAGGTTGACGGCTACCTCTTCAATGGCGGACGCTGGGAGGGCACGACCTTCGATAACCTGGCCCATTTCTGGAGCCAGGGCGGCGAGCTGGTTGACGACCAGGGCAAGCCCATCTTCGGTGAGGGCAAGAACCGGACCTATATGATCAACACGATGAACTTCCTCAAGGAGGCCGTGGACAGCGGGGCTTCTCCCAAGCAGGTCGTGACCATAACGGACTACGCCGAGTTCGAGGCGGCGGCCCAGGCCCAGACGGTTGCGATGTTCCAGGGCGGGGACTTCCAGTATCCCCCGCTTAAAGAATCCCTGCCGCCCGAGCAGTTCAAGAAGTATGAGATCTCGCTCCTCCCGACGATGAACCCCAACGATCCGCAGACGACGGGCACCGGCGGGTGGACGATGGGCGCGTTCTCGGACGACCCGGAGAAGGTCAAGATGTGCGCCGAGTTCACCAAGGATGTGTACGTTGGGGCCGGAAACCAGGTTACAGGGCAGTTGCCCACCAACCCGGAGCTGTTCGACTCCCTGGACAAGTTCCAGGACCCGATCTACGACCAGTTCAAGGAGGCCCTCACGTACGGCGAGGCGCGTCCCGGCGTCCCTGTCTACCCGGAGATATCCACGCAGCTCCAGATCGCCATAGGCACGGTGCTCACCGGCGAAGCAACGCCTGAGGAGGCTGTGGATACCGCATACAAGGCTTCCCTCTCTGCCTACAACGAACTGAAAAAGTAGCGGGTTCCGAGGGGTAGACGGCTATGGCTGCTAAACGGGGCATGGGTTTCAGGACGCTTCTGGGCGAGAACAGGCCCACGCTGTGGATGGCGCCGCTGCTCGCGGTTGTCACGCTTTTCTACCTGTACCCGGCCATCGAGGTGCTGCGCTACAGCCTCACCAACGCCTCGTTGCAGAGGGCTGACTACGTATACACGCTCGACACGTTCATAAGGGTGCTGAGCGATCCGGTCCTGTACGAGGTGCTCAAAACCACGGCCATCTTCGTCATCGCCAGCGTTGTGTTGCAGATCGTTCTCGGTTTGATCATCGCCGTTGCCGTGAACCGGGCCCGCAAGCGCAGGCTGCCCGGCATGGTGTTCATGAGATCCATCGTCCTCTCCGCCTGGGTGATGCCTGGCGTGGTGATCGGAATCGTGTGGTCCATAGTGCTCAACGAGGCCCCGTACGGGCTGGCGAACCTGGTTCTGGCCGCCTTCGGTTTCGGCAACGTTCCGTGGCTCTCCACCCCGAGCTTGGCCCTCATGTCGATCATAGTCGCGAACGTCTGGCGGGGGACGGCGTTCAGCATGATCCTGCAATACGCCGGGTTGCAGTCCATCCCGGACGAACTGTACGAGGCGGCCAAGGTGGACGGCGCGTCCGTGCTTCAGAACTTCTGGTACATCACCATCCCGCAACTCAGGCCGATCCTGATGATCAACGTCATCCTGATCACGATCTCCACCCTGAACACTTTCGACATGATCTTGCCGCTGACGGGCGGAGGCCCCGGACAGGCCACTGAGGTGCTCTCACTCCGCACCTATAACGTCATCTTCCAGCAGTACAGCCTGGCCGGCGGCGCGGTGCTCGCCGTGATCATGCTCTTTATCAGCATGGTCCTCACGCTGGCCTACCGGCGCCTGCTGCGCTCCGAGGGGACGCTGTGAGAAGTCGCACGGTCCAGCGCAGGATAGGCGATGCACTCACATACCTGGTGTTCCTGGCCGCCCTGGTCTTCTTCGGTGGCCCTCTCCTGTGGGTGTTGTCGCTATCCATAAGGACCTCGCAGGAGGTGTACATCACGTCCCTGCGCCTGATCCCCGAGACCCCGACGCTGGAGAACTACGCGGAGGTTCTGTACACGGCGCAGTTCTCCGTGTTCCTGCTGAATTCTCTCAAACTGTCGGTGGCCGGGAGCTTCGGCGCGATCGTGATCGCCGCCCCCGCAGCCTACGCCTTCTCGCGCCTGCGGTTCCGTGGCAGTAGCACGCTGCTCCTCGGGGTGCTTGGTCTGCAGATGATCTCGCCTCTCGTCGTCATCATCCCGCTCTACCGGTACTATGCACGCCTGAATCTTCTCGACTCCCACTTCAGCGCCGCGATGGTGTACATCGCGATCCTGGTCCCGCTTGCGACCTGGATGCTGAAGGGCTTCTTCGACGGCATCCCTCCCGCGCTGGACGAGGCGGCGATGGTGGACGGCTGTACGCGCTTCGGCGCGTTCCGGAGGATCGTTCTGCCGCTCATCCTGCCCGGCCTCACCTCGGCTTTCGTGCTCACGGCGATCCTGGCCTGGGGCGAGTTTATAGTGCCGTACATTCTCCTCAGCGAGCCGTCCCTGCTTCCGATCTCCATCGGCATCCTCAACTTCCAGGGAAACTACGCCGAGACCTCGACCAACGTGCTCGCCGCGGGCGGGATTCTGGCGATGCTTCCGGCGATAGCCACGTTCGTCATCCTGCAACGCTTCATCGTCAGGGCACTTACGTCAGGCGCGATCAAGGGTTGATCCGGACGATGCATCCGGTGGATCGCCACCGGGAATACCGCTTCTGAAATAGATCGGATCGGACAGAGGAGGGGGAGAACTTTGATCGTCCACATGATAGGCAACGCCCACGTGGACCCGGTGTGGCTGTGGCCCTGGCAGGCTGGGGTGGACGAAGCCCTGGCCACGTTCAGTTCGGCAGCGGATCGCTGCGACGAATACCCTGAGTTCGTCTTCACCCGCGGGGAGTCCTGGCTGTACGAGCAGGTCGAACGCATTGATCCGGATCTCTTCGGGCGCGTGCGGCGGTTGGTGGAGCGGGACCAATGGCACATCACGGGTGGCCAGTATCTCCAGCCGGACGTCAACTTGCCGACGGAGATGGGGTTACGGCGGCAGATCATCCACGGCCAGCGATATTTCCGGGACAGGTTCGGGGTCAGCCCGAAGGTTGGCTACTACGTGGATTCCTTCGGCCACCCGGCGACCATGCCGGATATTCTGGTGGACCACGGCTACGTTGGGTATGTCTTCCATCGTCCCGGATCGCATCAGGTAGAGTTGCCAGCCCAGACTTTCCGGTGGCGGGGCGTGGATGGGGGAGAGGTGATCGGGTTTCGCATCATCCCGGCTTACGTCACGTTCTCTGACGACCTGTACGGCCAGATCATGCTCTCTATCGAAGCCGCGAACCCCGTCCTGGGACACACGATGTGCTTCTACGGAGTTGGCAACCACGGCGGCGGACCCACCAAGGCCAACATCGAGTACATCATCGAAAACGCCGACGCCTTCCCTGACGCCGAACTACGTTTCAGTACCCCGCAGGCGTTCTTCGACGCCGTCGCCAAACACCGCGAGAGCCTGCCCGTGGTCACGAAGGAGTTGCAACACACCTTCCCCGGCTGCTACAGCGTGATGCACGACATCAAACAGCAGCAACAGCGCGGCGAGCATCTCCTAGACCAGTCCGGGCGCATCGTAGAGGCTTTTGTCGGGGACAAGGTTGAGAAAGATAAGCTCCACGGCCGAATTGATACGGCCTGGGACGACCTATTGTTCACGCAGTTCCACGACATCCTGGCTGGCACGTCGGTTCCTGCCGCGTGGGATTCGGTGAGGGCGATGCAGGGACGCGCCAGGATAATCGGTGAGGAGATCGCGGTCGATGCCACCCGCCGCTGGGCGCGCAGAACGCTGCCGCCGATAGACGAGCAGCAAATCGTGGCGATCAACGCCGACGACGATGCGTGGGAAGGCTTCATCGAAGCCGAACCGTTCCTTAGTTTCGACGCCTGGCGGGATCGCTGGCTGAGCGACCTCGACGGCAACCCCGTGGATTTTCAATTAGTGCAGCCAGACGCCGCAGCCCACGTGGAACGCGTGGTCTTCCCGCTCCAGCTAGATGCAAAGGGCTACTCACAGATACTTGTCCGAAGCGATGAACGTCCCGCATCCACCCCGAATACAGACCTCGATGCTTCGCCTGACTCGATCTCAAACGAACATCTGCGGGCAGTTCTGGATCGAAACGGAATCCGGGAGTTGATAGTCGGCGGGCGAAACCTGCTCGGAGATGGAGGCATCGGCCTGCACCTGCGCCGCGACACCACCGATACCTGGACGTTCCATACGGATCGCTTCGACGAGCCCGTGGAGACGGCTTTCGAGGCTGACAGCTGGGTCGTCGAGGAGACTGGTCCATTGCGGGCTCGGGTTCGCCTGGATGGAACTCTCGGCGGCTCACGGGTACGCTGGACGCTCACGCTGCATCGCGGCGAGCCGAAGCTGCACATAGGGGTGGAGATCAACTACAGCGAACGGTTCTGCCTGCTCCAGATGCCGATCTCACTGGCAAGCCCTCCCGCCAGCCACACCGATGGGCTCCCCGCCGGTAGCATCGAACGCGTCTCGGATCCTGTGGAGTGGCCCATGCAGGGCTGGTCCCGCGTGGAAGTCGAGGGACAGCATCTGGCCGTGGTGACGGGCGACGCCTACAGCCTGAGCCTGGATGGCAACCGCTGGCAGTGGACCCTGCTAAGGAGCCCGAAGATGGCCTGGGGAGGCGGCAAGCCTGAGGTTTACGCGGGGCGCGACTGGCACACGGATCAGGGTCAGCACACCTTCGAATTCACGCTCCACGCCGGGGACCATCTGGAAGAGGCTGCCTTGCATACCGCGGCGCGGCAACAGATGCAACCCCCTGTCGTCTTCGACCGCTACGAGGGCATGGACCGTCCACCGTGGAGGAATAACCCACCGCGCTCCCTGTGGCTCGGCGCCGTCGAACGCGCCCTGGCCGACGGAGAGATGGGCCATCTTTTAGAAGACGTGGAGGGGGACGATATACGTCCACTCTTCGAAAGAGAGTAGGCAGACCGCGCCAGAAGGCGACCCCCACACCCTGTAGTATCTCCGGCGTGCCGCGACTTCGAGAAGGAGATAGATGAACGTCAACGACCGCCACCGCCTGGAACGCCACGCCCGCCGCATCGAAGAGTTGAGGCTGTGGCGCAATGCTTACGAGGTCTCTGTAGGAAGCTGGCGGTTCAAGGCCGCAGAGGGAAAAGAACAGGAGATCTCACCCGGCGACTTCTGGCCCGAGATCAGCACACCCGTTCGTTTCTCGGTGGGTACAAGCATCCCTGATGACTGGTCCGGCCTGCCCGTGGAGCTGGAACTATGGCTCGGCGGGGAGGGCTTCGTACAGGTCTCGAACGGCGACCATCAGGTTTCGGGAGGACTCAACCCTTTCCACCGCAGCTATCAAGTGTCGAAGAAGGCGCGGGGTGGCGAGGATATCCAGATAGACGCCGAGGTGGTCTCGAAGGGTGTATTCGGCTCGAATGTAGCCGAGCCCAGGCTGGTACGGTCGAGCCTGGTCGTTCCGCAGACGGAGGTGCGGGCGCTGGAGCGGGACCTCAGCATGATCTCCGAATCCTGCGCCGCCCTCGACGATCACGAGGCCGTTCCCCTGCTCCTCGATGTACTGGATGCCGCGGTGGCCTCGCTCTCCAAGGGATGGCCGACCGCCACCGGAACGACCCTGTCTCGCCACCTAGAAGGCTACGTGAACCTGATAGGCGATGGGATCAAAAACCTCCCGGATCACTACGCGGCGAAAGCCCTGGATATAGACCGCATCGGCCAGGAGACCTGGAGCCTGCCTCCCGCCCCCGAGCCTTTGGGTCCTCTCGCAGAAGAGGCTATACAGACTGTTCGGAAGGCGCGGGAGATCGTGGCCGAGCGTCTCGCTCGGGTCAAGGAACGGTATCCGCCGGTCGGGGAGATCTCGTTGACGGGCCACGCGCATCTGGACCTCGCGTGGCTCTGGCCCGTCGCAGAGACCCGCCGCAAGGGACGCCGCACTTTTGCGAGCGTCCTCGGGCTCATGGATCGCTACGAGGACTTCAACTTCAACCAGTCATCCGCCCAGCTCTACGAATGGGTGGAGAAGGATTCCCCCGATCTCTTCGACAAGGTCAGGGGACGCATCGCAGAGGGAAGGTGGGAGACTGTCGGCGGATCGTGGGTCGAGCCGGACTGCCAGATCCCCTCAGGCGAGTCATTCACCCGGCAACTCCTCTACGGCCAGAAGTACTTCGAAGAGAAGTTCGGACGTCGCTCGACGGTGGCCTGGCTCCCAGACACCTTCGGTTTCTCGCCAGGTATCCCCCAACTTCTGCGCGGAGCCGGATTGCCAGACTTCTTCACCTACAAGCTCAACTGGAGCGAGACCAACAAGTTCCCCCACGACCTGTTTCTGTGGGAGGGTATAGACGGCAGTCGCGTTCTGGCGCACTCCTTCGAGAACCCCGGAACTGACTACAACGGTGACATCGCGCCTCTCGATATGTACGGCACCTGGCGCAACTTCAGGGGCAAGCGAAACCATCCCGAGAGCCTCTTCTCCTTCGGGTGGGGCGACGGCGGCGGCGGCCCGAGCGAGAAGATGCTCGAAAACTACGCCCGTCTCAAGGACTTCCCCGCGATGCCGCGCCTCAACATGGGCCGCGTGGACGAGTTTTTCGCAGCCATTCCGCGAGAAGGGCTCCCGAAGTGGGTTGGCGAACTCTACCTGGAGCTTCACCGTGGCACTTTGACCACCCAGGCCAGGGTCAAGAAGCTGAACCGGGAGGGCGAGCACCGGCTGATGGAAGCAGAAGCCCTATCCACGCTCGCCGCCCTCCGGGGTTATGAATATCCTGGCGATGAGCTGGAGCGCTTGTGGAAGGTATTGCTGCTCAACCAGTTCCACGACATCCTGCCGGGAACTTCGATCTCCGAGGTCTACGAAGATACCCATCGAGAACTCGAAGAAGTGGTGAACGGCGCGAAAAAACTGCGCGAACGCGCCTTGCAATATCTCTCCGAAGGAGACGAAACCGGCGACAAGGTCTTCGTGGCGAACACCGCTCTGCATCCCAGGTCTGTCACGGTGACTATACCCGCTGATTCAGACTCCTCAATGAGTGTCCTCGATGCGGAGGGTGAACCCTTGCCTGCGCAACAAACCGCGGACGGAATCCTCGTCCATGCCCCAGATCATCGGGTGCATGGGCTGGGATGTATCAACCTGCGTCTGGAGAATCCAGGTACCGCTTCACCGCCGAAACAGGCCGGCGTGCGGGTCGAGGAAGCTGAGACTCGAACCGTGATCGAGAACGATCTCTTGCGGGTCGAGATCGGCGGGGACGGAAGTCTTGACCGCGTCTACGACAGGGAGATGGAGCGGGAGGTCCTCGACGGACGGGGCAACAGGCTCGTCGTCTACACGGACAAACCGGCCCAGTGGGATGCATGGGACGTGCAGGAAGGCTACGAACTCGAAGGCGGGGAGATCCCCGGACCCACGAAAGTCGAAGTAGTCGAGGACGGTCCTCTGCGGGTATCCGTGCGCGTGGAGCGGCGGTGGCGGGATTCCAGCATCGTTCAGACGTACCGGCTTCTCTCAGGCTCGCGGCGGCTGGACATCGAGACGGACGTCGACTGGCACGAAAGACAGGTTCTCCTGCGGACCGTCTTCCCGCTGAACGTCCGCTCCCACGAGGCGACCTTCGAGACGATGTTTGGTGTGGTGAAGCGCCCGACGCACCAGAATACTTCCTGGGACGCCGCCCGGTTCGAGGTCTGCGGCCACCGGTTCGCCGACCTCTCCGAATCGGGATACGGTGCCGCCCTTCTGAACGACGGCAAATACGGCCACAGCGTAAAAGACAACGTGCTCGGGATCAGCCTGCTGAGGAGCCCGCTCTACCCCGACCCGTTCGCCGACGAGGGAGAGCACCACTTCACGTACAGCCTTTACCCGCACCCAGGCGGCTGGGCCGAAGGAGGAGTCGCCGATGCGGCCCTGGATCTGAACTCACCGCTAATAGCTACGACAGGCTCTTTGCCGGAGACAGACGCAACATCAGGGTTCTTGACGTTGGATGGTGTGAAGCTCGCGCTTGGTAGCCTGAAGATGGCTGAGGATGGGCGGGGTGTGATCCTGCGCCTCTACGAGCCACACGGCGCCCGTGGACGTTGCGCACTCCGGTTCGCCAACAGGGTGGAGAGCGCAGAGAGGGTCAACCTTCTCGAAGAGCCAGAAGGCGACTCGGTCGAGGTCGAAGGAGATGCGGTCAGGCTCGACGTGAAGCCGTTCGAGGCGGTCACGCTGCGTCTGAATCTTGAAAATGGGTAGGATAGCCTGGGAATCCACCGAAAGGGGAAAGCATGGAGCATAGACGACTGGGACGCATAGGCCGGGAGAACTCGGTGCTCATCTTCGGGGGCGCGGCGCTGGGGGAAGTTACTGAGGAGGCTGCTGACACCGCGATCTCACAGGCGCTCGAAGCGGGCATAGACCACTTCGACACAGCAGCCGACTACGGAGATTCCGAGCTTCAGTACGGAAGGTGGATGCCGGAGATCCGGGACCGCATCTTCCTCTCGACCAAGACCGGCGACCGCGAGAAGGACGCAGCGAAGCGTTCGATCCACAATTCACTCGAACGCCTGCGGGTGGATAACGTAGACCTGATCCAACTTCACGCAGTCTGCGACATAGAAGACCTCGACCTCGCGACCGGATCAGGCGGCGCCCTGGAAGCCGCTCTAGAAGCCAGGGACGAGGGCCTGGTCGGGGCCGTTGGCATCACAGGCCACGGCCACGAAGCGCCAGCGACACATCTCGAAGCCCTGCGTCGCTATCCGTTCGACACGGTGCTCACGCCCTGGAACTACGTGCTATCCACCGACGAGAACTACCGCCGCGACTTCGAGGCGCTCGTCGAGGAGACGCAGCTGCAGGAGACGGGACTGATGATCATCAAGACCATCTCGCGCAGGAACTGGACGGACGGCGACCCGCAGCAGAACCAGCGACGCTCTACGTGGTACGAGCCGTTCGAGGAGCAGGAGTACATAGACGCTGCCGTCTCGTTCGTGCTGGCGCGGCAGGAGGTCACAGGCATCGCGATGGCCGGAGACGTTGGCCTCGTCCCGAACATCATCGAAGCCGAGAAGAATCGGATGCCGCTGGAGAAGGCGGAAGAGACGCTCGCGAACGCCCCGGATTACTCCTCGCCGTTTATCACGATGCCTTTCTAGCCATATATAGGGATGTTCGTATAGGCGTTTTCGAGGAGTAGTTTTGCAGAAGGTAAGGTTCGGCAAGACGGACATGGAGATCACACCGATAGGCTTCGGGGCGTGGGCCATCGGCGGTGGTGGATGGGCCGCAGCCTGGGGTCCGCAGGACGATGACGAGGCCGTCGGCGCCATCCGGCGCGCCGTGGAACTTGGCGTGAACTGGGTGGACACCGCCGCCGTCTACGGGACGGGCCATTCCGAGGACCTGGTCGCACGGGCGCTCAAGAACGTCCCGGAGGCCGACCGTCCATACGTGTTCACCAAGTGCTCGCTCGTGTGGGACGACAACCGTGAGATCAGCAACGTCCTCAAGGCCGCATCGGTGAAGCAGGAATGCGAGGACAGCCTGCGGCGTCTCCAAACAGACGTCATAGATCTGTATCAGATCCACTGGCCCAGGCCAGAAGATGACATCGAGGAAGGCTGGCGGGCGCTCGCGGAACTGAAGGAAGAGGGCAAGGTCCGCCACATCGGCGTCTCGAACTTCGACGCGGGCCAGATGGATCGCATAAAGGACATCGCGCCCATCGAGACGCTCCAGCCACCTTACAACATGCTCGACCGGGGCGTGGAGGAAGAGATCCTGCCCTACGCCGGCCAGAATGACATCGGCGTGATCGTGTACTCCCCGATGCGGAGCGGCCTGCTCACGGGCAAGATGACCCGCGAGCGCGTCGAGAACATGCCGTCAGACGACTGGCGCCGCGACACCGATGACTTCAACGAACCGAAGCTCTCCGAGAACCTGAAGCTCGTCTCCGTTTTAGAGGAGGTCGGGGGCGCCCACAACGCCTCGCCGGGCGAGGTCGCCATCGCCTGGACACTGCGCAACCCCAACGTGAGCGCGGCAATCGTCGGCGGGAGGAGGCCGGATCAGGTAGACGGCATCATCGGCGCCGCCGATCTTCGCCTCACGAACGAAGAGATCGAGCGCATAGAGGCAGCCATCCCGCAGGGCTAGACTCAGTTGCAATGTCTGTGCGAGGCCGCCTCCCGGCGGCCTCGCATTTTTCTACTGCCAAGAGACTTCGATTCTAGGCAACTGGATATTCAGTCGTCTGAGTCAGGTTGGTATGTTCTGATAGTAGTCCAGCTTCGGCTCTTGTACCTTCGTCCAGCTGTATCAATCGCTATGGCGAATGCAGAAGCATGAAACGGTACGTCGTCGAAGGCGGCTCCGACCCCTACGAGGTCTTCACCCCACACCTCATGGTCTCCGTCTGCCAGCTTCTGTGAAGGTTCAAGTCCCTCCTTCTTCAGGGGATAGCGTCGACTGCTTCCCACGGCCCGCACCTCGACAGCCTGGATCTTGACCCCGAGGAATCCCGTGTTGGTGACTACGGCCCGAAAAACTGGAAGGTCATGCCCAATGTACACCTGCCTCCCTTGCTCATCTTTTTTGTAGATTGGCTCGGCGTCGATTTCCGTGACGATCCTCACCTTCACACGATCACGGTAGATGTTGTACAGAAGGCTTGAAGCCCCTAAAAAGCCTGAGAGGGTGATTCCTGTCCAGACCGCCCAGTTGATACCTTCGTGCATTAGCTGCGCCGTCCGAAAATCCTCTTGCACATTAAGAGATTCTCTATGCCTATGTTCGTGATGACACTCCTCTCCTGACGTGTCCATTATGGTCTATTCGACTCCTTTGTCCACTTCACCGCCTACTCTTTTCGGTCATGTCTGTGAGGGGCGCTGCTCGGGTATGCGCTGGCTTTCTGATTCTTGGCTTCCCTTCGCCCGATCCTACCTCTTCTTGGCAAGTGTCTGGAATGCGCGTCGCTGAGAAACGATGATACGATCAGCAGCAACCCTTCTGAAGAAGGAGGAAGTACGCGTGGCCAAGCCGAAGAAAAAAGCTAAACGGGATGCGGGGAGGAAGGCATCCGGTGTTAAGAAGAGCGGGAGCCCGACGGGTTCGGGGAAGAGCATCGCCACGGACGGGAAGTCAGCTAACGCCCCAGAGCCCAACAGCGCAGTCCCCGCGATAGGCATACTCCGCGAGGTAGGAGGCATCCCTGTCCCCCTGGCCTCCGAACTGGCCGGGATCTTGTCCGATGATCAGATCTCACCTGACGAATTGAGCATGCCGGTCTACGGGAACTACTGTGGGATGGGGCACGGAGATCCAACCGGCAAGATGCCGCCGATAGACGCGGTCGATGCCGTATGCCGGGAGCATGATATGTGCTACGAGAGCCTCGGCGACTTCGAGCCCTGGTGTGATCTCGAACTCGTAGGGAGTATGCCGGACGCCATAGCTCGCACCCCGTCTCCGCTTGGGAAACAGGCGGGTGTTCTGGCGCTACTGTATTTCTCGATAGCTGAACGGAACCTCGCGCTGGGTAAAACCCTCTTCAAGAAAACCTGACATGGAACGCCGAGAAGGTACCCGGAGGTTTGTTTTGCGAGATTCTGCATAAAACCAGGAGCAACTCCGAATCCAGAACGTTTTTTACGGCCGAGAACGCCGATTATTGAAGGCTTGCGTGTATCGGCCACTGGTGTTCCTGGTGTCGAACGATGTAAGGGGGATCTCGCGGATCTTCCCATCAGTCCCAGAGCAGGAGGTGTGGCGTGGCAAAGGAGCCGGTACCCAAAGACGAAGGAACTCAAGAAACACCGACCCGTCAGGACGTGGACGTTTTGCTCGACGTTTCGGAGCTCGAGGTCGACAAGATCAGCCTCGAGGTCGAGGGTCTGAGGGCGCACGTCTCCGTGCTCGCGGAGCTTGCGAGCCTCGTGAGCTTGCAGATCGGGGTGGACGCGAGGCTGGATCGGGTGAAGCTGGAGATCGAAGGTGTGCGGGCGAAGGTACTCTTGAAGGTCAGGCTCGAGGACATCCGTGCCATTCTGGAGAAGGCCCTGGAGACGGTGGCCGAGCATCCAGAGATCCTGGAGAACCTTACCCGGACGTTGGACGAGGTGCTCACCGGGAAGCTGAGCGATGCGCTGGGCGCGCTAACGACGACCCTCGAGGACCTCGAGGAAGGTGCCACGGTGGACGGTCCCCTCAAGAGCAGCCTGGAAGAAGTTCGAGCGACCCTCGAAGGAATCCTCAACGACGCAGAGCAAGGAGTTGCCCGTGGGGCTCTGCCCGCTGGACCTGCGGAAGGCACACCGTCGAGTCCCTGAAAAGATAGGAAGGATCCTCCGGTAGGAGGGCTTCTCCGCGCCCCTCGCAGTCCTCCGATGCCAGGTAGAGGGGGCCAGCGGCCGGGTCGAGGGTCCTGCGGGCGGCGTGGAGGGCCTTGCGGAGGCTGTCTATTAGAGGCCGCTCTCCTGCGCGAGTCGGGCCAGGAGATCCATCGCCTGCTCACGGCGGCGACGATCGGGAGCCAGGGCGAGAAGCTTTACCAGGGCGGCAGCCTTCTTCAGATGCCACTCGTCTTGCCGGATGGTCCGGGAGCCTACCGAGACGAGACTCGAAACCCGCCAGGCAACCATACCCGTACCGCCTTGGACCGAGTCGCGCCCTCAAAGCCAGCGGAGGAAATCATCCCCATCCTTCGTCTACACTCGGAAGCAGCGCTTCCCGCTCTATCGTTTGTCATTTTACAAGATCGAAGCACGCGCCCACGAATCAAAGAAAAGTCGGGCGGATCACAGACCATCCGTTGCAGATGACCTTTTCTTGGGGCCCTTGCCTCGCCTTCTAGATGAGTGATATTTGAAACTTTTCTAGGCTAACACCAGAGTACGCTGCCAGGATGAAGTTCGCAGAATCTAACCTCCATGCAAACCTGTGCTAGCGGCCACCGATTGTCTCTCGCGCCCTACAGCCAGCTATGCGCCCGCCACTTCGTGAGATTGCTACTCTACGTTCGGATTGCAAGCAACGTTGTTCTCGTTGGTTATGAACGGCACGAATGGGGGCTCGGAATAATGAGCATTGCCGGGATTGTTGTAGCCGGAGTGCCCGTCCTCCTGGGCGACGTGGGAGATATATTGCCCGGGACGTTCGCTTTTGCATGCAGACGGACCAAGCTCTGCCGCGAACGCGGGTGCGACGCTGGCCGCAAACATGACTGTCACTACAGAAACTCCCGCGATGATGCGCCTCATCTAGCCTCCTCCGTGCTGACTATCCTCGATGAATCGTCCCGCCCTCGGAAGCATGTCAGCCGCCAGGGACCGCGTCTACCCCAAATTAGCAAGTGAGGACCCTACCTATGAGGATATATGCAGGCAGCCTTCAAAAACCTGCAGATGGGCTACGCGAGCGCGATGGAAGTTGTGTTGTTCCTGATACTGCTGGCCTTCACCGCCTTCCAGTGGCGGATAACTCGCCAGGGCGATGGCGTCTAGCGAAAGGAGTGTGAGATGCTCAAGTCGATGTCCGCGGCCGCGAGCCTGGGGAAGAAGGAAGGGTCCGGCGGGTTCAAAGTCGGTAACGCCGTGGTCTTGGCGCTTCTGGTGTTGGGCGCGCTGCTTATGCTCTTCCCGATCTACTGGATGTTCGCAACGGCGATACGGCCCACCGACCACTTGTTCGACGGCAAGTTCGACATCATCCCCAACGACCTCGTGTGGAGCAACTTTTCTACAGCGTGGAGCAGCCTGCCGTTCGAGACGTACTACATAAACTCGTTCGCGATCGCGCTCATCGCCGTGGTCGTGACGGTGTTCATCAACCTGCTGGCAGGGTACACGTTCGCCAAGTACAAATTCTGGGGGCGCGACGTGCTTTTCTTCATGCTGCTCGCCACGTTGATGATCCCGATTCAGGTCATCATGGTCCCCGAGTTCTTCGTGGTCGCGAAGCTCGGGTGGGTGAACACCTGGTGGGGTGTGCTCGTGCCGCGGGCGGCTGAGGCTTTCGGCATCTTCATGGTCAGCCAGTTCATGGTCAGCATCCCTGATGAGCTCATAGAGGCTGCGAGACTCGATGGGGCAGGGGAGTTCGAGATCTTCCGTAAGATCGTGCTGCCAAATTCGTGGCCCGTGATCGCGGTCCTCACCATATTCACGTTCATGTGGCGCTGAAACGATTTCTCGTGGCCGCTGGTCGTGCTCCACGACCCATCGTCGTACACGGTGCCGCTCGGGCTGAACTTCATGAAGGGCCTGTACTATACGGACTGGACCGGCTTCATGGGCATGTCGCTGGTCTCCATCCTGCCGACGCTTTTGATCTTCGTCTTCTTCCAGAGATACTTCGTGCAGGTAATAGCCGGCAGCGGTATGAATTAGGCTGGATATGCACCGGATAATCAGAGACAGAAAGGAAGGATCGACATAACCAGGATAGCTTTCATCGGCGCTGGGAGCGTCGTGTTTACCAAGAACCTGCTCACCGACATTCTGAAGTTCACCGAGCTTCGCGGGGCGGCCATCGCCCTGCACGACATAGACCCCGAACGCCTGGAGACTGCCGGGATGATGGCTCGCTGGACCTCGGAGCAACTCGGCGCGGGCGCGAAGATCGAAGAGCACCTCGACCGGCGGTCGGCGCTCGACGGGGCGGACTTCGTTATAAACATGGTCCAGATCGGGATGCACCAGGCAACGCTCACGGACTTCGAGATCCCACGCCGCTACGGCCTGAAGCAAACTATAGGCGACTCCATGGGTGTTGGCGGCATCTTCCGTGGCCTGCGCACCATCCCGTTCATGATGGACCTGGCCCGTGACATGGAGGACCTCTGTCCCGGCGCGCTCCTCCTGAACTACACCAACCCCATGGGCATCCTCACGTGGTCGGTGTACAGAGCCTTCCCCGATCTCAACGTCGTCGGCCTCTGCCACAACGTGCCGTACACGGTGCGCGAGATCGCCGCATACATCGGAGTGCCGCACGAGGAATTAGTTTATGAAGGGGCCGGTATCAACCACGTAGTCTGGCTTACCCGACTGGAACATAACGGTGAGGACGCATACCCGCGACTCTTCGCTGCGATGGAAGACCCGGAGATCTACGCGAAGGACAGGGTGCGTTTCGAGTTGATGCGCCGCTTCGGGCGCTTCGTGACCGAGTCCAGCGAGCACAACGCCGAGTACACACCTTACTTTCTGCGGGACGACGGCCTGATCTCCCGCTACGACGTTCCAGTGGACGAGTACGTGCGCCGCAGCGAGCAGAACCTCATCGAGTACGCCGAGACCCGCCGCAAACTCCTGGCAGGTGAGTCATTCCCGCTGGAGCGCAGCGTGGAATACGGCTCGCTCATCATCCACTCGTTCGTCACCGGCCAGCCGCGCATGGTCTACGCAAACGTCGAGAACACGGGCCTCGTCACCAACCTCCCTGACGACTGCTGCGTGGAGGTTGCGGCCGCCGTGGATGGGACCGGCATCAAGCCGTGCCACTACGGAGAACTACCTCCGCAGCTCGCGGCCAACTGCACGCCGCACGTGGCGGTGCAGGATCTTACGGTGCGGGCAGTGCTAGAAGGAAATCGGGACCACGTCTACCACGCGGCCATGCTCGACCGCCACGCATCAAGCGTCCTGTCCCTGGAGGAGATACACGACATGGTGGACGATCTGATCTCCGCACACGCAGACGTCCTGCCGGAGGCGATAAGAAGCTAGATTTTTGGAGGCCCAGAAGATTCGCGTACTACGAGCGAGGTCGCAAGCTCGACTCTGCTGCTCTCCAGCTTCTCTCCCGCGATGGTTTGCAGCAGCATCCTGGTTGCGAGGGCGCCCATCTCCCTGACGGGCTGGCGGACTGTAGTGAGGGCTGGTGTCAGTAGTCGCGAGAGCGGCAGGTCGTCGAAGCCGATCACGCTCACGTCGTCCGGCGTGCGCAACCCGGCTTCGTACAGCGCCCGGTAGACGCCCATCGCCTGGAGATCGTTGCCAGCGAAGATCGCGGTCGGCGGCTCGTCGAGTCGAAGCAGGTTCTTTGCAGCCTCATAACCCGTCTCCGCCACGAACCCTCCGGCCTGATGAAGGCGCGGATCTACTGCCACACCCGCTTCTTGCAGGGCCGTGCGGTAGCCTGCGACCCTCTCCCTGGTGGATTTGAAAGAAGGCCCGCCGATGATGGCGATTCGCCGATGCCCGAGCGAGAGCAGATGCTCCGTCGCGGCGAATCCTCCCGCGAAGTTGGTCGCGCCCACAGAGGCCACGCCGACCGGGATCTCACCCCGATCATCGACCAGCGCGACCGGGATGCCGCGGTTATGTAGCTCCGCAAGGTGGGTGAAGTGCTCGTCGGGCAAGACCAGGATGGCCCCATCGGTGCCGTGTTCGAGTACCCGCGCCATCCAGCGCCGATGGCGTCTTTCCTCGTCGTGGGTCGCCGTGAGAACCATCGAGAGGCCAGCGCGTTCCAGCGTCTCCTCGACGCCGCGGATGATCTCAGCGTGGTAAGGGTTGTCCACCTCTTTGACCACGAGGTTGACGGACCCGGAGCGTCCAGCGCTCAAAGCGCGCGCGGCCCCATGCCTGACGTAGCCGCGCTCGGCGATCACACGCTCCACCCGCTCCCGAGTCGTCGCCGCCACCCCAGGCTGCCCGTTCATCACCTTCGAGACCGTGGGCTTGGAGACCCCGGCGAGGGCCGCAATCTCAGCCATCGTGGGCTTCCCGTTTCCTGAACGGCGTCGTCTCATTCCAGCCTTCTAAAAACCGGTTTCCAAACAGAAGGGCCGGTTGGGAAAGCGAGGAGGACGGTAATGGCTAGAGGTCTGTCGCGGCGTGATTTTCTGCGCGCTGGCGGGGGAGCGTTGGTGGGGGCCTACGCGCTCGGTCTGGCTGGTTGCGGTGGCGAGGAGGGCAGTTCCGGGGGTAGCAACTCACTCGAGTTCTGGGCTTTCGACGAGGGAAGGGCGGATCTGGCGCGGGCGGCCCTCAAGACCGATGCCTGGAAGAAGGAGTACGGGAAGGTGAAGGTCAACTTCAGGATCTTCCCCTACGAGCAGATGCACGACAAGCTCCTGACGGCGCTCGTTTCCGGGAAGGGCGCGCCTGACATCGCGGACGTGGAGATCTCACGCTTCTCCAACTTCATCAAGGGTGATGACCTTCCGTTCGTGGACCTGACGGGCAAGATCGGGAGCGATATAGACGACGTGTACAAGCCTGCGGCCAACCGATCCGTGGACCTGGAACGGCAAGATCTACGGGGTCGGCAACGAACTGAACACATGCGTCCTCGCCTACCGCAAGGATCTGATGGACGGCGCTGGCATCAAGATGCCGCTCGACACCTGGGACGACGTGGTTGCTGCGGGTCAGGAGCTATCCAACGCCGACCGCAAGATGTTCGCCCTGCACGACCTTGCGTTCGGGGATCATTACATGCTCTCCCAGAGCGCTGGCACCGCGTACTTCGATGGCAGCGGCAAATACATCGGGGACAACGACAAGAGCGTCGAGGCCATGCAGTTCCTCCACGACATGGTTTACAAACTGGATATCGCCGGGATCGCCTCCGTCGTCGCCAGCGACAACTGGTATCCGCCGCAGTACAGGGCCGCCTTCAAGGCGGAGAAGTTCTTCTCGCTCTTCGGGCCGCCGTGGCATCTCAGCTTCCTGCTCACTGACGTTCCGGATCAGTCGGGCAAGTGGACCGTGCAGAAGTTGCCTTCGGGGCTCGGAGACGGGCTGCCGACCGCCAATTTCGGCGGCACGGGCCAGTGCATAACCACGCAGAGCGGGGACGTGGACGCGGCATACGACCTCGTCCGCATAGCCAACCTCACGACCGAGGGCGTGGTCGCGGACTTCAAGGCTCGGACGGCGTACCCGGCGTACAAGCCAGCGTATGAGGACCCTGCGCTTCAGCAGCCCCAGGAGTACTTCGGGGGACAGAAGATAGGCCAGATCTACTCGGAACTCGCAGGCCAGTTGCCGACGTTCAACCAGTCTCCGGTGTGGGGGCAGGCAACCGAGGCGCTCGCCCGGGATGTCGTCACCCCGGTCATGCAGGACAAGGAGGACGCCAGGTCCACGCTTACCAGCCTGGCCGATACCATCGCGAGCATGAAGCAGTAGGCGGACCCATAGCGTGGCCCAAACGACCCAGCAACAGGAGAGCCGGGGACGCAAACTCGGCAGGAGGAGGGCTAGCGGCAGGGGTACCATCGCGCCGTACCTTTTCCTGCTGCCGTTCTTCCTCATCTACGCGACGTTTCTCGTCTATCCCGTACTTGCCGCGTTCCGGCTGAGCTTCTTCGAGTCCTCTGGCTTCGGTGGCGACACGTTCACCGGCCTCGACAACTACGTGCGGCTGGCGCAGGACCCGCGCTACCTGGAAGCCCTGAAGAACACCACCCTGTATGCGCTGGCGAGCGTCTTCGTACTCAGCCCGCTGGCGCTTTTGGTGGCTGTGACTATTCGGTCTTTCGTGGTGCCGACCGCGGCTTTCAAGAGCTTCTACCGCATAGTGTTCTTCCTGCCGTTCATCACGTCATTCGTCGTGATCGCCCTGATGTTCAACCTTGTCTTCAACAACGACTTTGGCCTCCTGAACAACGCGCTCTCCGCGGTCGGGTTGCCCACTGTCGATTGGCTGAAGAACGAGCAGGTGTCGCTGCTTGCGATAGTCATGGTCGGTATCTGGACTTTCCTTGGGATCAACGCGTTGTACTTCCTCACGGGGTTGCAGAATATCCCCGAAGAGGTCATTGAGGCGGCGGCGGTGGATGGGGCGAACAGGTTGCAGACCTTCTGGCGGATCACGCTTCCGCTTCTGAGGCCCGTGATCCTGTTCGTCATAGTGCAGGCTACGATCTTCTCGTACCAGCTATTCGAGATACCGTTCCTGCTCACCAACGGCGGCCCTTCGGACTCGACCTTGACGCTCGCTATCTACCTGTACGAGGTTGGGTTCAGGGAGTTCGATAGGGGATATGCCTCGGCTATCGGATATTCGCTGGCGATAATCGCGATAGTCCTGGCGGCTGCGCAGTTGCTCCTGGCCCGCAGGTTCGACAGGTAAGGAGGTTCGGCGGAGATGGTGGGAAACAGGTTCTGGACGAGGTTCTGGCAGATAGCCGTCAACGCCGTGTTGCTTGTAGTCGTGATCCTGTTCTTGATGCCGTATCTGTACATGGTCAGTTCATCGTTCAAAGAGGGTGGTGAGATCTTCTCGATCCCTCTCAAACTACTGCCCGATGGACTATATCTCGGGAACTACGAACTACTCTTCGAGAAGACTAGCTTCGTGCGCTGGTTCGCAAACAGCGTCTTCGTCGGCCTCTCGCGCACGGCGCTTGCAGTGATCGTCTCGGTGATGGCTGGATACGCCTTCGCCAAGTTCGATTTCCGCTTCAAGAACGCGCTGTTCCTGTTCGTGATCGCCACGCTCACACTCCCGATCT
>JAABUS010004522.1_pt1 | contig 19888 bp, 18 predicted proteins | sample 5560161 | NCBI WGS metagenome assembly JAABUS01 (sample SAMN10711885, study PRJNA513376) | rock metagenome | isolation source: Antarctica rocks | place: Antarctica: Victoria Land, Trio Nunatak nord | collected 2016-01-04 | reverse complement strand
CCTATCTCGTCTTCCCCAACTGGACAACGCTCATGCAGACCCTGATCGACTCAAAACCGCCGCCCCACGTCGAGACCCAACTCACACGGTGAGGCTAGTACAGCCCAACAGCCAATTAGAATCGCTGGTGTGAAGGCTGGCGCACTCGACCGCCGGCCGGTTTCGTGCAACATCGCGGTTCCGATCTACGTTCGCGAGGGCGTGGAAGCCTACATGCTGGCCTACGAGGATTCGACTTTCCGCACCGTCGTGATGCAAGGGCTGCGCGCCCTCGGGATCGCCATTGACGACGAGGACATGATCCCCGAGCGCGCGATGCGGAAGCCCCGCAAGCGGGATGTGAAGCCGGACGATACTTCCGAGACGCTGAAACCAACGTCGATCCGCTTGCCCCATTACGTCCGCGCCCGTGCGGAGGAGTACCTGCTCGGGCACCCGCAGATGCGGTTCCGGCACCTGGTCATGGCGGCCCTCAAGGAACTCGGGATCGAGGTCAACGACGATGACTTGGTGGCGGAGCGGCAGAACGTGCTTGCCGTGGCTCGAGTATAGTAAGACCCTTCTCGCGGCTGAAATCAGTCGTCCTCCGGCGCATTTCGTCAGGCGGTGCGAGCGTACCGATCACCGTTATGCTCGGCGGCCCGGCGTTATGAAACTTGGCCGCGCATTCATCGTGTTGAATGCGCCACCAGCCATGCTACCAACCAAATTGGCCAGTGCCGGCCTCGACAAACCGACCACGCCGGTAGCACGTTGATACGCGCTTAGCTCAGTGACGGTTCGGCGCGCTATCTTGGGCTTTAGGAAACGGCACATGAACGAGCTCTACGACGCTGACGTTTTGGAGTGGTCCGAGCAGCAAGCCCGGTTGCTGCGCCAGCACGTGGCGGGCGAGGCAGGCAACGAGGCCCCTGATTGGACCAACATCATCGAGGAAGTCGAAAGCGTGGGACGCAGCGAACTCAACGCCGTCGAGAGCCTGTGGACGCTCGCCTTCCTGCATGACCTGAAAGCGGAGGCATGGCCGCTGTCGCGCGACGAGCCGCATTGGCGAGCCGAGGCCCGGCTGTTCCGCCGACAGGCACGGCGGAAGTTCACCCCGGCCATGCGCATTAAGATCGACTTGGCCGGGCTGTATGGCGACGCGCTCACAGGTATGCCCGAGATCATGGACGGCCAGCAGCCCTTGCCCGTGCCGGGTACCTGCCCCGTCACGCTGGACGATCTGCTGAGCGATTAGCGAGGCTTGGCCCGGCGCCGCGATCCCATACTGACGACGTTGCTGCTGGGCTTTGCCGAAAGACGACCAGGGTTTCAGCCAGCGATAGCACGGGCGCATTCGAGCGCTCGGGCATAATCGGTCATCAGCGGAAAGTGCCGCTGGAACTCGATGACCGCGGACAGGTCTCCGTCCTCACGGAATGCACGGCGAATCGCCGCAGCAGTCGATTGATCGACGCAGAACATCGCATCATGTTGAGGCACCGCACCAAAACGAGCAAGCGACGAGGTCGTGACCATGCCGCGCTAGGTGCGCCAGCTATCGGAGAAGACCCCTGACCCCTTTCGAAGCCCAAGCACTACAGAATGACGCTGCAGCCCGCGGTACGTGGCTCGTATGGATCGTCAGCACGGCCGACCATCAGGGCGGGTCCTGCCTGCCCGGTGCATTGATCGCGGAGACCTTAGACAAACTGAGGACGCAGGTGTCGGCCGGGCTCACGCGGCGAAACTGGACCTTGATGTTGCCGCCGGATGTGATCGAGACCTGGGACTAGCCCAACAACTCCGTCCGCCATCCCGTGCGCTTGCAGGTTCAGAAAAGAGCTAGACGTACTCAATGTATATCGGTTGAATACCATCCAGATATGGAACGGGAATATGCGTGATAGTTGTTGTAGGTCATACAAAGGGCGGGGTGGCTAAGACCAGTCTGGCACTCGCGCTGGCTATCCGGCGTGCCAGCCAAGGGCGCGACGTGCTGCTGGTTGATGCCGACGAGCAACAGACGGCCAGCAAGTTTGCCGCGCTTCGCACAAGCCTGGAGCACGAAGGTGCTCGCTATCAAACCGCCGCCTACACAGGGCGGGCCGTGCGCGACCAGGTGCGGACCCTAGCTCCCCGGTTCCAAGATACGATCATCGACGTGGGCGGCCGGAACACCGACAGCCTGCGTGCGGCTTTGATGGTGGCGGATCGCCTTGTGGTTCCAGTTCCGCCTGCGTCGTTCGAGGTGTGGGAAATCGAAACTATGGACGACCTGGTGGGCGAGGCGCGTGGGATGAACGAACGGCTCGACGCCATCTCGATCCTGTCGATGGCAGACCACCGCCGCAGCCGCAATAACGCAGAGGCTGTTGCCGCACTCCAGGAGGCCAAGCACATCTCCTACTCAGGCGTGCTGGTTCACAGTCGGGTTGCCTGGCAGGAAGCCCAAGCCGTAGGACGTGCCGTGTTCGAGATGGCGCGGCGGGATGCCAAGGCGTCGGCCGAGGTTGAAGCTCTCACTGTCACTGCTTTCAAATGAGGACCGAATGACTATCGCGCGCATACCTAGAAAATATCCAACTGATATACGTTCGGAAGACGCCTTCATTCAAGGCAAGCCGCCACAAACTGCGACGGAGAAGCCGGCAACCAAGACCTCGATCATGCTGCGGATCGATCCCGGCTTGTTGGCTGACATCACGCGGAAGGCGCGAACCGCCGGGCTGACGCGATCCGCTTGGATCCATTCCACGCTGACCAAGGCTGCCCGAAGCGAGAATTAGATGTAGCGGCTTGCACTTATCTGCGGTCGGGCGCGACCTTATCGGCCTGAACCGGCTCACGCTTGCTGGGATTATCCGATGCGTCTGGCTCACGCTCGGTGGGCTCTTGGCCACTTTCGATGAAAGCGTCACGGTCGGCTCCTAAGGAAGGCGGGTTGTCCAGGGGTTGGGTCAACATATCTGGAACGGCTTCATCTAAAGTGGCCAAGAGCCGCTCGGTGATCCTGGGCGCACGATCGGTGCGACGGGCTTGCACTTATCGGCCCTGGCGCACGCTCGCTGGGACTGAGGCGGGCTGCGGTTGGTTGGGCAGGAAAACGGACGGACACTGTTGAGGAAATAGACCCCGGATGGATAAGCTGGAGAGCTACGCCGCCTTCGGGGCGAGCATGACATTGTAGCCCAGGTTGCTCAGGCGTTGAACCAGCTTGGCCGTGGAGCGCTTGCGGGCGACCTGGTCGAGGTAGCTCTCGCCCAGGTCGCGGAAGGCTTCTCCGGTGCTCAACATATGGAACGCGGCGATGAGCAGCTTGTGCGCGATAGCCATGATCGCCCGCACCGGGCCACGGCGGGCACGCAGGCGGTTGTACTTGTCGCGGTAGTAGCTGCCCTTGGTCCGCACCGCGGCAGAGGCTGCAGCGAACAGCGCCGACTTAAGGAACACGTTGCCCCGGCGCGTCCCAGCACCCTTCGGCTTGCCGGCGCTCTCGTAGTTGCCTGGTGCGACCCCGGCCCAGGCTGCCAGCCGGCGCGCGGTGGCGAACACGTCCATGTCGGTGCCGATCTCGGCGATGATCGAGGCGGCCGTCACCCAGTCCACGCCGGGGATCTGCATCAGCAGCCTGTGCTGGGCTTGGAAGGGTTCGAGCTGGGCGCCGATGCGGGCGTCGAGTGCCTCCAGGTCCTGATCGATCGCCTCCAGGCTGCGGAGCTGCATGCCGAGCAGGAAGCACTGGTGCTCGCGCATGCGCCCGTCGAGTGCCGCCTCGAGGGCGGCGTGTTTGCGCCGCATCCGCCCACGCGCGAGGCCCGCCATCTCGGACGCGTTGTTCGTGCCAGCGGCGAGCGCCTCCAGCATGGCCATGCCCGACACGCCGAACACGTCGCTGGCGACGCCGGACAGCTTGATGTTGGCGCCTTCCAGCAGCTTCAGCACGCGGTTGCGCACCGCCGTCCGCGTCTCGATCAGGGTGCGCCGGTGCCGTACCAGCTCGCGCAGGTCGCGGATCGCGGGCGGGGGCACGAAGCTCTTGGCGACCAGGCCGTGGCGGACCAACTGCGCAATCCACTCCGCGTCCTTCACGTCGGTCTTGCGGCCCGGCACGTTCTTGATGTGGTGGGCGTTGCCGACGATCAGGTCAAAGTGCCCTTCCAGCATGGCGTAGACCGGCTTCCAGTAGACGCCGGTGCTCTCCATGCCGACGTGGGTGACACCATGCTCGGCCAGCCACGCTCGCAAGGACTCCAATTCGCGGGTGGTCGTGCCAAAGCTGCGCAGCAGTTTTTGCGCCTTGCGCCCTGGTGCGCCGATCAGGACGCAGCAGACGACACTGGCCTGGTGGACGTCCAGACCAGCGCAACGTTCGAGAATAACCTCCATCGCCAGCACCTGTCATGAGTGGACGGGGTGATGGCCGTTGCGCTGCAGGCAAAATCAGATACTGCTGATCGTGCTCGCCAAAGCTGGCGGCGACAAAGGATGATGCCTGAAAACAGCGCGGACCGATCTGCTGGGCGGAGTTGAAACATCCAGTATCCGTCGGCCTCCAAACGGCCACCGGGAACGGAGATGGAGCGTCACCCGGCAACCGACAACAACGCGCCCCATTTCCTCCCCATGATGGTGCGCGCCGCGCGCGCGGTTGATCTGCTGGCGAAATCAGGTAGGCGCAAAAACAGTCCGTACTATGTGCGCTATAGTTTAGAAAAATAAGAATATTTTACTAGGATTGTCCGATTTTAGTCCATAAGGTCAACCCGACTTCCCGCATCAGTTTATGCAGTTGGGCAGTCCGGCGACTTCGCTAACAGTATCCGGAGGCTTTGTTGCCTGCTGGGTCCGGACGGCGCGAAGCCATGTGAACAGCCTCTCTCCCGGGCAAGGAACCCATGTAGGGTTTCAACGTGTCCGCACCGAGCGCCTGCACGGGTTTCCTGCCAAGTTCTAGTCCCGCCGGCGGGCGCGTGCCCAGCCCCGCATGACTGCTTGCACGCCACCAGACCAAGGAACCTCCGGCATGATCGACTTCTACTACGAATTCGCCTCCCCCTACAGCTCATCGCAGCCCAGCGGCTTCCCGCCCTTGCGGCGAAGGCTGCGCAGGGCGTGCGCTGGCGACCCATCGAACTCGGAAAGGTGTGGGCGGATCGGGGCATACTCGACGCCTACGGCGCGATCCGGAAGGCCAAGCGGGCGTATATCATGGCCGACGCGCAACGCGTGGCGGCTGACCTAGGCGTCACGCTCACGATGCCGGCGGTCATTCCACCCGACGCGACACTGGCACGGCTTGCGGTCCACGGCCTCGATGCCCTGAGGCCCGGCCTGGGTGAAGTGCTGACGCTCAACCTATGGCGCCGGCTTTGGGGTGAAGGTGGCAGCATCTCGACAAAGGACGACCTCGTTGCGGCTGCGCCCGAGGGCGTCGGTCCTGACACGCTGCTGGCCGCAGCGGAGGACCCGGCATCGCGCAGCAGGCTTGATGCTGCGAACGCCGATGCCGTCGCCTCGTCGTGCTTCGGGGTGCCATGGCTCGTGGCGAACGGCGAAGCCTACTTCGGTCAAGACCGGCTTGAACTGATGATGCGGCGCCTGGCTGCTTGACCATGCACCCGATGACGGCAAACGTGCGCCGGGGCCGATGAGTGCAAGTCCGTGTCACAAAGCCCTCGATTACCGAGCGTGAGCCAGATGCCACCGATAATTCCAGCGAGTGTGAGCCAGGTCAGGCCGATAAGTGCGCGCCCGGTCGCGGATGAGTGCAAGCCGCTACAGCTACCGGTGTGAGAGCGGACAAGGAAACAACTGTCTCGTGCGACGTCGATATTTCAGCCACGACTGAGTGCAGCCGTGCCAACCACCATTTTGTGTATATAGGGTATTGATGTCCCGCGAAGTCATGGAATTCGATGTCATCATCGTGGGAGCCGGCCCTGCCGGCCTCGCTGCTGGCATTCGCCTGCGCCAACTTGCCGCATCGCGCGGTCACGACGTGACGGTGTGCATCGTTGAAAAAGGGTCTGAGGTCGGCGCTCACATCCTTTCGGGGGCCGTCATCGATCCCATTGCGCTGACCGAGCTTCTCCCTGACTGGCCAAGCCAAGGCGCCCCACTCGTCACACCCGTGACCGAAGATCGCTTCCTGTTCCTGACGGAGACGAAATCCTACGCCTTCCCCAGTTGGCTGCTTCCTCCGCTTATGAAAAATCACGGCAACTATATTGTAAGCCTCGGTCAAGTCTGCCGGTGGATGGCAGTGCAAGCCGAAGCCCTTGGCGTCGAGATCTTCCCAGGTTTCGCCGCCTCCGAAGTACTCTTCCATGACGATGGAAGCGTAAAAGGCGTGGCGACCGGTGACATGGGCGTCAGCCGCGATGGGCAGCGCAAGGCTAGTTTCGCGCAGGGCGTGGAACTGCACGCGAAGTACACCCTGCTCGCTGAAGGTGCGCGGGGCTCATTGAGCAAGCAGGTAACAAATCGCTATAACTTGGCAAAGGGTTGCGATCCGCAGAAGTTCGGCATCGGAATCAAAGAATTGTGGGAGGTTGATCCCGCCGTGCATCGGGCAGGCTTGGTCGAGCATTCGCAAGGTCGGCCGCTTGGCCGCAATGCCGGCGGCGGCAGCTTCATGTACCACCTGGAGGGCTGCCAGGTGTCGCTCGGCTTCGTCGTGCAACTGGACTACGAGAACCCCTACTTGTCGCCCTTCGACGAATTCCAACGCTTCAAGGCGCATCCCTCCATCAAGCGCTATCTCGTCGGCGGCAGGAGGGTTTCTTATGGAGCTCGGGTGATCAACGAAGGCGGCTTACAGTCCGTACCCAAGTTGACGTTCCCTGGCGGCGCCTTGATCGGCTGCGCCGCCGGGTTCGTAAACCTGCCGCGGATCAAGGGGACCGTCGCAAGATTGGGGGTTGTAACATTGTCGGGCTTGATCCGATCGGAAGCGAGGCTGGTGCTGGCCGGTGTCCGACACGAAACAGTCCCCGCCTACGCCACGCACCACGCCGACCGGCACCGGACAATGTTACGACCCCCAATCTTGCGGCAGTCCCCATCGACCGGCAATGCCGACTATGGCGCGCTGCAGCCATTGCTGCGGGGCTGCATCAACGTCGAGCTCATCTTCGAACAGTGGGACCAACTGGTCCGGCTTGCGGCCTCGCTGAAGGACAGGCTGACCCCGGCCCACGTCGTCATGCAGCGCTTGGCCAATGCGAACGCGTCAGACCGTCTCGCCGGGGCTCTCACCCAGCTCGGCCGCTTGATGAAAACACTTCATATCTTGCGCTACATCCACGAGGCCCCGCTGCGCGATGCCATCCAGCTGCAGCTCAACCGCGGCGAGTTCCGCCACATCCTCGCCAAGTCGCTGTTCTTCGCCAACCAGGGCGGGTTCCGCTCCGGCGACTACGAGGAGGTGATGAACAAGGCCAGCTGCCTTATACCAAGTTCCTTTAATCGCGACCTGTCCAATCCTGGTCATTGCTCAACAGAGGTCGACCTCCTCGATCAAGGTCGACGCGCGCACAGGTTCTGATTAACGAGCCTTGGTATTAGCCTGCTCTCCAATGCCGTGCTGGTCTGGAACACGGTGCACATCGCCCGCATCGTCGACCAGCTCCGCGCCGCAGGCCACGAAGTGCGCGACGAGGACCTGGCCCGCGTCTCGCCGCTGGCGCACGCCCACGTCATCCCGAACGGCAGCTACTTCCAGTCGCCCCGCCGGCGCGCCGAGGCGGTGCCCGAACCCGTCATGGCCTGAGCCCGAGGAGCCCACATGCCGCACAAAGACCCGGTGAACTGGCAGCCCATCCGCGAGATGCCGCTGATCGCCCGCATGATCGACGACGCCCTGAACGACGCGTGCGAACACCTCGAAACGTTGTCCGAAGCACGAATGCGCCCGCACGTGCTCGACGACGCAACCATCGACCGGGTCGAACAGGTTCATAACGAGCAGCTGCAATTCGTCGATATCTATGCCCAGCAGATCAGCCGCTGGCGGACCGAAAAGCCGTCAGCCGATCAAACGCGCGAGCTGGACCGGATGGAAGCGCAGAACGGGCACCTACGCGCCGCGACCGCGGACATCCTCGCTTTGGCCAGCGAACTGCGCAAAGGCACCATCGAGCGTGTCATGGGCATGAACGACGTCGAGCTCGGTCTTCAAGTAATTCTCGGCAGCCGGCTCCCCAGCCGCCGCTAACCCGACCCATGACATTGCGTGCAATACGCTAACGTACGTTTTCGCAGAGATGGGCCTTGTATGGGGCTTTCGGTGTCAAGCTATTTTCGTGGCCGTCAAAGGTGACTGCAATGCGTCGATCCGTTGCAGCTTTAGTCACGGCCGTAGCCTCGGGGCGGCTCGATATCGGCGAGGGCAATGAGGTCGAGATCGACGATGGCCTCAAGCGCGTTGGCCGTCGGGCTGTTGCGCAGGCTGTCGGGCAGTGCCGTGAGCCAGTCGGCATATTCGGACTGCAGCGCCAGCAGCACGGTAACCGCGTTATGCCAACGCCGGGGGCGGCTGCGTCGGTCGATAAGGCGACGCGTTCGGGTTGCAATGGGCGCAGGCGGCGTCAAGTGGCGGGCGCGATAGCGCGCCTGACGCTCGGCGTTGCTCAGGGCGTGCTCGCCCTCCGGTGCGCGGCCTCTCGGCATGGCCTTGATCTCCGTTACTGTAACGCATTGCAGTGCATTGTGCCCGGGTGAAACAGCCAGAAGACAAACCGAGGGGAGCCCGCCATGGCGCGCGAACCTCGCGCCGCAACCTTGTATTCGGTTGGACCCGCGTGGGGTCCGGACCATGAAGCAACCATTCGCTTCAGCGGCAAGGCTCCGGGGCGGCGGGCACATTCTTCCGACGGCATCAAAGCCATGGCCCATCTCGTGTCACCGCCACCTCGGATCGTCATCAGCGGCCTATCGCGACAACGCGACCGGCCGCCGAAATGGTATGTTCTTGCGCCTCGACGGCCAGGCCGTTCAGGCCGCCGGCCGCAGCACGACGCCCTCTGGCACGCTGCCCGTCGTGACCATGCGCCACAGCTCGATCAAGAGCTTGCGGGCGAGCGCCACGATCATGGTCGTCTTGCGCGCGCCCTTCGCACCCTCGGTCCGCGCCCGATACCACTGCGCGAGCGCGCTGCCCTTCTGGAACATCAGGAACCGCCAGGCGAGTTGGATCAGCCCTCGGCGCACCCGGGCGTTACCGGACTTGGCCAGCCCCTTCTCGCGCCGCTTTGACCCGCTCTCGTCGGGCGAGCCCGTCAGGCCGGCGTAGCGCGCCACCGCCCGCCGGTCACGCAGGTTGCGCGACAGCACCTCGCGCACCAGCATGTCCGCCGTCTCGATGCCCACACCGACGATGCGCGCCAGCAGGCGGACCATCGCATTCGGCCCCTCGTCCGGCGCCTGCTCCAGGCGTTCCAGCCGGGCCTGCTCGATCTCCTCGATCTGGCCCCGGACGACGGCAAGCCGGGCCATGTCGCGCCGAAGTTCATCCAGCGTGTTCGGCGGGATGGGCAGGTCTTCCGGCGTGCACAGCGTCGCGAGCCGCTGCGGCGCACGGCGCAGCTTGGGCTTGAAGCCGCGGATGCCAAGCCGGGCCAGCGCCGACTTCATGCGGTTGGCAATCCGGGTCTGCTCACCCACCAGGCTTTCGCGCTCACGGCTCGGGCGCTTGGCGTCCTCAGCCTCAAGCGTCGGGATCGCCACCATCCCGCAATGCCCACGCTCGCCGCGCAGCCAGCCCAGAAACACACGCATGAGCATGGCGGTGTCCAGCCGGTCGGTCTTGGCCCGGCGGTGCTCGCGCGACACGGCGACGCTCGTCGAGTGGATAACGTAGACCTCAATGCCGCGAGCCTGCAGCCACCGCGCCAGCCAGAACCCGTCACGTCCCGCCTCATAGGCGAGGGTCACCCGTCCGATGGTCCGGCCCGTCTTCTCCGCCTCCGCCTGCCAGCGCTCCAGCAGCCGCAGCAACGCATTCGGATCGGGCTCAAGTTTCTTCAAGGGCTGGCGGTCAACGCCGGGAACCAGTCCGGCAACCAGCCAGCTCGCCTCGCTCATCTCGATCACCACGACCAAACTGGTGATCTGGTCAAAGGCGGCGAGAGAACGGCTCAGGTCATCAACTTGGGTCATGGGGGAACATCCATCCGTTGCATCGACCGACGATGATGCAAAACCTTCGCCGGTCGCCCCATAGCTTCTTCTGCCCCAGCTATGCGTGCCCGGAGCCGCCACGCGTCGGTGAGGTCGCCGGCAGCTTCCACGCTTAGAACGCCGCTTGCGCCCGCAGCGCCACCGCCTGGATGCGCTGCCCGACCTGGGTCGTGCCGCTCGCGCTCAGCTTGTCGACGTTGATGATGTCGTAGTCGAGCATCAGCCGAAGCTGGCTGTTCGGATACCAGTTGACGCCGACGGCATAGACATCCTGGGTGCCGCCGAACACCCCGCCCGTGGAGGCGGCCGACAGCGCCCGGCTCACCTTGTCGTTCAGGTCCACGCGGCTGTAGCGCCCAACCAGCTCGAACGCGCCGTAGCCGCCGTCCTTGAGGGAGAACGGGCGCGCCGGCTTCGGGCCGCCAAACGCGCCGGCGGCCGCGACATACCTGCGCGGCTCGCCGGTGATGACCCAGCTTGCCTCGGCATAGCCGCCGCTGAATTCGAGCCCAGGGGTCGGCACCCGTGCGCCGCCGTTGGTCCGGTCGACGCCGATGCGGATATACTCGCCCTGCAGCATGATGTTGCGCCAGCGCAGCCCGAACTCGGGGCCATACTCATAGGCGCTGCGGGCATTGAGCGCCCCGGTCGTGATCAGCCGGTTCTGGTCGATGCGCAGCTCCGGTCGATCCTGCAGCGTGAGGCTCTGCCCCGCGGAGGTCCGCTGGATGCGGAAGGCGTCAGACGCCGAAAAACCAACGTGCATGTCCCAGTCGTCCGTCGCGACCGGCCGTCCGGCGATGCGCGCTACGACGCCAGTCTGCTGCGGCTGTGCGAGCAGTGAGTTCTGCGATCCGTAGGGTGCGCCGGTGAGGTATCCCGTCACGAAGTAGCGGTCCGCCGCATAGCGGGCGCCCACCACGGACCGGGCGTCGCCGGCGGCAATGTTGCGCGCAATTTCCGCGATCGACGGCCGCTCGAGGAATAGGAAGTCGTTCGAGCTCATGCTGTCCTGCAGCGTGAGCTGCGGCTTGTAGTAGCCGAGGGTGGCCACCAGCGGCTTGACCGGCGACCAGTTGAAGTTGGCCTCATACAGCGTCGGGTTGCCGTCAGGCGAACCGCCGAAATCTGGCGTCACGTTGATCTGGAAGTCATCGTACTTGAACACGACCGGGATGCGGGCGCGGCGCAGGTTCTCGCCGAAGGTGTTGAGCCGGGTCACGCTGCGCCGGTCCGGGTTTTGCGAGCCCTGGAAATAGCCGCCCACGTCATAATGGAGCTGCAGGCCGATCGCGAACGAAAAACGGCCATCATTGGAGCTGAGGGTCGGCCGCCCCTGCGGGAAGCTGACGCCGCCCAGGGTCACCGGAGAACTCGCTGCGCTGGTGGACGCGGGAGCCCGGCTTGAGGCTGGCGAATTATCCGGGCTAGATGCCTGCGGAACAGCGTGGAAAAATGGGTTCTCCCGCACTTCCCGTGCTGTCGTTTCCTTTTCCAAGGCACATAGCGTTGATTTTGCTAGGGTTTATGCCTCTCTACGCCTTTCGTGTCAGGGAACGCCTACCACACTATGCAAGCCTCGACTTTTCCCAACGTTTTCAAACGTGTGCGTGACGCTTAACCGTAATGACAGCACGGGAAGTGCGGGAGAACCGAAAAATGACCCCCTTAGTGGGGTGATCGACGTCCAAAACTGACCCACTGAACCTGTGATGATGCCGCCCATGCAGATGGGTGGTTGGGAGGTGCTGATTTTGGATACGATTGCCCGGATCAGACGGGCACATCTACGTTTCTAACGTGCCCATTATGCAGGTGGAGGGGAAGATAGGAGCGGCCCTTCAGAAACGCGACGAACGCGCGCAATGCCGCTGATTGGTGACGACGGCTCGGAAAGTAGAGGTAAAGCGCCTCCAGCGGGGAAGACCATGTGGGCAGGACCCGTGACAACTTTCCAGCGTCGAGGAGGTCGGACACGCTCGCAGCCGGCGCGCTGACAATTCCTAGCCCCCTCACAATCAGCTCGATCTGGGAGGCGAGATCGTGAACGATCGTTGCCGCTGGCGGGGCGATCTGTACGGTCTCGTCGGCGGATTGCAGGATCCATGGCTTGATCAAGCCGGTGATCTGACTGCGGCACACAACAGCGCGGTGAGCGAGCAGATCGCTTGGGAGGTTCGGCATCGATCGAGCATGAAGGTAGGCAGGTGACGCGACGAGAACCGCTTCTGACCTGGGCGCGACTGGGACGGCCGCCATGTCCTTCTCGAGGCAATCACCATAGCGCAATCCTGCGTCGAAGCCCTGCTTGACGATGTCAATCATGCGCGCTTCAACCGCGATCTCGAGATCCACGTCAGGATAGGTGTCCTGGAAAGCTGCCAGTGCTGCAGCAATGAGCAGGTCGAAGGGCGCGCGTGGCATGGTGAGGCGCAAAGGGCCGGCTGGCCGTCCGCCCCGCCCCGCTGCCTCCTCCGCGGCTCGCCTCAATTGCGACAGGGCAGGGGCTGCCGCGAGCAGATAGTCGGTGCCTACGTCCGTCAAACTCACACTGCGGGTCGAGCGGCGTAAAAGCGGCGTACCGAGCCGCCCCTCGAGACTTCGGATCGCCTGGCTTACTGCCGATGGCGAGATGCCGAGACGCCTCGCTGCTTCGGAAAAGCTGCCAGCTTCGGCCACAGCGACAAATACGGCCACGCCTTCGAGGGTATCTTTCTGTCGCAATTGATCTACTTGTAAGTTTTGCTTCAGACTTCATGCGCGATTGATGGGCTAATAGCAAGCACCCGATCGGCATACGATTGCGAATGCCCTTGATCCAACACCATTCCGTCGAAGGCCCGATCCCGATCGAGCACTCATTCCAGAAGGGGAATGGCGCTACGGTGCATGTCGCCCAAGCCGGCGCGGGACGCTCGCTACTTGCTGCATGGTTGGCTCGGCGGCGCGGTCATTCAAGCGCTTGCGCGAATGGCACCCGACTGGAGTATTCGACCATGACAGCCCCACTTCAGCCGATCAGTTCTGCAGCCGGACTGACGCTCGACCGACGTTCCGTCCTCCTCGCAATGGGCGCGGTCGCTCAGTCGGGCGTAGCATGGGGAATGCCCTCCTCCACGCTGGTTTCGCGCACTTTCAGCACGGCTCGTCAGACAACGCACTATATCGAGTGCGGGCCGGCCGACGGACCGCTGATGATCTTCCTTCACGGCTGGCCGAGCATCGGTTTGATGTGGCACGCCCAGATGGACGCGTTCGCCGCTGACGGTTGGCACTGCGTCGCTCCTCATCTGCGCGGCTACGGCGGCTCTTCCGCGCCTGCAGCTAACGACGCCTACACCATAAAGGAAGTCGTGGCAGATATGGCGGAACTCCATGACCACCTTGGCAGCAAACCTGCGATCTGGGTTGGCCACGACTGGGGCAGTGTTGTGGCCGGTGCGTTGGCCGCGCATGAGCCCAAGCGCAGCCGTGGCGTCGTGCTGACCTCGCTGGCGTATTTTCCCGACGCGCTCGCCCTGCGCACACTCGTCCCGCTGGTCGACCGAACGATTTACCCGGCTGACCAGTATCCGGATGGCCAGTGGGACTACTACCGCTACTACACGACGCACTTCGAGGCAGCGGTCGCCGACCTCGATGCAGACCAGGCAGCAACGCTGGCGTCGGTCTTTCAACCAGGCAGCCCCGCCGCCATCGGCAAGGTTTGGCCGACAGCGATGGTCACGCGCAACGGAGGGCGCTTCGGCGCCGCGCACCGCGCCCCACCGACTCAAGCTGACCCGGCTCTCTGGCCGCCAGCGGACTTCGACGTGCTGGTACAGGCGTTCAAGGCTCATGGCTTCCGCCCCGCCTGCGCGTGGTACCTGAACGATGACGCCAACATCGCCTACGCTCGCAAAGCGCCCAATGGCGGCCACCTGTCGCAGCCGGTGCTGTTCGTCAACGGCGACTGGGATGGGATCTGCAGTATCACCGGAAATCGCCAAGGCGATCCGATGCGCGCGGCCTGCACAGACCTCACTGTGACGGGTATGCCCGCCGGACATTGGCTGCCGCTGGAACGCAAGGCAGAACACATCAAGGCCATCCGCACCTGGCTCCAGAGCAAAACGCTTTGATGGCGGCAGTGGGAACGTGAAGTCCCTCACCCGGAGCGCTTGCCCTACGCTGGTTCAGCCGCTCCGCCACGTGTCACCGACGTTTTGCATCGGGTGGTGACAAAGCAGGACGAGCATGATGGCGGCAACCGAAGAACGGGCTTGCAAGTGAATAGTGCGACAGCCCTCAGCGATCGCGCTGTCGGCCTGTTGGCGGTCGCCTCGGCCATCGCCGTGGCGAACGCTTACTACATTCAGCCGCTGCTCGTTGAAGTGGGCGGGGCGCTTTCCATCTCCAGTGGCCTCGTTGGGATCTTGCCTGGCCTGAGCCAGATCGGTCTGGCGTGCGGGCTGGCATTCCTGTTGCCGCTCGGGGACATCATCTCGGCGCGCAGGCTGCTCCTAACGATCATCCCGATTCAGATCGCAGCGCTGGTCCTGTTCGCCACGAGCGGTTCGGCCCTTACTGTCGCGGCGGCATCCCTGTTGGTCGGTTTGTTCGGCATCGCACCCTATATCCTGCCGCCCTATGTTAGCCTGCGTGTACCGGCTTCGCGGGTCGGCCAAGTTACGGGGATGCTGACGCGCGGCATCATCATTGGAATCCTGCTCGCTCGGACCGCATCAGGCATTATCGGGACGCATTTTGGCTGGCGTGCGGTTTATTGGATCGCCGCTGTCATGATGGCCATAGAGCTGGTCTTCCTCATTCGCGTTGTTAAGCCTGAACCGGCGATGCCTTCTCCAGGCAGAGTGCCTTATCGTGATCTTATCGTCTCCCTGGTGCATTTGCTTCGAACCGTCCCTAAACTTCGCACCGCCGCCGTGTGCGTAGCTCTCAGCTACGGTTCGTTCATTGTGTTCTGGCTGGGAGTGACACTCTATCTCCAAAGCCCGGCGTTCGGCTGGACACCGCAGGCTATCGGCCTGGTTGCGCTCGTCGCAGCGGCCGCGGCAAGTGCCGCACCAATGTTTGGGCGAGCAGTCGATCGATCCGGACCGCACGCTACCCGGCGAGCGGCGCTCGCGGGGATGGTGATCGCGTGGATCCTGTTGGCGGTCCTCAAGGGACATCTGGCCGGGATGGCGGTGGGGCTCATCGTCCTGGACATAAGCGCGACCATCGTGGACATCTCGAACCGGACCATCCTCTATGGTCTCGACGCCGGAATTCGGACACGTCTGAACGCGATCTACCAGGTCGCCATGTTTTCCGGGGGCGCGGTAATGTCGATCCTCGTCGGCGTCTGCTGGTCATTGGGCGGATGGTTCGCCTTGTGTGCGCTCGGCGTGGTCCCCGTTGTGATCGCCTTCATACGATGTTGGCGTAGCGTACGGTGAGGTCGTGTCGGTTGGCCGAAGCACGTGGTGGAGGTGCTGAACCGCCTCGTGCGGCAGCATGGTGCCCCGCGCTATCTGTTTGCCGACAACGGGTCGGAGTTCACCGGGCACCTGGTCGATCTGTGGGCTTACCGGTGCAAGGTGCGGATCGACTTCTCCCGTCCCGGCAAGCCGACCGACAATGCGTTCATCGAGACGTTCAACGGCTCGTTGCGGGATGAATGCCTGAACCTGCACTGGTTCAAAACCGTGGCCGAGGCCAGGGACGTCGTTGAGGCCTGGCGGCGGGACTACAACGAGAGCCGGCCTCACATGGCCCTTGGCCATCGGACGCCGCAGGAATATCGTTTGCTGACGGGCGGTTCACCCCCGGAGAAAGTGCCCGCAGCCGTCGAAGGCTAACGCTGGAACTGGACCACCAAGCCCAAGCGCTTCACAGCCACCATGCACTGACATTACACCTGGACCACCTCATGGGGGCTGGACACCTGGAGCCCGGCCGAGCGTGATCGCCGCGGCTCATGCGGCGCTGAGTTTCGTGCAACAAACCCTCGTATGATGCACAGCTTGGGGGCGTTGTCGCCAATCTGGCTTCCAGCCCCTTCCGGCTTGCAACAACCCATGCACTTATCTCTGGCCAGTAAACCCCACTCTGCTACGGTTTGTGCAGTGAACGTGAGGTGGGCGGTGCTGGTCGGCTATATGCGGGTGTCCACGGCCGAGCAGAACCTCGCCCTTCAGCGGGACGCGCTGTTGTCCGCCGGCATCGCGCCAGACCGGGTTTACGAGGACACCTGCTCCGGCACCGTTATCGACCGCCCCGGTCTTGCCCGTGCGCTGGAGGTGGTCCGGGACGGCGACGCTCTGGTGATCTGGAAGCTCGACAGAATTGGCCGTTCGCTCAAGCACGTTGTCGAGTTGGTGGACGGCCTGCAGAAGCGGGGCGTTGGCCTCAAGGTGCTGACCGGCGGCATCGACACCACGAGTTCCACCGGGCGGCTGGTGTTCGGCATCTTCGCAACGCTGTCGGAGTTCGAACGCGACCTAATCCTGGAGCGCACGATGGCCGGCCTGGCCGCAGCCCGTGCGCGTGGCCGTGCCGGCGGCAGGCCGCGGTTGATGACGCGGGCCAAGCTGCGCACGGCCATGACGATGATGGCCGAACAAAGCAATGTCGCGACCGACGTCGCCGAACAGCTCGGCATCTCGCTCAGCACGCTCTACGCCTACGTGAATGGGGAAGGGCAGGCCAAGCCCCGCGCCCGCAAGCTGCTCGGCGCCGCCGGCCGCTGACGCCACCCCGGACATGCCGGTTTCCTTTCTCACCGCCGAGCAGGAGCGGCGGTATGGCCGCTACGCCGGCGAGCCGACGCCCGACCAGCTCGCGCGCCACTTCCACCTCGACGACGCAGCGAAATCCGAAGGATTTGCGCGGGACCGCGAGCTGGCCACCTCCAAGCGGTGGGACCACATGCGCCTGGGCTTCGCGGTCCAACTCGGCACCGTGCGCTTCCTGGGTACTTTCCTCGATGATCCCGCCGCCGTTCCAGCCGGCGTGGCCGCCGACCTGGCACGGCAGCTCGCCATCGCGGACCCGGGGTGCCTGGCGCAGTACGACGCTGGCCGGGTACGCTGGCTGCATGCCGCCGAGATCCGGGAACGCCACGGCTACCGCGAGTTCACCGACCCCTTTGCCCGTTTCCGCCTGACGCGCTGGCTCTATGCCTTGTGCTGGACGGGGACGGACCGCCCAAGCGTGCTGTTCGATCGCGCGACGGCTTGGCTGGTGACGGAAAAGGTCCTGTTGCCGGGAGCGTCCGCCCTTGAACGTCTGGTGGCGCGCATCCGCGCTCGCGCTGCACGCCGGCTCTGGCGCACCCTGGCCCGCGACGTGACGCGCCAGCAGCGCGAGCAGCTTGACTCCTTGCTGGTCGCCAGTGAGGCGGGCCGGCCCAGCCCGCTCGACCGCCTGCGCGACGGTCCCTATTTGCGCAGCGGCGCCGAGCTGTCCCGCGCTGCTGCGGAGCAGCGCTCCCAGCGGGTCAGCCGGCTCGATGAGGTGCGAACGCTGGTCGTGGGCCTGCCCGGCACCGCGCACGTGCCACCAGGGCGCGTCACGGCATTGGCTCGTTTCGCCATGGTCGCAAAGGCTCAGGCCGTCGCGCGGCTGCCCAAGGACCGGCGCGCCGCCACCCTGCTGGCGTTCGTGCGGACGCTGGAGGCGAGCGCGCAGGACGACGTGCTCGACCTGTTCGACATCGTGGTCACCTCCCTGTTTGCCGAGGCGGCCAAGGTCGGAAAACGCACCCGGCTGCGGACCATCCGCGACCTCGATGCGGCTGCGCTCCAGCTCCGCCACGCCGGTGGCGTGCTGATGGACGACACGGTGGAGGATGGGGCCGTGCGGCAGGCGGCCTTCGCTGTCGTGCCGCGCGAGATGCTGGCGGCGGCGCTGGAGCAAATCGACATCATCGTCCGACCGCCGGGCGACCTGTACTTCACCGAACTGCGTGCGCAGCAGGGCAAGCTGCGCTTCCTGCCGGCGCTGCTTCGTTCCATTACTCTCGGCGCCACTCCTGCCGGCCAGCCCACGCTGGACGCCACGCGCCATCTGCGAAGCACGGACGGCCGCGGCCCAGCCCCGTCCGCGCCGCTCGGCTTTGTGCCGAACGGTTGGAAGCGCCAGGTCAAAACGCCAGACGGTGGCGTGGACAGCTTGGGCTACCGGCTGTGCCTGCTGGACTCCATGCGGATTGGCATCCGGCGGCGCGACCTGTTCGCTTCCCCCAGCCTGCGTTACGCCGACCCGCGGCTGGGCCTGCTGTCTGGGCAGGCATGGGAGTCGGCACGGCCCGCCATCTGCCGAACCCTGGGCCTCTCGACCGACGCGCCGACCGAGGTTGCGCGTTTGGCCGGGCGGCTGGATGCCGCGTACCGGGACACGGCGGCGAACCTGCCGGGCAACGCCAGCGTGCAGATGGACGGCGGCGACCTGGTCCTGTCCGCCCTCGACAAGCTGGAGGAGCCGGCCAGCCTGGCCGCGCTGAAAGCAGCCGTCGCCGTACGCCTGCCGCGGGTGGACCTGCCAGAACTGCTGCTGGAGATGCACGCCCGCACCGGCTTTGCTGGCAAGTTCACCCACGCCAGCGAGGGCGGCGCACGCGCCGGCAATGTTGCGACCAGCATCTGCGCCGTGCTGTTGGCCGAAGCCTGCAACACCGGGTTCGAGCCGCTGATCTCGCTGGGAGCGCTGCTCCGCAGCCGGCGTGATACGCCAGCGCTGCGCCGCTCGCGGCTGAGCTGGGTCCGGCAGAACTACGTCCGTGCCGAGACCCTGACCCGGGCCAACGCCGCCCTGGTCGCTGCCCAGAACCGCATCCCGCTTGCCCATGCTTGGGGTGGCGGCGACGTGGCCTCCGCCGACGGCCTACGCTTCGTCGTGCCGGTCCGCACCATCCACTCCGGGCCGAACCCGCGCTACTACGGGCATGAGCGCGGGGTCACGTTCTACAACCTGGTGTCTGACCAGTTCACCGGCCTGAACGGCATCACCGTGCCCGGCACCCTGCGGGACAGCCTGACCCTGCTCTCCGTCGTGCTGGAACAGCAGACCGAGCTGCAGCCGACCGAGATCATGTCGGACACCGGCGCTTACACCGACACGATCTTCGGGATCTTTCATCTTCTTGGCTATCAGTTCAGCCCGCGCCTGGCCGACATCGGCGGCACCCGGTTCTGGCGCGTGGACGGCAAGGCGGACTATGGCGCCCTGGACACCCTGGCGGCTCAGTGCATCAACATCGCGCTCATCATCCAGCACTGGGAGGACCTGCTGCGCCTGGCCGGCTCGCTCAAGCTCGGCACCGTGCAGGCCGCGGGCCTGATCCGCACCCTGCAAACCAAGGACCGCCCGACCAAACTGGCCCGTGCGCTGGAAGAGCTGGGGCGGCTCATCAAGACGCTCTATTTGCTTCGCTTTATTGACGACGAGGCCTACCGCCGACGCATCCTGGTGCAGCTCAATCGCGGCGAGGGCCGCCACCAGCTGGCCCGCATCGTGTTTCACGGCAAGCGGGGCGAACTGCGCCAGCGCTACCGTGAAGGCCAGGAAGATCAGCTCGGTGCCTTGGGTCTGCTGGTCAACGTCATCGTGCTGTGGAACACGATCTACATGGACGCGGCGCTCAATCAGCTCCGGGCCGAGGGCTTCGATGTACGCGACGAGGACGTGTCCAGGCTCTCGCCGCTCGGCTTCGAGCACATCAACATGCTCGGCCGCTACG
>JAABUS010004521.1_pt1 | contig 19892 bp, 16 predicted proteins | sample 5560161 | NCBI WGS metagenome assembly JAABUS01 (sample SAMN10711885, study PRJNA513376) | rock metagenome | isolation source: Antarctica rocks | place: Antarctica: Victoria Land, Trio Nunatak nord | collected 2016-01-04 | reverse complement strand
TGTCGGTGCACTTCGGCCACGTGGGGCAGCCCAGGCCGGAGCCCGTGAGGCGGACGGCGGCGCCCGTGAAGACGATGAGCGTCAGCACCCCGAGCGCCGACCAGGCGACCCAGCGGTACTGGCGAGGGCTGACGGTGACCCGGGCCTGCATGTCGCCGACCAGTGTGCCGCAAGGCGGGGTGCCGCTGCGCGCCGGGATGCCGCCGCCTCAGCCCCCGTGGACGAAGGGCAGCTCGCCCTCGACCTCGGCGAGCCTCGGCGCGGCGGCGTCGCGGCCGCTCGGCAGCAGCTCCGCGTCGGGGAACGGCCAGTCGATCGCAATGTCCTCGTCGCGATAGGAGATGCCGCGCTCGGTCTCCGAGGAGTAGTAGCCCGACTGCTTGTAGAAGACGTCGGCGACGTCGGAGAGCACGCAGAAGCCGTGGGCGAAGCCGATCGGCACGTAGAGGACGCGCATGTTGTCCTCGGAGAGCTCGACGCCCTCCCACTGGCCGTAGGTTGGCGATCCGACCCGGAGGTCCACGGCGATGTCGAAGATCGCGCCGCGGCCGCAGCGGACGAGCTTGGAGGCGCCCGCGCCGATCTGGAAGTGCATCCCGCGCACGACGCGCTTGGCCGAGCGCGAGTGGTTGTCCTGCACGAACGCCTCGGCGATGCCGTGCTCGGCCATCACGTTCGCGCGAAACGTCTCGGCGAAGAAGCCCCGTTCGTCGCCGAAGACCTTCGGCTCGAACAGGACGGGACCCTCGAGGCGGGTCGGGATGCGCTGCAACGGTGCTCCTTTGGCGGCGATCAGAACGCGACAAGGTAGTGGTGCGCCCATCGGGACACCACTGCGGCGGCTCCCGTGCCTGACCTACGATCGGTCGATGCCCTCGCTGCGCCGCCTGGCCGGTCGCGACCGCCCGCCCACCGTGACCGTCGAGGCGCCGCTGGCGCTGCTCGCCGCGCTGCGCGACGGCCCCGCGCCCCTGAGCGGCGAGGGCCCCGCGCGGGCGCAGGCCGACCGGCTGCGTGTCGCGGTCGTCATCCCGTCCTTCCGTCGCGGCTCGGGCGGCCACGCGACGATCGCCAACCTCGTGCGCGCCCTGGAGGCGCGCGGGCACCAGCTCGCGCTGTTCCTCGTCGACCAGGAGGGCCGCCACGCGAGCGACGACGTCGAGCCGCTCTTCGAGTCCTTCTTCGGCCCGGTCGCCGGGCCCGTCCTCGACGGCCTCGACGGGTGGCGCGGCGCCGACGTCGTCCTTGCCACAGGCTGGCAGACGGTCCCCGACGTGCTCGCCCTGCCCGACGCCGGCGCCCGCGCCTACCTCGTGCAGGATCACGAGCCCGAGTTCTACCCCACGTCGGCCGAGCGGCTGTGGGCGGAGTGGACCTACCGCCAGGGCCTGCACTGCGTGTGCGCGTCGCCGTGGCTGGCCGAGGTGGTCACCGACCGCTACGGCGCCAGCGCGACCGCGTTCGACCTCGGCGTCGACCACGCCGCCTACCGACCGCTGCCGACCCACCGGCGCGAGGACCTCGTGCTCTTCTACGCGCGCGCCGTCACGCCGCGGCGTGCCGTGCCGCTCGGGGTGCTCACCTTCGCCGAGCTCCACCGCCGCCGCCCCGAGATCGAGCTGGCGATCTTCGGCGAGCCCGGTGCGGTGGAGCTGCCCTTCCCGGCGAGCCAGCTCGGCGTGCTGGGGCCCGAGGCGCTGGCCGACGCCTACGCCAGCGCGACCGTCGGGCTGTGCCTCTCCCTGACCAACCCGTCGCTGATCCCGACGGAGATGATGGCCTGCGGCTTGCCCGTGGTCGACATCGCGAGCGACGCGATGGTCGCGACGTTCGGGGCGGGTGAGGGCGGGCGGGGCCCGGTTCTGGCCGAGGCCGACCCGCTCGCGCTGTGCGACGCGATCGAGGGGCTCCTCGACGACCTGCCTGCCCGCGCGGACCGCTCCCGGGACGGCACGGAGCTCGCGGCGGAGCGGACGTGGGCGAGCGCGGCCGAGCAGGTCGAGCGCGGGCTGCGCGCGGCGCTCGGCGCGGCGACCTGCGACTGAGCTGAGCGCTACCGCCGGCGCAGGCCGAGGATGCTGAGCAGGAAGCTCGAGAAGAACACCTGCATGCCGACGATCACCAGGGTGGCGGCGAGCACGGCCGAGCGCTCCTCGGAGAGCTCGCCGGTGCCGTTGGCGATCCAGATGCCGACGATCACCCCGCAGATCACGAGGCCCGCGAGCAGAATCGTTCCGCCGAGCAGCAGGCCGTGCTCGAGGCGGAACCGGGCGCGCATCCGGTCGAACCACGCGTCCTTCTCGCCCATGAAGTACGTCCCGTAGGCGTGTGCGCAGAGCCCGAGCGCCATGACCTGGGTGCCGACGATCATCAGCAGCGCCCCGGCGATCATCGTGTGGATCTCCCACTCCCGCCCGAAGACGTCGATCTGGGTCAGCGACACGGTGGCGATGACGGTCCCGAGCAGCGCCAGCAGCAGGCCGGGCAGCATGAACAGGTAGGTCGGGGAGTGGACGAGCAGGAAGCGCAGGTGCCGCCAGCCGTCGCGGAAGGCGGAGAGCTTCGACATCCCGCCGCGCGGGTGGTAGTCAATGGGAAGCTCGGAGACCTCGAGGTGCTCCTTGCCCGCCCGGATGACCATCTCCGAGGCGAACTCCATGCCCGTGGTGCGGAGGTCCAGGCGCGGAAGCACGTCGCGGCGCAGCGCGCGCATGCCGCAGTGGGCGTCGCGGACGCCCGTCCGGAAGAAGAGATTCAGGAGCCCCGAGAGGATCGGGTTACCAACGTACCGGTGCAGCCACGGCATCGCACCCGGCTGGATGTTGTCCATTCGGTCGCCCATGACCAGCTCGGAGCCGTTGTCGAGCTCGGCCACGAAGCGCGGGATCTCGGCGAAGTCGTAGGTGAGGTCGGCGTCGCCCATCACGATGTACTTGCCGCGGGCGGCCGCAAAGCCGGCCAGGTACGCCGAGCCGTAGCCGCGACGCGTTTCGGTGACGACGTGGGCGCCGGCCGCCCGAGCCAGGCGCGCCGAATCGTCCTCGGAGTTGTTGTCAGCGACCACGACCTCGCCGCGAATGCCGTCGCGCTCCATGACCGCCAGCGCCGAGCGCACGCAGACCTCGATGTTCTCCTCCTCGTTGAGGCACGGGATGACGACCGACACCAGCAGGTGGTCGTCATCGGCGCCTGCGGGAGAGTCGTCGAGTCGCTCGAGAGTGCTCATGTCGAAGGGGCGGTTCGGGAACGGAGCCCCGGTCCCTGCCGTCGTAACGCGCAGGCGACGCGAAGGTCGCGCCCCCTGACCGTCGGATCAAGCCTAGCCTCCGGCCGCGGTCCTCCTGCCGCTCCCCGGGCCGGCCGTCCGGTGCGGCGCCGTCTCGAGGACGCCGCCGCACCGCTGGCTTGGTTCAGTTGACTCGCACCTTGACTTGGCGACTCCTCGCGGCCATGTACGGCCAGGCACTGCCTGCGCGACTGACCACGCGGAAGCGATACGTGTAGCGAACGTAGGTCCGCAGGAAGCGATAGCTCACTCGGTACTCGCCTTTGGAGTTCGAGGTGACCGCCTTGACGTCCTTCCAGCTGGAGCCGACCCTGACCTGCAGCTCGAGCGGCAGGCCCCGGCCGACGTATCCGCCGAGCACCCGACCATGGAAACGTGCGACCTGCTTGTTGCGTACGCGGCGCTTGTTGGCCTTCGCCTGCAGCGCCCCTCGCACGCGCTCGGACATGAGCGGACCTACCGTGCCGCAGGTCGCATCGACGAGTTGGACGGTGCGAGTCGGTCCAGGTGGCACCTTGGTTCGGAATGATCCGTCGGGTGCCGTCTTGACCGTGCCGATCTTCGTCCGCTGACTCGTGCCGGCGCGTACCACGACCTGCATGACGTCGAGCACCGCTCCGCCCACGGCCCCCCTGTCGCTGGTGGCCGTCAATCGACCCGAGAGCGTGAAGCTGCTGTGGTCGTAGGAGCGTGTAAGACGGGCGACCGTGCCGAACATGGCCACCGCCGCGCTCGTGCACACGGGCAGCGGCGGCAGCGGAGCCGCAGCGCGCGCACCATCCCCGTTGCTCGCACCGTTGCTGCTCGCACCGGTAGTCGCAGCGCTGCTGCTGCTCGCGCCGGTGTTCGTGCCGGTGGTGCTCGCACCACCCTGCCCACCGGTCCCCGGGCCCCCGGGTCCCGGGTCCTTGGGCACGACGAGCCCACCGCCGGCGAAGGGGCCTGCCGTGAGCGAGGAGGTCTTCGCGGTCGAACCACCGCGATCTGTTGCGGTAAGCCTGCAGAGCAGCTTTCTGCCCACGTCCGCAGCCACGATCGTGTAGGCCGCGTCAGTCGCCCTGGAGATCTCCTTGACGTCCGAGCCGTCGGCGTTCGCACGCAGCCACTGGTACGCGACCGTCGCTGACTGGCCGTTGACCGTGGCACCGCAGCGAAGCGACTCGCCCTCCCGCGCGATGCCTTCGACGCTCACGTCACCGACCGACGGAGGCGCGTTATCCACCTCGACCGTCCACGAGCTGACGACCTTGTTCTCGTCCGTCGCGTCGAAGACCTGAAGCTCCAACTCGTGCGCTCCGTCGGACAGCCCGGCGGTGTCGTAGGTCAAGCTGCCGCTCACCGTGGTCCGACAGGGGACCGGCGACGAGAAGCCGCCTCCGCCCCCATAGCGCGAGCACCGCCCTTCGTTCTCATTGACCACTCCGGCGGCGACTTCCCTGCCGTCCGCGAATAGCCGCTGCCGGTAGATGCCGCCGCCGACGTCGTTGGCGGAGTAATTGACGGTGCGGACCCGTGCGGTCGTGTTGGGAGAGGTCAGTGAACCGGTGGGGGCAGTCGAGAAGCTCGGCGCACTGTTGTCTCGCAGGACCACTTGAATGCGCTTGAGCGATATATAGGTGGCGTCGGCCGGGCAACGTCCGCCGGGGCCCCCGCCGCAGACGACTCCGAAGTCGATGCGCCCTTGGCCACTAAGCGGCGATTCAACTGTGCCGTTCAAGGTTGTACAGCCATACGGGGCCGCGCAGCGTTCGATGTAGTCAGCATCGGCGCGAACAAAGGCCTCAGGACTCCCGTAGGGCCGATCTGAGCCGGCGCGGGCGGATCGCACGGCGCTTATTCGCTGAAGCGAGGTTCCGGCCGGACTCGCGAAAGACCACTGGGCAACATCATCGTAGTTATGCTCGAGGGTAGGCTCGATTGAGGCGTCCAGGCCGCCACCCCCGGCGCAGTTGTCACTATAATACATGTACGCACCTCGATAGAAAGGCGTCCAACCGTCCCTTCCGGCGTAGGCTCCATCCGGATGCTGGCAACTGTCAACCGTGTAAGTCGCCGCCAAAGCGCTGCTCGGCAGCGCAAGCAAGGAAGCTAGCAGCAAGAGTGGGGTTACCAACAGTGTGAGCTTGCGGTCGAGGATGAAGCGCTTGAACTCTTGAGTCATCAGGGTCTCGTCTCGTCGGTGATGGTCATGGGCTTGAGAACTCCGTCGCCGGAGGCGGTGTTTGAGGCGTTGCTGCGGGAGGGGCAACCGGTGCTGCCGGCGTGGTCGGGATGCTGCCGCGCTCGAAGGAGAACTCCGACGCGGCTGATCCGCTCGTGGGCGCGGGCGGCAGACGATCCGGGGCAGAACTTGCCTCGCGGGAGCGCGGCCGCTCCTTCGCCGTGCGCTTCGCCGCGATCCGGTGCTTGGGGATCCGTGGCGATGCGGGGAACGTGGGAGCCGGGCGCGGCGGAAAGAGCGCCGGCGTCTGAAGGCCCTCGCGCACCACCGCGGGCGCCTGCCCCTTCACGCTCGGGCGCGACTCGCGCGTGATCGGACGGTCCCTCAACGCAGCCTCGATGCCGAGGCCCGATCCCGTCACGGTGAGCGCCGCGATGCCGGCCGCCACCAGCCGGGCGCCCGCGCCCGCCTCCGTCCAGCTTGTCGCCGGGACGGACGCGACCTCACCCGCGCGCGTCGCGAGGCGCAGCAGCAGCACGTCGATCGGCGCGACGCCGAGGATCCCGCGCTCGAATGCACCGATGTGCGGCTCGTGGACCAGTGAGCACGCGTAGCAGGACTCCAGATGCGCTTCGGCGCGCTCGGCACGCACGTTGTTCGCCGTACCGGCACGCAGGGCGACGATGTCCCCGCTTCGCTCCCGGCAGAGCTCCCCAGTCTCGCGACGATCCAGGTAGCTGGCGAACGCAGATCGACCGGCACGCGTTCGTGCCATGACCTGCGACTTGGTCAACCCGAGACGATCGCCTGCCGTCTTGAAGCTCCCGGCCTCCCCGAGGACCACGCCCCAGAACGCTCGCAGGTCGCGGTCGGCGAGCTCGGCGAGCAGGTCGCGCTGGATGGCGTGGAGGTCCGGCTGCTCGAACAGCCGGTCCATCGGCGTGTCCGGGGAGGCGTGGCGCTCCGGATCGAAGGCGACCGCGAGGCGGTCGCCCTGGCGGGACTGCGCGTTGATGCGCTTCCAATGATCCAGTGCCTGGTGGCGGAAGGCCGCGATCTGCGCCTTCTCGAGGTCCTTCGGTCTGCGCCACTCCGGACGCTGGCCGCTCGCGGCCACCCTGGCGATGACGGCGGCCCCGTGACCGAAGCACGAGTCGAGCGTGTCGGCGTCCAGGCCGGCCCACGGAGTCTTGCGCTTCAGCCCGCAGACCATCTGCGCACGACGGGACATGAGATGCTCGGCCACGGCTTGCGCGTCCCAGCACCTCCCGCGGCGAGCGAGCAGCACCGGACCCCTGCGCTCGGCCTCCACTTCCTTTGCCCCTCTCGCCGGCATCCTCATCCCGCTCGTCGACTGCTCGGACGCGCCCTCTTCGGCGGAGCGTGGTGACAGGATTGCACTCGCCTGAGAAGAAGCGGTCATTACGCCTCGTGCGCCCGGGCGTCCAGCTCGGCGACGAGGTCCTCGACCGCGGATGCCGGAACGCGGAGGTCGATCGCGTTGAGCTCCTCGAGGTGGGCGAGGACATGCGCCCCAAGCTCCTTGCGGCGCGTCCCGAAAGCGGCGTAGAGCGGATCGCCGAGGGTGGCGAGCTTCGCGCAGAGCGCCTCGACCAGTTGGCCGCGGAGCAGCGTGATCGCCTCGTAGCGGCGCTCACATACAGCACAGAACCCGAGTCGCCCCTGCGCTCGGCCGGCGCAGCCAGGCACTCGGCAGGCCACCGCGCCGGCATCGCGCTCGTACGACCCGGTGTCGGGCAGAAGTCGGAGGACGTCGTCGGGCACCACCAACACCAGGGAGCGCCACAGCCGTCAGCACGCGGACGTCGGATGCCGTCTTCGAAGTGGGCGCGAAGACGCTCCTGCGAGCAAATGAGTGCCGAAGAGCTGCTCAGGGCGTCTCCCAGTGTGATCGGCAGCCGGGTCAGCCCCGGTTGCGACGGATCCGGCGGCCGGCGTCGGCAGCCCGCCGCAGCGGCTCCGTGACGCGCCAGCTCACGGACTGCTTCATATCGCGCACGACGGCGTCGATCTCGTCGTCCAGCGCGAGGCGGCCGCCGAGCGGGGCCGGAACCGCCAGCAGGCCGAACCGGGCGAGGAGCTGCACGCGGTGGACGACCTGGTGGCGCAGCGCCAGCAGGTCCACCGTGAGCGTGGCTCCAGGCGTCCGGGCCACCAGGACGTTGTGCCCGATCGTCGCGTAGCTCTGACGAGGGACCTGGAGCACGAGGTCGTCGGCCGCGAGCCGCACGAGGCGCGCCGACGAGGAGCCCTGCTCCCAGAGCCGCAGCTCCAGGGCGTCGAGTCGCACGACGTGCGGGTCGCGGCAGAGCTGCACGGTCAGCTCGCGGAGGTCGGCGCCGTCGTGGGACCAGCTCAGCAGGACGTTGCCGCGCTGGTTGGCGCGCAGGCGCTTGACGTCGTGCGGTCGAGGCTCGGCCTCGGCAGCGTCCACGACGCCGAAGCTCGCGTGCCCGACCTCCGTCGAGAGCGCCTTCCAGGGAACCAGGCCGGTGGCGGCGGCCTGCACGAGCGGCGCGTGATCGGGCTCGTAGCGGGCGACCAGCCCCGCCGGCCAGTAGAGCTCCTGCATCGGCAGCGCCTGAAGCTGGTCGCCGGAGGCGTGGGAGGCGAGCCGCTCGTGGTCGACGCTGGCCAGCGGGTCCTCGCTCCGGGAGCCGCGGCCCTCGTCGTGACGCCAGTCGCCGAACAGCCGGGCCTCTTGCGTCGTCGGGGCGATGACGCTGCGCAGCAGCACGGGGACCAGCTCGGCTTGGGCGTCGGCGAGGCTGGGCAGGCTCTCGGGCACCACGCCCCGGTAGCCGAGCCACGTGTCGTGAAAGGCCAGGATGCCGGAGCGGACGGCCTCGGCGTCGAGGCGCTGCTCGTCGGTGGCGGGATCGAGCTGCGCCGCCACGGGATGGAGGTGCTCGTCGATCCCCAGCTGGGTCCCCACCGCAGCGCAGGTCGCCTGCTCGATGATCTCCGGGCTGCGCATGATCAGGTCGACCACACCGGCCCCACTGCCGCTGTCGAGCAGGAACGAACGCACGTCGAGACCGTTGGAGATCCGTGTGAGCGCGCTGTCGTTCGTGAGCAGATAGAGACCGCTGACGTTCAGGTCGTAGCCCTGGCGGCCCAGGAGGGCGACGGCGTCAGCCTGGATGCTGGCCCCCCACCCGAGGTCGACGAGCCACAGGCGCCCGGAGGCGTCAGCGGCCTGCTCGAGCACCTGAGCGGCCCGTCCCGCAACCTGACGGGCATGCGCCGCCACCTTCTCGCGTCGACCGGGATGCTCGCTCACGGCCTGTTCGAACATCGTCCTGACCGTCGGGTCGTGCAGGCGCGTGCGGGCCTGCCCCGCGAGCTCCGGGACGTCCTCGAGCGCGAGTCCGAGCAGGTCGAGTCCCTCGTCGACCGTCAGCCCAGTCCGCCCGTGCAGCAGCCGCCCCACGGGATCCTCGCTGGTGCCGAGGGTCGCCGCGAGGCCCACATGACGGTTGAGCCAAGTCGGCACGGCCTCGAGATGGACGCCTTCGACGGCTGCGGCCGCGCTCACGAGCTGCGCCAGGAGGGTTCCCTCGCGCATCAGGCAGCCGACCCGGCCCATGCCGGCCCAGGCGGCCTCGCGGGCGACCCATTGCGCGAACCCGCTGAGCACGGGGCCCAGGACGGTCGCGCCGTACAGCCAGTAGGGGCGCCGCGCCTGCTCGTCGGCTTGGGCGGCGACCTTCCCGCGCATCGCGTACAGCCCGGACGGTTCGATTGTGTTGCGAAACTCCAGCGGCTGCGGCCGGGCCACCGTCTCGCGCAGGCGGCGCTCGGACGCCTTGATCTCCGCGAGCGCCGCGTCTCGTTGCGGGAAGGGCACGGCGACGACGCCCTCGGAGCGCGCCTTGTCGACGTCGTCGACCGGATTGTCGCCGAAGTGCACGATCCGCTCCGGGACGACGCCGAGCACCTCCTCGGTGCGCTTCCACAGCCCGCTGCCCTTTCCGAACCCGAGCTCACAGGAGACGTAGAGCTCGACGTCCTCCAGGAGCGCGGTGAGACGTGGCAGACGGAGGAGCTCCGTGAGCGCATCCCTGCGGAAGTAGGTATCGGAGATCGCCCCGATGCGCCGACCGTCCTGCTTGACGCCTTCGAGGAAGGCGACGACGTCGAGGTCGGCCACGAGCAGGCCCCGCTCGACGCTCAGCTCGTGGGCGACGAGATCGTCCGTGGTGGCGCCCTCCGCCAGCGGCCAACGCGGGAAGGCGTCGTAGACGCCCTCCAGGTCCGTCTCCGAGCTTCCGTCGACGGCCGCGCGACGCTCCCGCGCGACGCGCTCGGCCCGGCCGCGGACGGCCCCGAACATCGCCGGCGTCATCGCCGCGGTGAGCAGGCCGAGCTCGTGCAGCCTGCGCCCGACGAGCGCGAAGGCGTCAACCGGCTTGTCCACCTTCCGGAACACCAGGGTGTCGAAGACGTCGAACGTCACGAGGGCGGGGTCGGAGGCGCGGACCGCATCGGCGACCGCCCGGAGACGAGGATCGCTGGGCGGGGCGGGACGCGCTGGGACGGGTAGGGTCATCGAGCGGTGCGATTGTAAGCACACCCGCGGCTCCTGACGCGTGCCCGAACTTCTCCTCCACTCACTGGCCACCTTCGAGCCGCTCATCACCGATGTGCTCGACGCCGCGGGCGCGACGGGAGTCGCCGAAGTGGGCGGCGAGGGCGGGATCTTCACCGAGCAGCTCGTGTCCTGGGCGGAGCGCGTCGACGGACAGGTGCACTGCGTCGACCCTGCACCCTCCGACCAGCTCAAGCGGCTCAGCGAGCACGCCGAACGACTGCACCTCATCCGCGACCGGTCCCCGGGCGCGCTGAAGCGGTTGCCCAAGCTCGGCGCGTACATCCTCGACGGCGACCACAACTACTGGACGGTGGGCGCCGAGCTGCACGCCCTCGCCGCCGAGCTGCACGACGCCGAACGCCCGAGCGTCGTCGTCCTGCACGACGTCGCCTGGCCGAACGCCCGCAGGGACGCCTACTACGCCGTCGATCAGCTGCCCGACGAGGACGTGCACCCCTACTCGCGCACGGGCGGCGTGGTGCCCGGCGTTGCGGAGATGCAGGAGTACGGCTTCTCACCGGCCGGCCGCTTGGCCTACGCGCGCACGGAGGGCGGCCCGCGCAACGGCGTGCTCACCGCGGTCGAGGACTTCGTCGCCGAGCGGCCGGACCTCGAGAAGCAGATCGTGTCTGCCGTGTTCGGTCTGGGCTTCCTCTTCCGCTCGACGGCACCCTGGGCGAACCGGGTTCGCCAGCTCGTCGCGGCCTATCAGCTTCCGCTCGTCGCCGAGCTGGAGCGCAACCGCGTCGATCTGTACGTCGAGGTGCTGCGGCTCCAACGCGAGCTCGAGCGCCGTGCGCGTGTCCACCAGCTCCAGCTGGCGCAGCGCCGCACGGCCTGGGACTCGCCCTCCCCTTCGCGGTAGCTCCGGCCACGCGTCGGCATGGGGTCGCTACCGTTTCGCGTCTGGTGACCGGCACGACTCTCCACACGGCGCCGGCCACGCCGCGCAGTCACCGGATCACCAGCGCCCCTCCGGCGATCTCGATCGAGCACGTCGCCAAGACGTTCCGGCTCCCGCACCAGCAGTACAGCACGCTCAAGGAGCGAGTCCTGCATCCTTGGCGCTCGACGACCTTCGACGAGCTCCGGGCACTGCGCGACGTCGATGTGACGATCCGCGAGGGAGAGTTCTTCGGGATCGTCGGGCGCAACGGCTCGGGCAAGAGCACCCTGCTCAAGTGCCTGGCGGGCATCTACCGCCCCGACGCGGGCCGCATCGAGGTGCACGGGCGCCTGTCGCCGTTCATCGAGCTCGGAGTCGGCTTCAACCCGGACCTGACCGCGCGCGACAACATCGTCATCAACGCCGTGATGCTCGGCCTCTCGCGCAAGGAGGCCCGCGAGCGCTTCGATCGCATCATCGCGTTCGCCGAGCTCGAGGAGTTCGTCGACCTCAAGCTCAAGAACTACTCGAGCGGAATGGCCGTGCGGCTCGGCTTCTCGACCGCGATCCAGGTGGACTCTGACGTGCTGCTCGTCGACGAGGTGCTCGCGGTCGGCGACGCCGCCTTCCAGCAGAAGTGCTTCGAGGAGTTCACGCGCCTGAAGGACGAGGGCAAGACGATCGTCTTCGTCACGCACGACATGCTCGCGACCGAGCGCTTCTGCGATCGCGCGATGCTCATCGAGCGCGGCGAGGTGCTCGAGATCGGCACGCCGCGCGCGGTCGCGCGCGCCTACAACGAGCTGAACTTCGGGCGCCTGCTGCACGACGATGCGACCGAGGACGACCAGCGCTACGGCGACCAGGGGACCGCCGAGGTCGTCGAGGCCTGGTTCGAGCACGAGGGCGAGCGCGTCAAGCAGATCCGCAGTGGCCAGCGGCTGCAGATCGTGGTGGCGATCCGCTTCCACGCCGAGATCGACTCGCCGATCGTCGGGGTGACCCTCCGCAACGAGATGGGGCACACCTACTTCGTGGCGAGCACGGACTGGCAGGGCGTCGACCTCGGCCACCGGTCCTCGGGCGACGAGCTCGTCGTGCGCTTCTCGCTGGACACCCCGTTCGCCACCAGCCAGTACCTGTTGACGCCGTCGATCGCGCGTGCCGGCTCGGGCGCGAACGCGATCGACCTGCGCGAGGATCTGACCTCCATCTACATCCACTCGACGCAGAACACCGGCGGGCTGGTCGAGGTGCCCTACGCGATCGAGGTGAGCGGCGCGTGAGCAGCACCGTTCTGGAGGAGAGCACACCCTCCCCACGAGCGCAGGAGGACCCGCCCGCGGGCACCCGGGAGGTCACCGTGATCGAGGCGGGCCGCCGCGGAGGCCACGACGTCGGCTTCCGCCGCTCGCTCGCACTGGCGTGGACCCTGGCGCTGACCGACTGGAAGCTGCGCTTCTACGGCTCCGCCCTCGGCGCGGTCTGGACGCTCGTGCGGCCGTTCGCGTTCTTCGGGGTGGTCTACCTCGTCTTCACTGAGATCATCGGCCTGGACAAGAACATCAAGAACTACGGCGTCTACATCCTCTTCGGCCTCGTTCTCTTTCAGTACTTCGGGGAGATCGCCGGCCAGTCGGTGCAGTCGCTCGTCGCTCGGGAGAACCTGCTGCGCAAGATGTACTTCCCGCCGCTGGTCATCCCCATGGCCGTGGGCATAACGGCCGCGCTCAACCTCGGGATGACCCTGGTCGCCGTCGCCATCTTCGTCCTGGCCAACGGCATCTTCCCGCAGTGGGCATGGCTCGAGCTACCGCTTCTGGTCGCGATGCTCACCGTCTTCGCACTCGGCGTGGGCATGCTGCTGAGCTCGCTGTACGTGCGCTTTCGCGACATCCAGCCCATCTGGGAGGTCGTCCAGCAGCTGCTGTTCTACGCGAGCCCGGTGCTGTACGTGGCCCAGTTCGTCCCGGAGAGCTACCAGCGCCTGTACCTGTGCAATCCGATCGCCGCCGTGCTGACCCAGGTGCGTCACGTCATCGTCGACCCGACGGCCCCTTCGGTCAGCCGCGCCCTGGGCGCTGACTGGCGGCTGGTCATCCCGCTGGCGATCTCCGTCGGGACCTTCGCGCTGGGGTACGTGGTGTTCCGCCGCGAGAGCCCGCGCATCGCCGAGAACCTCTGATCGCCTAGCGTCACGGCGATGCCGCGTCCCCGCCCGCTCGTTCAGGCCGCGACGGTGGCCGCGGCACTCGTCGGCGCTGCCGCCGCGGGAGCGACAGGCGCGAAACGCCGGGGTGAGCGCCGGACCGAGCTCGCCGTGGCCGAAGCGCGCGAACGCGCGCGACGGGAAGTCCTGGACGCCGCGCCGTCCCCGGACCAGGTTCGAGAACGCGTGCTCGTGGACGTTCTGCGCGAGCGCCCCGATCCCCCGTCGCGCGACCCCGGAACGGTGATCACCGATCTCATCGACGGGCGCCTGACCGAGGCCGATCACGCCGCGGTCGAAGCCGTGCTCGACGACTTCCCCGCGGACCTGTGGTCGCGGACCCGAGGCGCGAGCCGGCGCCGTCTGACGCTGAACCTCGCCGCTCATTACGGGGTGAGCGACGTCCTGGAGCGCGCGGGCCTGATGGCCGCCATGCCGGACGAGTCGATTCACGCGATGGCACGCGGGCCCGTGGCGGCCGGCGGCGACTGCTACCTCGGCGACATGATCTTCGACGCCGTAGCCGACGCCGGCCTGCCGGTGGCCGACGGTGCCACGATCCTGGACTTCGGCGCATCCTCCGGTCGGGTGCTGCGCGTCGTCGCTGCGGCTCGTCCCGACCTGCGCTGCCTCGGCTGCGATCCGAACACCGAGACGATCGCCTGGGCAAATGCCAATCTGCCGCTGGCCGAGTTCTTCACCAGCCCGATCGCCCCTCCGCTCGATCTGCCGGACGGGTCGGTGAGCATAGTCTACGCCATCTCGATCTGGTCGCACTTCGCCGCGGCACCGGCGCTCGCCTGGCTCGGCGAGATGCATCGCGTCCTGGCGCCGGGCGGGGCCCTCGTGATCACCACGCACGGCTTCGACTGCCTCGCGGTGCAGTTGCGCAGCGGCGAGATCTCGCCGGGCACCGCGTCCGCGGCCGCAGCCGCGATGATCACCTCCGGCCACCACTTCGTCGACGTCTTCGGCGAGGACGGCGACTGGGGCATCACGGACGCCGGCTGGGGCAACGCCTACCTGACGCTCGACTGGCTGCAGTCGCACGTCGCAGGGATGTTCTCCACCCGCCTGCTGTGGCCCGGCGGCCTTGATCGAGTCCAGGACGTCATCGTTCTCGAGCGCCGGTGAGGGACGGCTCGCGCCGACCGCGCCCACCGCCGCATCCAGCCGGGCTGCCAGACTGAGCGCGTGAATACCGACGTCACAGACGACCCGCGAGGAGCCGAGCTGACCGCTCTGCGCACGCGCGTGGCCGAGCTGGAAGCCGAGCTGCACGACCAGGCGGTCCGCACGGCGGGCCTCGTCGCCGAGGCGCAGGAGAAGCTCTACTGGCTCGAGCGCTGGCACGTGGACCTCGACAAGCTGATGGCCAAGCCCGGCGCGGTTCCGGCGCTCGACGCCCTCAAGCGGATACGCGGCGTCGCTCGCGGGACGAAGAAGCTCAAGCGGCGGCTGCTCGGCTCCTGATGGCGCGGCGGTCGGTCTCCGTCGTCGTCCCGGTCAAGGACGGCGCTCGATATCTGGAGGAGCTGCTCGACGCCGTGCTCGGGCAGGCCGCCGAGGCCGGGCCGATCGAGGTGCTGGTTCTCGACTCGGGCTCGGTCGACGGCAGCCAGGAGCTCGCGCGGCGAGCGGGCGCGCGCCTCGTTGAGATCGAGCCGTCGCGCTTCGGCCACGGCCGGACGCGCAACCTCGGCGCCGAGTCCACCACGGGCGAGCTCATCGCCTTCCTCACCCAGGACGCCACCCCGCTGCCCGGCTGGCTCGCCGGCTTGCAGCGGGGCTTCGACCTGGCGGGCGACGTCGGCGCGGTCTACGGCCCCCACCGGCCGCGGTCGGACACCTCGCCGATGATCGCGCGTGAGCTCGACGCCTTCTTCGACGCTCACGAGGCGCCGGGCGGCGGCGCGGCGCTGCAGCGCGAGGGCGGCCAGGCCTTCCTCTCCAACGTCAACGCGGCGTATCGCCGCGACTGCTGGGAAGCGCTGCGCTTCGACGACGTGCCCTACGCCGAGGACCAGGGCTTCGCCCGGGCGATGCTCGCGGCGGGTTGGGCGAAGGCGTACGTGCCGGAGGCCGCGGTGCTGCACGCGCACGACTACCCGCCCGCGCAGTTCATGCGCCGCTACTTCGACGAGTACCGCGGCCTGCGCTCCACCATCGGCCACGTCGAGGCGTTCGGCGTGCGCAGCACCGTCTCAGACGTCCGCGCCCTGGTCGCGGCGGACCGCGCGTGGATGGCGCAGCAGGGCGTGACCGGCGCGGCGGCGCGGCGCTGGACGGGCCGCGCGGCCGTCCACCACACGGGTCGCAAGGTGTTCAGCGCCATGGGCTCTCGGGCCCACGGGCTGCCGCCGGGCGTCCAGCGCCGGCTCTCCCTGGAGGGCACCGCCGCCACGAGGCTCACACCGCTGGCCACGTCGGGTGGCGGACCGGTGGCCGGAACGCCGACCCCGCGAGCTGCCCGACCGGTGCGATGGGACGCCGTGCGCCGCTTCGCCAAGGAGGGCGCAGCGCCCCTGCTGCCGGTCCTGCCGGGCCAGCCGGAGGACGCTCCACTGCACGTCGCCTGCGTCATCCCGCCGTTTTCGCGCGGCTCGGGCGGCCACAACTCGATCCTGCAGATCATGCGGCGCCTGGAGCTCCTGGGGCACACGGTGAGCTTCTGGATCGACGACGAGCTCGGGCTCATGAAGGGCGACCGCCCCGCGCGCATCCGGCGGGACATGCGGGAGTGGTTCGCGCCCGTCGACGGCCCGGTCCTCTACGGCTTCGACCACTGGTACGGCGCCGACGTGGTCGTCGCCACCGGCTGGCAGACCGCGCACGGGGTGATGATGCTGCCGGGCTGCCGGGCGCGGGTCTATCTCGTCCACGATCACGAGACGGAGTTCTACGCGACGTCCGTGGAGTCGCGCTGGGCCGAGGCGACCTACGGCCTTGACATGCACGCGATCTGCGCGTCGCCGTGGCTCGAGCAGCTCGTGCGCGACCGCTACGGCCGCACGACGTCCACGTTCGACTTCGGCGTCGACCACGCGGCCTACCTCCCGCGGCCGGTCGAGCGACGCCGCGACACCATCGCGCTCTACGGCCGCGACGTGACGCCGCGTCGCGCCGTGCCGCTCGCGCTCATGGCGCTGCAGGAGCTCAAGGAGCGCCGGCCCGATCTCCGCGTGCTGAGCTTCGGCAACCCGCTTGAGATCGAGACGCCCGTGCCTTACGAGCACCTCGGCGTGCTCAGCCCGCAAGAGCTGTCGTGGGCGTTCAGCGAGGCCACCGTCGGCCTGGTGCTCTCGCTGACGAACTACTCGCTGATCCCCCAGGAGATGCTCGCCTGCGGGCTGCCCTGCGTCGACCTGGCCGGCGTCAGCGCCGAAGGCGTCTTCGGTGCTGACGGCCCAGTCGCGCTCTCCCCCTTCGACCCGCTCGCCCTGGCCGGCGTGATTGAGCGCCTGATGGACGACCCGGCCGAGTGGGAGCGACGCTCGCGGGCCGGGCTCGCGTTCGTCGCCGAGCGCACCTGGGACAGGGCCGCCGCGCAGGTGCAGGACGGGATCCGCGCGGCGCTGTCGCTTGAGCTCGCCCGGGGAGCCGCGACCACGGCTTCACAGTGACACCGGAGCGCCGCCAGGGCCTTCTGTACCTGGTCGTCGGCGGGTGGAACACCGCCTTCACGTTCGGGACCTTCGCCGCGCTGCAGTTCGCTCTCGGCGAGGTGGTGCATTACCTCGCGGTGCTGGCGGCCGCCTGGATTCTCGGCGTGCTCCAGGCGTTCGTCGCCTATCGCCTGATCGTCTTCCGCGTCCACGGGCACCTGCTGCGCGACCTCGCGCGCTTCTCGTCGGTGTACGCAGGCGCGTTCCTGTTCAATCTGGCGGCGCTTCCGCTCGCCGTCGACGTGGTGGGAATCCGATTGCTGGCGGCCCAGGCGGCGGTCGTCCTCCTGACCGTCGCGTCGAGCTTCTTCCTGCACCGCCGCTTCTCCTTCAGGCGCGAGCTCGCCGAGCCCGTCCCGGAGTAGCGCCGGGTCCCGCCGTCCGCCGCGCCCACGCCTCTGGGCTGAGCGCGCGGAAGTCGGCGCGGCGTCCCTTGAGCGCGTAGCGCACGAGCCACGGCACGCGCCGGAGGGGCTGCGGGTCGTAGAGCAGCGCCTTGGCGCAGTAGACGGCGGTGAGCCCGGCGAACGCGATGGGCCCGATGTTCGAGTGCTCGTGCTTGAGCCAGACGAAGTTGCGCACGCGGTAGAGGTCCTTCCAGAACCCCGGCCACGGCGACGAGCTGTACTCCTGGCCCACCAGGCGGTTGGCCACGCGCGCGCGACGCGTCTGCTCGCCGCCGCCGATGACGATCTTGTGGACGATCCGGCTCTCGGGCACTAGGCGCAGCCGCCCGTGACGCCTCGCGCGCAGGGACCACTCCGCGTCGTCGTAGCCGAGGAAGAACTCGGCCTTGATCGGGCCGATCGCGCGGGCGATGTCGGAGCGGATGCAGAAGCCGACGAACGAGGCGCAGTCGACGTCCGCGTACCGCCCCGGCGCGTAGGCGCCGGGGGGCAGCGGCACGACGAAGCGCCCGAGCGAGCAGCGGTGCTGCCCGTCCACCCGCCCGTCCGGATGGACCACCGTGGGGCAGAGCACGGCAGTGCCCGGGTCGTCGGCCACGGGCGCGCCGAGCAGGCGCTCGAGCGCGTCGGGCGCAGGCTCGGCGTCGTCGTCCATGAGCCAGAGCCAGTCCGTCCCCTCGGCCAGGCACAGCTCCACGCCGGCGCGGAAGCCGCCCGAGCCGCCCGTGTTGACCTCGCTGCGGGCGTAGCGCACGCGCGGGTCCTCGAGCAGGCCCTCGGCCTCGAGCAGCTCGCGCGTCCCGTCGGAGGAGGCGTTGTCGAGGATCACGACGCGCTGCACCGGCCGCGTCTGGCGCAGCAGGGCGCGCAGGCACTCGACCAGCAGGGCTTTGCGGTCGCGGGTGAGGACGAACGCGGAGACGCTCGCGTCAGCCACGCTGCGCGGCCCAGTACGTCGGCAGGGCGCTCAAGCGCGGCTTGACGGCGGCCGGCAGGCGCTCGTGGCGCAGCCCAAGCTGGAGCCCGGCGAACTTCGTGCCCTCGTAGAGCACCGCGTACGGGATCGCCCGGCGGTGGTGGCGCCACAGCCAGCGCAGCTCCCCGCGGGCGTACTCGGCCGCGCGCCGGCGCAGCACCTCCTCGGCCGGCGCGCCCCCCGCCATGTAGGCCTGCTCGGAGGAGACCCCCGAGTCGAAGAAGCGCTTGAACGCCGCGCGCAGCGTGTAGGCATGGGAGTGGCGGACGACCGCCTCGGCGACGTAGGCCAGGCGCTCGCCGTCGAGCAGCACGCGCCGCGACCACTCCTGGTCCTCGCTCATGATGATGTCCTCGGCGAAGGGATAGCCCCGCATCACGTCGGTGCGGATCGCCGCGTTGACGTTGGAGAACAGCGTCGCGTCCATCGTCAGCTCGTGCGGCCCGGCGGCGGCCTGCTCCCGGGACATCGGACCGTAGAGGAAGTCGAGGAAGTACTGCTCGGCCGCCGATGCGCCGTCGTGGGCGAGCTGGCGGCCGTAGGCCCCGGCCACCGTTCCGGCACGCACGGGGGCGGTGAGGCGCTCGAGCCAGTCGTCGTGCGGGGCGTAGGCGTCCTGGGAGGTGAAGACGACAACCTCGCCCCGGGCCAGCGAGGCGCCGAGGTTGCGCGCGCCGCCGTGGGTGAAGTCCGCAGCCGCGATCGCGTGCACCCGCGCGCCCGTCGTCTCGGCCAGCGCCACGCTTCCGTCCTGCGAGGCGGAGTCGATCACGACCACCTCGACCTCCTCCTCGACGCGCTGGCGCGCGATCCCCCACAGGCAGCGGCGCAGGTCCTCGCCGCCGTCCTTGACGGGGATGACGATGGAGATCACGCGGCGCAATCTAGCCCGCGCCCGCTGCTACGGTCGGCCGTCGCATGAGCGTCTGCGCCGTCGTGGTCACCTTCAACCGCCGGGATCTGCTCGAGGAGTGCCTCGCCGCGCTCGCCGCGCAGACCCGCCCGCCGGAGCACCTCCTCGTGGTCGACAACGCCAGCACGGACGGCACCCCGGAGCTTGTCCGCGACCGCTACGCCGGCCGGGTCGAGCTCGTGGCCCTGCCCACCAACGAGGGCGGCGCGGGCGGCTTCCACGAGGGGCTGCGCCGCGCGCACGAGGCCGGGCACGAGTGGATCTGGCTGATGGACGACGACACGATCCCCACGCCGACGGCCCTCGCCGAGCTGCTCGCGGCTCCGGCGCGCACCGGCCTGGACCATCCCCCCGCGCTGCTGTCGAGCAAGGTGGTGTGGACCGACGGGAAGCTGCACCCGATGAACCAGCCCGGCTTCGAACGCGAGCGCGTGCCCGACGTCGTCGCGGGCTGCGAGCAGCACCTGATGCCGCTGCGGGCGACGACCTTCGTGTCGCTGCTCGTGCATCGCGGCGCGGTCGACCGCCACGGGCTCCCGCTCGCGCGCTACTTCCTGTGGAGCGACGACATCGAGTACACCGCGCGCATACTCGGCCGCGAGCCCGGCTACCTCGTCCCCGCGAGCGTGGCCGTGCACAAGACGGCCCTCGCCTACACCGCGATCAGCGCGAGCAGCGGCGACCGCTTCTACTTCCACGCGCGCAACACCCTGTACATGCTGCGCAGCCCCGCGTGGGCGCTGCGCGAGAAGCCGGGCATCGTCTTCAGCTACG
>JAABUS010004519.1_pt1 | contig 19894 bp, 21 predicted proteins | sample 5560161 | NCBI WGS metagenome assembly JAABUS01 (sample SAMN10711885, study PRJNA513376) | rock metagenome | isolation source: Antarctica rocks | place: Antarctica: Victoria Land, Trio Nunatak nord | collected 2016-01-04 | reverse complement strand
TTACTTCAATAGCACCATCCTTCCAGACACTCTATCCCGCAGCACTACCCCCTTCCCAACCGCGACATCCAGCCCTCCCCCTCGCCGCTTCCGTGGGTATCCCCACACAACCCCCACCACCACCCCTACCGGCATCTACCCATCCCACTCCCCATGATGGACAAGCATGGACAAGAAGGGGGAGGGGATGAGGAGTGATAAACTGGGAGGTAGTGCGTATGCCTTCTACGATGGACTAGGTTTGCGAGACGGAAAGGAGACTCGGGGGGGTGGACTTAGAAGGGTTTTGAAAGAGAGAGAGGGAGGGAGGAGATGAAGATGAAAGGGGGGGTTATTGGGATAGTGGCGAAGTACTCGATGCTGCTTGCCGCGTATGGGGTAGCTATATAGAAATTAGCAAACCCCCATCCACAATGATCGGTGGCAATTTCTTTAGGCCCAGGTATCTCTGTTCCCCGCCACCATGTGTAAGAACGTAAAGGTAAATCAATGCATTCGATCACTAAGCTATGCTATGCTCTCGCAGCCCAGCACGCCTCCAAGCCCCCGTTTCTTTCCCAGATTATCCCCGTCTATGATGCCAAAGTGCAAGCTCGTGCTAGATACCACGCTTTTTGAGAGAAAGAAGAAGGGAAGATGCAAAAGCAAGCATGCATGCAATTCAAAAAGAAAGCAGAGCAACCGTCTAAGTCCCCGGATATTATTGAAAGCAAGAAAGAAAAAGGCCACTTCCACCACCCGTCGTTTGTCGTCGTTGCTGGTATCGGCTTCCGGTTCGAGTGTTATGTGTTTCTGACGCTGGCAGGCAGGACGTAGCCGTAGAGCTGTAAGACGTAGGCCAGCTCGTGGGTGCCTTGCTCGAAGATTGTGGCGGCTTGGTGCTTGGGGTGGGAGGGGACGGAGAAGGTGCGGAAGGGGTTGTTGGTTTGGCTGGCCATTGGGTGCGTGGTGGCGAGGTGGGCGGTGAGGTGGTGGATGTAGTACTTGAGAGATGTTAGCATCTTTTCGGTTTCGGGTATGTGTTCTGTGTTTGAGGGGTAAAAATGGTGGATGATGGAGGTATAGACGTCTGAAGAGTAGGGGCAGGGGGGTGAACAAAGGGTTCTCTAGGGTCATGCAAAGCAGCAAACACCGCTACAATAGTGCCAGCCACCAACGAAAGCTGGCGGTGTTAAGGGTCTTTGGGCAAAAGATGCAGGCTAGGATGATGCATAGAGGCGAAACACCAAATGCCTGTGAACAACAAGAAGGACGGAGCTAGACTTACCTCCAGCACATCCTCCTCAACCCCAAACTTCCGTCCCAGCACCTCAAAAGGCCACCACCTCGCCAACGGACTAATTCTAATCTTCTCCCCCGCCCACTCTGCCGCCCTAACCAAGTCCCACCGCTGGCTCTCGCTGAACCCTGATGCATTGAGCCCTGCGAGGAGAAGGTCCTGGAGCAGCGCGTGATTCAGCCCCGTGGCTCCGTAGGTAGCGGACCAGTGGCTGGTTTGGATGGCGGAGGGGTAGCCGAGAATGGTATAGGAGGTCGTGCGGCGGAGGATCGAGACCAGGACGCGGATCTGGCCGAGCACGGCTTCGAAGAGGGCGTTGCGGGTTCCGAGAGTGGTCAGGTGGGGTGCATGCCAGGGGAACTGAGAGTTGAATAAGGTGTTAGTTGATGTCGTTGAAGGAGGTTTTGGGGTGCAATGAGGTAAGAGAGAGAGGGAATGGAAGGGACTGACTTTGTAGAGGGTGGATATCATGGATTCGTAGGTGCGCTGAGGGCAGCGGGCTGTGTAGGTGGACTATAGTGTATGTTAGCTAGGCATCTCATGGTGAAAAGATCGAAAAGACGAGGAAGGAAGTTGGGTGGATGACCGCCATTCTATATAGTATGCTACAGGGCTAGCAATGCTCCCTTAATCTTCCTCGTCCCGGAAAGTAGCCCCCCTGTCATGCAAAGCTCTATGGAAAAGCGTCTGATAACAGCCTTTGAGGCTTTGCTGGGGCAGTTCGGAGGGAGGATGATGAAGGAAGTAACATGGAGGGTGAGGGTTTGCAGGAAGCTGTGTCATGGATAACCTGCAGCTTCTTGGCTGACAGAATGTTCCAGCGATCCGCTCCAGCGCGCTTAAAATAACGATGTCATCTGGCCCATAAAAGACTCCAAATGATGTCGTTGCTCGAGATAGCTAGCACGACAAAAGATAGACCCAAGGGCGACAAATAACAGCCACAAGGAAAAACTTACCCGCTGTGGGAACTCCGCATGCTTCACCAACATCACCAGTTCCTCCGCTGTGACAAAGCTCTTGAATCCGCTATTAAAAGGTTCGTCTGTCTCAATGATTATGGGCACGCCACTGTCCCACTCTACCTGCTTTGCTTTGGGGAACAGCTCCTTCATCAGCTCATCCTGGGAACTCATACCGACTTCAGCTACGCGATCGCCCAGCTTATGGATGTTTCCTAGCCTTGTCTTTGCATTGACAGCAGCTTGAGCATCACCGACACTGAAAAACTCAATATAGCAATCCATGGTCTTGCCAGTTAGGCGGTCCATAACAATGTGAATCGGGGAGCCTAGGTCCGCAGTAACAATCTTCGCGTTCTTCCCCAGGAAAGCAAGGACTTCTTGCTTCGTGAGGCCATAGGGGATCTAAAGAATGTGAGTTAGCACTTCGTTGTACGCTTGAGAATTCGACAGCAGGAAAGCCATAAAAGGTGGGTGTTGAGTCTCTTTCCTTGCTTCCACTTGTTCCTCGTCGTCCCAAGGTATTCCACACGTCCAGAGATGTGTAGCCTTGTAGGATATTTCTGTCAATCATATGAAAGAGGGGGAATATGGGAAAGAAGTAGTAGCTGCTAGCTTGAGCGAGTCTTTGATTCTCAGCTGCCTCTGCTCGAAGCACCATGCTACTGAAGACCGCTGGAAGCTATGCTACACCATCTATAAATCCCAATGCCAGTTGCTTCTGTTTCTTTAAGCTCTGTGATTTGGCAACACACTGCGTAGCACAATCTGCTCAAGGAAATGTCGTAATACAGAACTTTCCTAACAAGCAATGCAAGCCACCAGGACAGAAAAGCACCATCTCTATTGGCGACTTGCGGTACTTACGTTACCGATTTTGATGACTCCCCATTGAGCTGGCCTACTACCGCTTGGATTGTTGACGAAAGGCATGTTCGTCGGATCTGTCATGGCTGGAGCTGCCGGGGCTCCTTGGTTAACCAGGTTCTGGAGCTGCTGACTAGGCCCGCCGCTGGTGCTTGGCTGTCCAACATTGGGATTGGCGAGGTATGGCAGAGTCTGGAGATCTGGAGTGGGACCTGCGGTTCTGGCTTTGTTACCGAAGCGATTCTTCCACTCCGTAGTGGGCTGGACTGAAGCGGAAGAAGACGTGGCTGAATCTCCCTGGGGTGGGGTGGGAGGTCTATGCTCCTGCGCCCAGGCAGCTACATTGAATGAAGGTGCCCGTTTTGCCCAACCAGACGTGCGCGCTTGACGTGAGGCCGCTGGTAGAGCTGTGCGTGGAACCCCAACTGGGGTAGGTCCAGGTGCGGATGGAACGCTCGTGGCCATTGCCATTGCAGTGGTCGTCGTTGAATGTCCCAAGGCATTCGGAAAAGGATTCAGGTTTTGCATTACTTGTGGACGTGGCATGTGTTGATACGCAGGCGCCCGTGATTGATAAAATGGTTGTTGTTGTTGTATCATCGGCAATTGTGGATTGCCGTACAGGTATCCTGCATTACCCATTTGCCACTGTCCAGGACCAGGCATCGGCCACGGTACATGGTGTGTATGCGGCAGAAAACCTGTGTTGTATTGTGGTACCTGACTTGGGTATAGATGTGGGGGTAGGTGAGTCTGATATGGCATTGATGCAAGGCCAGGTAAGTGGAAGGGATGTGCGGCCGGTCCCGGCCCTGCTGTAACGTACATCGGGGCACTTGGGGCAGCCATGGTAGGTAGAAAGACCGGCTGGTTGGTGCTTTGAGGTTGGGGATGCATCATCGGAATAGCCTGTCCCTGATGGACGGCTTGGGGAGCCTTGTTCCCTGCAGCCAGAAGAGTGCTTGACACCGACGCCACAGGTTGTGCAGACATAGCAACGGTATCAGCGGGCGCCTGAACCTGCTGTGATGCGTGGAGCGATGGTGCACTCAGAGTTCTAAATGCATGGTTGCGAGCCGCTGATGTAGGACGCGTTGCCGCTCCTTTGACGACCTGGGATTGCATATTACCTGAGCCTTCTTGCACGACACGATTTTCTCCTGGAAGGGAGGTATTGTCAAGCCAGTCTAGCAGACGAGCCTCTGGGTTGTGATACTCGGTCGATGGGTCCCGAGTCATATTCTGGACCAAAAGATCGATGATGGCCAAAACCTCGTCCCGAACGGCTTGTCTCGTTATGAAGTTGCCACGGTATACGAACGTTTCGGCAGCATCGTCGGAAGCCAGATCGGGAGGTCCATAACCGTTGTTGAACAGCCGAGTATAGAGCATGTGTCGGACTGCGTCGTCCGGATACGGGAAGACACAGGTGATCCGACGGTTTTCAGCGAATAACTCGCGCACGACAATGTTCGTGTTTATCACCTCCTGCAACTCAGAGACGGCCCTAAGATGGTCAGCAGAGCTCAAGGCTACGGTCCAGCTCAACTTGCCTTGGGTATGTCGACGGAAGCTGGGACAAGCCCACCTGCGAAGGATTACCGGAAGGGACTGCATCTGGCGCCATCGTGGTTGTTGATCTACTCTCAGGGCCGATGTTCCAGATTTCGTCAGACTGCAGAAGCCAACGGTCGTCAAAGTCTGTAGTATTCCACGCACGAGCACCTTGTGACTGTGCCTGATGGTCGAACCGGTTTCTAGGCACCGCGGTTCCGGATGAATTGCCACTTATTCCTTGCATGCTCGATTGCTGTCCGATGGCGAAGGGGGCCTATTCATCGTTAGCTATAGCTAGAACGCTATACAACCGAACGGAAGCTCACAGTCAAACCAGATTGAGCTCTTCCAAGAGGCGTCGTTGTATTGGAAGCCAAACCTTGTGGAATGCTAAAATTGGGAGATGCCAGAAGTGACGCCAGGTCAACGGGACGGTGCTGGTTGGGGATTCTTGTTCCCGTAGATGGTGCCGTGGTGTATGGGGTATGAAGTGGTACGCCGGGAGTGAATGCTGAGGCACTTGACTCAGGGCTTGAATTCAAAGGGTCAAAGAGTCGACTCGGCCGACCTCCCTGTCCACGACCACGATTATCTGACAGAGGATTCATGCTGAGATTCGTCTGTGAAGTGAACGGTCGTTAGCCAAAGGTGTTATTCGCAGGTGAAGGCTGGCCTATGGGGAAGTAGTGCCGATTAAGGGGTCGGTGAATGGATCAAAGAAGACTTGAGCCCATAGGAGCAGATGGCAGCAAGCTTGATGGTACGCTCGATGCTACTACGACGTTGCAGAAAGGGAAGACTTACGAAGTACGCCTGGAAATTTAACGCTAAGTTCGACTACTTGTTGTTTCTAGGATACTTTGTGCCTCAAGATGAAGTGTTTTGAGCTGCTGGTTCGTCGTTAGCAAGGAGCTCCCAGAGGCACGATACTGTAAGGAGCTATGTGCTTACCGGAAGTATTAAGTCAATCTTTGGTTGACCTCAGCACCGATCAAAGACGTTCGAGAAAGCTAAGATAGGTGTTATGGGAAGTGTTGTACGTTGTTGAGGATGGGATGTCTTACCTCCAGGTGCCACGCCTTTGAACGCCCTGGTCACTGGCCTCAGGGTACTACAGGAGACGCTCTAATATCTCCTTACCATGCAGCTACTGAACCGATCACGAAGGAATACAACTGATGAGAGGTATCTGAAGGGTTGAGGTGAAGGAAGTTGGGGAGGATGGAGGGTTGAAGAAGTAAAAGAGGGAAACCGTGTGCGAGGGCTAATAATCCACAGCACTAGCGCGGATTTGTACTCGCCTCCACCCCTGCAGCCTCAGGTCTTTGTTCATCACGATGACGGGCTGCTGTATCATCTGATAGGGTAGATCAGAGGGTCAAGAGTGGGTCCTTGACGATAGCTATCCTCTGGCGGCGCCAGCTCCGCAGGTATCAGCAGCTCAGGGGCAGGGTGTTCTTTGTCAAGTAACACAAGGGTCAAGCTTGGATGAGGACAGGGGACATCGGTGGAGCATCCCCACTCACTCAGGGAAGCTTGAGGACGCTTTCGTGGGCTTTAGAGCTCACCGGTGGGCAGTAGGGAGTGTTGACATGGGCGTCAAGTAGTAGTAGCAGCTCCTACAAATATCCCCAAGGCTCAGTTCCAGTCTACGAAGCTTGTATACCGTTCAGGGCTAAAGGAGAGCTTCGAGATGGCTCACTTCACATGCTGAGCATGACTCAGTCTTGCCGGCATCGGCTGAGGCTGTCTCCATGCCTCGCTTGCGGAAGTGGAGCTTCGAGGCCTCAGTGTCGCCATGCAAGGCCTTCAAATAGGGCAACACGAGCCGAACCCATTCGTCAGTATCACGGCCCGAGTGGAGACACGGAAGGGCTATTGATCAGGAGTGTCGAAGCTCCTGCAGCCACGGGTTCCACTGACTTCATCTTATCTCGTGATAAAGCCCTTTGCAGGCGGAGACCGGGATCCCCACATCACAGAGGACAGCGGAGTGTCTCCACACCTTTGAGTCTTCAACAGCTATCGAAACCCCTGCCGAGGCTTATGCATCGAGAGCAACAGTTTCCACTCTGCCGGAGAAAGCCGAGCAGTCATACAGCGTAGTAAAGCAACAGCAAGCACTTAGGAGCTGTAGCCGGCAACGGCGAGGTACCCGAAATATCATCCATTTAATCGTTCAAGGCCAAAAATACGTATAGACGTCTTGGCATATCAATGGAAGCACTGAAGAACAAGGGGCGCTCGATGGGCAAGAAGGACAAGTCCAAAGTATGGCACTGGGGGATGGGAACTAGCAAGACCTACTGGGCATTCCGACTGGCAAGTTGTCTGGGCAAAGAGAAGGTTGCTTGTAAATCTGATTGAAGGCATAGAAAATCCAACTGTCAACGAAGCGGCCTCTTAAGCCAGTCTCCTACGAAATACAGCATACGAGATACAGCCTACTAAGAGACCTTAGTAGTAGCGACTTTCCCAAAGACGATAACGAAGAGGATCATACTCTGTGGAACGATGCCTCCAGTAACGCCAGCAGCGACCCTCTTCTTCGCCGCCCATCCTCCTCCTCGAGCACTACCGATTAGCAGTTCACACTCGGGCGTTTGCCTTGGTGGCCGTCATAGACGAAATAGCTTGGGAAACCTGGTTTGAAGAAGGCAGAATAGCTTGGGAAAGGGCGTGGAGCTTCCGTTCATGTCTTCTGTTGCAGAGGCTTTATAATAATGGTACACACGGGCGGGACCTATTGCCTTATATGAATGCATTAGCTCTGGAAGTAGGCATATTACAGAGTGCCAGTTGCTCCATTGCTGGTTGGAGAGAACAAAGTATGAATGTCAGAGGAATAGATCAAGAAAACAAGAGCTCACAAAATGGGCAGTCGTCGAGAACTTCTATATCTGAGCTAGAGCTGCGGGCGTGAAGACATGTTGGCCGAGCAGGAACGATTCAGGCAGTCACGACCAGCAGTTACGACCGTGCAATTTGTTACTGGGCTTTCTTGTTAACATCAGATCGTACTGTTAGTATCGAAGGGCTCTGAGTAGATGCAGCTTTGCTCCATTGTTTGTCAATTGCCATATTGGCATTCTGTCAGCCCTTGTGCTTCTTCACTCTAGATTGAGCCGCGCAGATGAAAAGACTATAGAGAAGTCTGGACACATACTTCAGGCCATTCACGAAAGAACATCAATGCTCCTTAAGTCAGCCATAGGCCGTATGGTTCTTGAGCGTCTATCATAATCATCATTCATGCCAATCAGTCCCTTTGCTGACATAGCCATGATTGCTGGGCGAGACTTTCACAAAGGGTATACGCTAATCAAACTACAGCCGCAAATCAGTGAAGCCACCAAAGTAGGGAAAGAGGGCTTACTGGAGTCAAGAAGGACTCTGCCACAAATCTCGCTCTTGCATTCAACTGTGCAGCCATTAGCAGCCGATTTTCGCTTCACAAGGCCATAACTCTGGCACACATTACAGGGGAAATGCACGTACAAAGAGCTTCATTTCTGATATCTCCTTATCCACCTCCTCCATGAATTGTATGATGAAGTCCACCAACTTATGCTTCAGCATCTCCTCCGTATGTACGTTCGTTATTAGGAATGAAATATCGTATCCCTACACCTTGTTAGCATCTTTTCTCTTTATGTATCTCCTTTTATCAACCCAGCCGTACCTTGATAGCCTTTCGCCTTAGTATAAAGAAAGCCTCCGCCCTCTGCGTCAAGAACCTCGTAAACTTATGGACCAAGATATTTTCTATCTCGTCCGCCTGCTTTATCTTGATGCTGACACGCACACTGTTGACTGAGGGTTCGATGAACACCTTTTCATTCTCGTTGCGCGACACGAGGAGAGGATTAAGGAGGACTTCGGGGGAGCTGGCGGCTTCGATCTCGGGAACGTTATGTCGTTCCGAGGTTTGTGAGGCGAAGTTGGAGAGGGCCAGCGCGGCTGTGAGAGAGGAGCGTACGCATTGGAGATATGGACGGAGGGATTGAGACTAGCAAAGGTCAACGATAGCCCTGAGGTGGAGTGATTCTGCTTGCCATGGTGAATGGGGAGGGCGCGGAGGGCGTTGCAGCCTGTCTTGGTAGCTATTGATGCAAACCAGCAGTCATCGAATTCACAAGTCGATGTCGATGCCAATTGAGACTAAAGAGATTCGTCACATATACACGGTGTTGCTTGATGCAGACGACATTTGATCTTCAACTCTCAGTAATGGTAGTGAAGCCTGCCTTCAAAAGCCGGCCGGCCAAAAGTCGGGCCGGAATGATGTCGATGTTTCTTCAAAAAAGCATTCACAGAGCTTAGATGTTCTGCATCGTCCTGACGCAAGGTTATAAAATAATAGAGTCATCCAATATGGCAGGTATACCAGGTGAGATGCTTCCCCAGACTGCGGTGTTACCAGCTTCTGGGGCTAACATACAGCAAGTTTTCGTTAAGCATCAAGGCAAGCGCCACGAAATCGAGCTCGATCCCACCTCTACCGGCGAGACCTTCAAATACCAGCTCTACTCTCTAACGGGCGTCGAGCCAGAACGCCAGAAGATTCTCGTCAAAGGAGGTCAGCTTAAAGATGACACAAACCTTGCAACATTGGGCGCAAAACCTGGCCAGACCTTCATGATGATGGGCACACCCTCGTCGGGAGGGAATGATGGCGCTCTAGAGCGACCCAAGGAGAAGATGAAGTTTATGGAAGATATGACGGAGGCCGAAGTTGCGAGGCAAGAAGGTGCAACACCGGCCGGCCTACAAAACCTCGGAAACACATGCTACCTCAACTCAACCCTACAAACTTTACGATCTGTTCCAGAACTTCAGGACGAGCTTCTGAGGTATTCCGCCTCTGCTGTTGGGGCAGGGTCAGGCCCATCCAGGGGTCTTGACTTGGGTGGCTTTGGTTTGGGCGCGATCGATCTTACGGCTTCCTTAAGGGACCTGTACAAGCAGATGTCAGAAACCCAAGAAGGATTTCCACCCCTGATATTCCTCAACGCTCTACGAACAGCCTTCCCTCAGTTTGCACAGAAGTCGAAGACTGGACATGGATACGCGCAACAAGATGCAGAAGAGGCCTGGTCACAGATTGTTTCTCAGCTACGGCAGAAACTCAAGACTCATGGAGCACCTGCGAATGGAGAAAGCTCAACGCAACAGAAAACCGACATTTCATTCATTGACAAGTACCTCGCTGGCCGATTCGACTCGAGCCTTGAGTGTGACGATCCGGCTGCAAAGGAGGCTGGTGAGGAGCCGGTTCTTGGCGAAGACGTTTTCTTGAAGTTGGACTGTCACATCAGCAAGGACACAAACCACTTACGAGACGGAATTATGGCTGGGCTCGAAGAGAAGATCGAGAAGAAGTCTCCCACACTGGACCGCGACTGCGTCTACACAAAGAAATCACGTATCGCCCGCTTACCAAAGAACCTCACAGTGCATTTCGTCCGCTTCTTCTGGAAGCGTGAAGTACAGAAGAAAGCGAAAATTATGCGGAAGGTGACCTTCCCTGCCGAGCTAGATGTGGTAGAATTCTGCACAGAAAAGCTGAGGAAACAGCTGGCTCCAGTCCGGGATAAGGTCCGGGAGATACGTAAAGACGAGGAGGACGTCACGCGCGCTCGCAAGCGACAGAAGACGGCTCACAAGCATGAAGAGGACAGGAAAGCGGAGGCCGAGAGGGAGCCGAAGGCTACCGGGCCGGCAAATAGAACGGATTCGACGAAAGATAAGAATGATCAAGGCAAAGGAGACGATACTGAGATGACGGATGCTGTCTACAGGACGGATGCTGAATATGATGATGAGCGTGCTGCAGCCATATTGGCAGCAAAGAAAGAGCTGTTCGCCCTGATCGATCCCGAGCTAGCGAACGATGAAGGGGCCAACAAGTCCGGGCTGTATGAGCTCCGAGGGGTGGTAACCCATCAAGGGGCAAGTGCAGACAGCGGACATTATACGTCGTATGTCAAAAAGCAAGGAACCGTCGACCCCAAAACTGGGAGGAGGAAGGAGGAAGACGGTAAATGGTGGTGGTTCAACGACGATAAAGTATCCGAGGTTGATGCCGAGAAGATTGAGACGCTCTCTGGCGGTGGTGAGTCCCGGGGCTTTCTCCGTGTTCTCAATCCGTTTGTGGCTAATTTCAATCCTAGGAGAGACTCATTCTGCATTGATTCTGCTATACCGTGCCATCGACCTACCCACAGCCGAAGAGGTCAAGGAATAACAAAGTGGCAGCATTGGGTAGATTGTCGGCCGTGCGCCGGCATCTTCGGGAGGGTATTTGCATAGCGTAAGTAGCATCGATCGGAAATGGCTGTTTGCCTCATCTGATCCTACCTTACTTTAGGTTGGCCTGTTCGGATCGGGTCGCATTGCATAAAAGTATCGAGGGCGAAGCGTAAAGCTACCTACGAAATGCATCTTTACTACTTCATGTATTTCGAACCCACTTTGGCTACCGTAGAGGACGTGTGCCACATCCGAGCGCTCACAGCCAAAAGTAAATGTGATATTCTCTTTACAGCCCGTACCTAGATGTGCAAACCCCTTGAAGCCCTAAGTAGCCGAGCACATGACCCGCAGGGGCCCTTCGGCCCGACCGATCTTAACCAGTTTTCAAGTACAGTACGCTTTCCAAAATTGAACGACGTCCTGTCCATGCTGCAACAATTCACCGAAACGGATTCTCAAACCTCGTAAACCTATCTTCCGAATGCCAACATGAATTTACTTCAGCATCCACTATCGAGGCGAAATCTGCGACCAATCAATCCACTCTCGCACGGCTTTGGGTGGATTACTCTGTCATGAACGCACGGAGACTTCCAGCGTGGCAAGACCGTCTGACCTTGAGAGGAGTCACTGATACCAGAACACTACTTTAGTACATCAAGCAGCAATACCATACGATTATGCTGCTAGAATGTGTGCATGCCCAAAGTGTGCCGGACATCCCATCAGATGCCCAACCATACAAAGTCAAAAAACCGACCATTCCCGCAAGCGCTTCGTCTGCGAAGCATTTCATTTCCGATAAGCAGACGGGCCGTCGCAGTATCCCTTCCCGCCCCGTTCATTCGTACTTTTCGCTCGGGCTCCCACTTTTCTGACCTTTGGGCGGAGTCTAAATCTTAGGCTCGCATAGAGCGTAGGTCATCTGACCTTGCGGCGATGCAGCCCCTGGAGACCGTATCCTTGGCAAGAGTCGACGCTTGAAGCGACAAAGAAGTTGTCTTAAAGCAGCGGCACCAGCCACGCCCAGAAGCTTGCCGTGGGAGGCTTGCGGGTTCGGCCATAATGATCCTTGAGCAAATTATCTTCGTTGTCGCTCTGGACGCGAGTATAATGTTATTACCTTGCTACATCGCACGGTTCGAACCATACTCTACGACTCCAGCATTCTTGGCTATCACCTCCAGTATCTGGTCTACACTCATGTCCCCTTCTCTTTGATCGTGCAGGCTGATTCAAGACAGAGCATCGCCTTATTCCTTCTCGCTACCGTATTCAATGCGATGAGAGCGGTTGCCGGTTGAACAAGAGTTGAAGGCATCGGAACCCTCAAAGCGTCCTACACAAGTCTCCAGCGGCCTCGCAGAAGTGACATTATCTAGTGAATTTAAACGCACTCTAGAAACCCAAAATCTCCCCTGGGTCGGATCCTATTTCATGCGTATACTTGGACGCGGACCCTCCGTGTTCCACGGAGACCAATAAGATGTACACAACGTGTTCAGTCGTGGGAGTACATTCCTCTACGCCAATGCGGTTGTGATGGCTTTAGGTCGTGGACCCTATGCTTTGAGGCTTGTATGCCGCACATTTCCTTTCACAAACCGGCCATAGACGAAATGGCATAGGTGAAGATCATTTGCCTTATCACACTCGCCTCTGCAGCATGTGGAGATGTTGATTGTATAGCTGCAAATCGTTATCCACCTCGAAGCGCTCTGCTACTGTACGCCTGTACTGCTTGTTTCGGATAGATACTCACCCACCAATGGTACGTCCCCGGCTTCAGCTCGCACTTGGGGATCCAGCGTAAAGGGTCGGTAAAGATGGCGTCCGGCGGGAAACTTCCTCACAGGGCCGCTTCACTGCGGGCTCTGAGTTGCAAGATCCAGTACTACGGCCAGGGAATTTTCGATTCCGATAAGCGAATCCTGAAGTTTCAGACCGGTTCCCATGCCACATGTCGCCAAGTGTCTCGGATTGACAATTTTACATCATACATCGGATTTCATTCAGCTCCTGTCGTGATCTCCCACAGGTGATTCACAAGAGGTTATCCGAAGCGGTCTATTACCGACAACGTGCATACGTTGTGTATGGCAAGTCCTGGATCGCCATCAATTGACTTGCATTGGCGTTGCGGTTGAGCAGTTTGACGTACTCAGGTGCATGCTGTCGGCGAATTCAAATTGATGTATGATTCCATTAGTATAGGGTCACAGATAGAGGGGCTGCTCTTTCGTTGCTTCTCCTGCTTAGACATCCTTTCAATCGATGCAAGTTTCGATCTTGCTGGACAACGCCCGAGTAACAAGGATTCGGCCCAGATGGAGCAGGTAGAATACGGACTTACAATGACTACATCTTACCTAGCCAGTGACCAGTTTCACGGCAGCGCTGTGCCACGGGTGCTAGTCCACCGGGGATTCGACGCTACAGTACTGTACGTCAGTCTCGGCCCTTTCGACAGATCACTGACAGATGCACCTAGCAGTACCTACTGCAGCCATCCAGTACGAGTCTTTTCGGGGCGCTCGCTCTTACGACGTGCGATCCGAGTGCGAGGGCTGGACCCTCAGTCGAGCAAATTGACGCTGCGCCCTCTCGATCTAATGCCATCTGACCACTATCCCACAGCTACGGTCTCAATATGCTTCTTTCGGATGGGAAGCAGAGACGCGAGTCTTGCAGGAATGCAGCTCTGCATCCCTCTTGCCAGCTGCATCACACATTCGCCTTCAAGACCAACAAGTCAGCTGGCGACTGACTGAAGATGCGAACGCGCGAAGTAACAGGACGCAACAGACGATTCCATGGCTTTGCAAAGACCACGTGTTGCCTCCAATGCAACAACTGCGATCCTTCGATAAGCACATGCCAGTTGTCGTAGGGCCATCCATTCGCAGCGTTGTGATTTCGTGCCGTTCCGGTAGCTTCACAGCATTACGAGCATGGGTTATTCTGGACTACATAGATGTACCGTTCGTCTACTTTAGCAATCTTTTCTCTACTCTACGTCGACATCCTCGAGCAGATATTGGTGTGCGACTTACTATTGAATGCAAGTACCTCTACCGATACGAGTTTTTCCTTTTTCTCTTGCCGTCATAGATCGTAACGATCAAGCATGGTGATCTCTTCTTGGAGCGAACGGTACATGATTACGCCGTATATCAGGCCGCCCAACGGAATCCTACACTATCGAAAATGGCAGCCAGAATTCGCCGAGTATAAAGGGGGCGCTTTTGGCTGAGCTTCGCAATACTTTAGGGGGGACAGCGTCGATCATCGCGTGGCATCTGCATGGCCCCTCGCACTACCGCACATGGGGAAACATGATGTGCCTTGTTTCGTCACTGGCCGCCCGATTGATCGACGGGCCCAAACCGGAGGAAGTGTCCGGTCTCGCAATCCAATTTTTGTGCAGGAAGTCACTCCTTGCCTTGAACCATCGACCTCGCATTACGGGTGCTGCGATGCAGAAGGGAAGTAGGCGGGGCCCAGATGTAGCTTCGACAGGCGACGAATGACGCGCACTCGCCACGCAAAAACAACCAGCAGCCTAGACCGGATGGGAGAAACTTTGGCGACGAGTAGGGCGGTCGGAAAGAGGCGGGCTGAGCCTTCGTGCATTAAGTCGCTCGTGAGACCTTGCAGCGGGCGCCGGGTTCGCCAAAGTTAGATAGTCGTGCCACTTTAATGATTGGGGGCCCCCCTGTCAATATAAATTACTGGGTCGAGGAGACGGGGTCTGCAGTACGGTCAGAGGGCACGTGAGGCTTTAGTATCGCCAAGTATATGCAGCGCACAGAGGGGCGTGCAGCATGCAGAGTGGGATGGGCTGAAGTGATCAACGACGGGCGAGGATCAATGCAACATGTTGGATGAAGTCGTGAGATCTAGTCTGCCGTAAGCTTTTCCTGCAGGAGCAGGCTTGATGTTGGCAGAGCTGTTCTCTGATTTGTGAGCATGGGTTGGCCGATAGAGGATCCGGGTAGCCTGCAGGCCTCAGCCGCAATCCGCCGGGATCCCTTTGGTACCAGGTACCTCACGCTGACTGCTGACTTGGCCCTGCGATGCACCCTCTTGGCTGAGCTAGATGTGGACGGATGAGTACAGAGTACTCCTGATGGATGCAACGGATGCCGTGAGAACTGGCGCAACAAACATGTCTACAGGCATCATCCCCACATCTAAAATCGACTACTCCTCATCCCGAGGCCGTTGGTCATCCATCATCTGACGAGTCTGCGGCATGCTTAGAAGGACTTTACTTTGGATTCTTGCTCGGGGCCCGGGAGCAGTCCAACGGTTTTCCGTCATGGTCCTTGTTAGCAAACCGTAGAAGCAGTTCTCGCACCCTGGTGTGTGCAAGTGGAGCGGGACTGTGGGAAGCCAGTGGCTGCCCTCATCAAACCTTTTGCCTTCTTCCCTGCTTCCCTTCTTCCCTTCGACCTTCGTAGTGTGCGGCCCGACCTGGAGCCAGAGAGCCAGAGATGGTAGAAGTGGCTGTAGGCCCCAGGAGTGAACGGGAGCAGGTCGTATGGGCCGGATGTTAGCATGGCTCGCTTTGTGATGGGATTGGAGCTTGGAAGAGAGGCCAAATGAGTCTAAAGAGACTATCAACTCGCTAGACAATCCACGCTTTGACAGGGGGGGTTTCGGTCACACCCCTTCTGAAATTCCCATAAATCGCCTTACCTTGCGCACTTTATACGGTCCATTGCTCCAGAGTCCAGCCTCTGCCACATGCGACGGGAGAGTCAAGTAAGGTCTCTCCCATCGTCCAAGGAACCGGGGCCGCGTGCGACTCGACCAGCGACGCTTTCCGCGACCTAAAATACCACGAACCCTCCCCTCGGTAACCCTTTCCCTCTCCTCCGTCAAAAGACTGGCCCGAGTATCTTACCGCACTAGCCTTCTCTACTGCCACTTCGTATCAATCTTTCAACACCACAAGAAACCCTTGAACACATCACTCACACATCCACACCTCGCGCATACGCAAGCGTTCAACGCATCTCAACCACGGCACTTGAGCACAATTGTCTCACCTCCGCTTGATCCAATCACCCTGCCTCAGCCTCTGCAATACACTCCGTTGAGCTCACGACGTGCACCCGATCTTGCACATACCCCTCGCCTGACAAGGTCCCTCACCCGGCCTCACCGCCTACAGTGCTGCTGGAAAGACGGTCCTATTGTCTTGCCGTGCATCCATACACCCGATCTCTTCCTACCTCTTCCATTCTTGGGAGTTGCCTTCTCTAGAACATGGTAAGTGGCGCAACAATAGCAACTTATATATAGACGGGCGGCGATCGAGGCCCTCGACTTCGTCCGTGCACCCTGCCAATGTCAAGCGATCCAAACAACCAGGCTCAGTATCCGCCTCCTCAGTGGGAGAACCATCCACAGCGGGGCGCATATCCAATTGCGCAGCAGGCTGTCAACTATCGGGTATGACGAATTATGCAGTGATCCCCGACGTCGCGGGAACTCTCGAAGCTGACAGTCATCAGCAACCACCACCACCGCAACCATCGCAACAACCGTACCCCAATCCTCCCGGGTCAGCACCAGCTCCAGTACCACCAGGCGAGATGGTCACCCTACCGCCGCCGCAGCATCAGCAGCAACAAGACTTCTATCGTCATCCACCTCAATATGACATGTATCCCGGCCATCCGCAAGACCCCATGCGCGGTCCTCCACCGCCACATCTATATCAGAGTCAGCCTGCACCTAGACAGCGGACGGCGATAGCTTGTCGTTACTGCCGAAGACGCAAAGTTAGTCGACGTCGAAGTTGTCAATGCCGACGAGTGCTGACTATTGACAGATCCGTTGTTCCGGGTTCGATGCATCAGAAGACGGACGTTGCACGAATTGTCAACGCTTCCAGCAGGAATGTATCTTCACACCGGTCTCCTCACAGGCGCAAGCCTTCGTACCCGCGCATACGGCATACCCCCATTTGAGAAACGCTGCGCCAATGCAGCCTCAGCGGGGTGGTCGCGCGCTGTACCCTCAGCCAGGCACGCAGATATACGGCGCTCACGGTCAACCTCTGGGCACGATGCCGCCGCACGACCCCTACCAGCACCAACCACCACCACCCGGCTATCCGATGCAATCACCACCAGGTCCGTATCAGGGCCAAGTTTACGATGATCGAGGTCCCTCCCAGCCTCCTCATCCTCATGACAAAGTGAGTCGCAAGCGTCCCCGCACCGACGACACTCACCCTGCCGTCCCCCCACCCCGCCCGCCCCAGATACCGTCCTCACATCAAGATCAGGGTCGCCCCCCTCCATCAAGCGGTCGTCGCAGCTCCGGGGGGACCGGCGGGTATGAGTACCCAGATCCTACCCCACTCGTGCCAGTTTCGCCTGTCTCGTCTACGACATCGTATGCGTCTGCTCCATATCACCAGCCGCAACAACAGCCGTACTATGCCTCTCAACCTTCCCAGTCGGCACGTCGGTCCTCGCCGGGTAATTCGGCATATTCGTATGGGGAAGCAAGAGCGTCGGGGTCCCCTCATGGGAGTACGTCATCGTCCTCTGCTCCCGGTTATGGTTATCCCGGCGGCTTACACCCACCGCAGGTGCTGCCGGACCAAACCGGACGAACACCACCTCCACAACAGAGGGAAGGGAGCAATAATGGCAGCGGCCAGCGCGGGGGCATGGCTGTTCGAGATCTCCTGGGTCCGGGGAACGCAGATCAAGGCGGGCGCTCTAGTGCCGATGCCGACATGCTGAAAGCGCTGAACAAGCGTGGGATGTGAGGGAAGGTCATGCGTGCGGGCGACGAAGCTGGTTCTGCTGGCTAGGACCCTTCTCCGCCATTTCCTTTGTTGGTCGGTCACTCATAGATGAGACTCACCTCGTTTGCATGTTCTACAGATAGTCCGCGTCCTTTCTCGGCAACGATATCCAGGCTCGGGTGGCTCTCTGATTTCTTTCCAAGTTGCATTCGGCATGCGTTGGTTTTCGGCGGTTGGGTTTTTTCTGTTACACTCACCTATTCTCAACCCGACTACACCGGAGAGATTCTCTGCTGAGCGCGGAAATGCAGGCTCGTGTATTTGTACCTCTAGCACATCATTGAGAGAGGGATCGGAACGAGGCTGCACTGCACATGGAAAGGGGTGGGACAGTCTGTATGCGAGGGCATACACATTCGGCATGAGCGAAGGGGGAAGATGGGAACACAATCAGAATTGCTGTTTGAAGGCAAAGAGTCTACTAGTGTAGTCGTAATAGTCAATCGTTTAGCACTCTGTCCCGGTATTCTGGGTCCGGATCGGATCGAGAAGCAGGCGCGCGCTTGTCGATGGTTACATTGATGACCTTCATTTCCCCTGAAGACCATACCCAAAAGATCTTCAAATTCGACCAACGAATCTCACGATGATAATCTTTGATGGCTCACGTTGCTGCACTGGCCATGAATTAATCAAGAGGCATTCTTTCTCCAGCGCTGTTCCCCAGTAACATTGTCCTCAATTTTCATCCCAGAACGACAGGCTCTACTACGAGGGATACTACGGTGATAGCCAGACCTTCATCATCTATCTACCGTATATAATTGAGATCCACCTAGCTCCCAATCAGCAAATTTCCGCACGCCTGGCCACCCATTGCACGTCGGGCATCAGCTCGGCTTACCGACCAACGTCGTCCACAATCATCAGTGCCTACCTTACCTCTCTCTATTAGATTACTCCCAAATCCCTTCTCCTGAAAGCCTCCTTGACACCCTCACTTCCACGTTGACCTCCCTCCACTCTCTCAGCCACCATGACCCACCGGTGTCCGAGCGCCCATCCACCACCTCGTCAGGCATCCCACTGATAACTTGGGTATTTTCCCCTCCAACCCCGATCCAAGCCACTTCCCGTCCGACCAGCACAACGCCTATCACGCATCCCGTCACAGCTGATCCGGACCCTTGCATATCCCCAAGATCAATCCAGATCATATGCCACGAAAACTCAGACCCCTCGACGATCCCATCTCACAACCTATCAGGCCGCCCACTTTCCATCTCTGATTCTTACCCACCTCAAGACTCACCGCTGATGCATGGCGCGGCAAGAACTCTTGGGGTCTCTTACTCGTGCACTGACCTTGTGGAGATGTCACGATGCCCACACCGCATGGCTTCTGATTATGAAGAAAACACTGGCTGAGTGGGTAGGTGGAGGTGAGCGCTAGATCACATCTCTACTAGTCACACACGCGCATGGGTGAATGGTCGAGGGGCTCGAAGAAGCTGGGGCTATTCAGTTGCTCAAGCTCTGCGTGTCTGGACCAGGACTGCTTTGTGGCTCAATATCTTCTCTACAATCTGAAGAAATAAGAACACGGGGCGAGGGAAGAGGATGGGAATTCGGTAACGGTCTGGGTAGAATGGATGATGGAAATTCGATCATGGTAGGTTCTGTTACTAGTGAGTGTGATTTCTGTCCCAGACTTCGGTGTGGTTCTTACGTCTTGACGCTCTAAGTTGCCATTGAGCCTAAATGGGGCGGGCCATGATGTTCAACGTAGCTCTCGCGACAGAAGCAAAGTCTTCCGTGAGGTCATATCTGTCGAAAGTTGGTATCTCGAGTAAAGCAACGTCATCCAAACATGAGAGACGGATGCAGACTACCATCTCACAATCTCCACCCCTTTCTCTCCTTGCTCTACCAAGCTGTCTATAGCCTACAGAATTTTATGCTTCCGAATTGCTGTCGTCGAAGCCGGGTTCCACCTTTCAGAATAGCCGATTCTCCTTTCCTCCCAGAACTCCGAGCCCCGATCCCTGATCCAACACAATCCTCCCTCGCTACACTCATATCCCTACCTTCCCATCACTTACTCTCAGGGCAACATCCCCAAGTCCAACATCGCACCACCACCACCACCATCTCCCCTCTCCAAGCACTCCCTCCCTCCCAAACCAATATCTCCAAATTTCG
>JAABUS010004515.1_pt1 | contig 19902 bp, 25 predicted proteins | sample 5560161 | NCBI WGS metagenome assembly JAABUS01 (sample SAMN10711885, study PRJNA513376) | rock metagenome | isolation source: Antarctica rocks | place: Antarctica: Victoria Land, Trio Nunatak nord | collected 2016-01-04 | reverse complement strand
TCGCTCGCCCGGTCGCCCTCCTCGCTCTTCTCTATCCCACCTGGCTGCTGTCCAGCGTCGATCTGATCCCGTTCACGACCGCGGCCCTCTGGATGACCATCCTTCTTGGCGGTCTTGTTGGCTGGCTGATCGCGTTCCGCGCCGGAGCGATTGAGCGCCGCTGGATTCGCTCACTCCTGACGGCCGAGTTGATCGCCCTACTCGCGTTCGCAGCCTACGTCTGGCTTCGAGGCTATACGCCCGCCATTCTCGGGACCGAGAAGCCGATGGACATCGCTATGCTGGCAAGCTCGACCCGTGCGATAACCATGCCCCCAACTGACCCCTGGTACGCCGGTCAACCGGTCAACTACTACTATCTCGGCTACGCCATCTACGGCTCGATCACCCGGCTGACGGCAATTCCGGCAACCGTCGGCTTCAATCTGGCGTTGGCGACGACCTTCTCGATGACGGTCACTGCGGCCGCGGGACTCGGATTCAATATCGTCAGGCGATGGCTTTCTCATCACCGCTCTGTGATGGCGGGTGCCGTCGGTGGCTTCGCGGTGGCGCTTGCGGGCAATCTCTACGCTCCGTTGCGGCTGGTGCGCACGCCGTCGGCCACCTGGCACGCCTGGTGGTGGGATACAGCGGTCGGGATTGGCTGGCGGTCGAGCCGGATTGTCTGCGATGGCCCGCGCCTGACGAACGCCTGCCGTGCACCATCGGTCGAAACGATCAACGAATTTCCATCATTCAGTTTCCTTCTAGGCGACCTTCATCCCCACGTCATGGCGTTGCCATTCACAATCGCGGTGATGTCGTTGGCCATCGGCCTGGTTCAGCGGGGCGGCACGGTTAGCGACGTGATGCGGTGGGGCCGGACCCTCGGCGCCGTCCGCATAGCACTGATCGGTGCCATGGTGGGGTCGCTGTACGCTCTCAATTCATGGGACTACCCGACCTTCCTGCTCCTGAGCATGGCCGCCCTCTGGGCGGGCACGCGTGGAGAGCGGACCCGGGACCGTGGCCTCGCCATCATGCTCTTGATCAGCATCTCGGTCGTCGCCTGGCTCCCGTTCATACGTCAGTTTGCTCCGCCCACGGCCGGCGACGTGACCCAGCTCCCGGGCGTCATCCAACGCTTGCCCGCGCTGCCTGGGCTGCTGACGGCGGTCGGCGTCCAACGGACCGCCCATACCTCCGTGGGCGAATTCCTGACGATCTTTGGCATCCCCTATCTGGTGTGTTGGTGGCTCCTCATCACGCGACGGGGTAAGGACGGGCGAGCAACGATCGCCCGTCCCGAGTTGGACCCGCCTGTGATCGGGTTCTGCCTCGTGCTGGCAACGGTGGCGATCCTTATCCCCATGCCGTTGCTGATCATCTGCGGACTTCCGCTGCTGCTGGCGGTCGCTCGGCTCCGGGCTGACCTGGCGCCCACGCCGCGAACCGTCGCCACGACGCTTTTCGCGACGGGCCTGTCCCTGGTCTTGTTGACCGAGTGTTTCTTTCTCCAGGACACGTTCGGCGATCGAATGAACACCCTTTTCAAAGTGTATTACCAGGTCTGGACGCTTTTCGGCATTGCGACAGGCGTCTCCGTGATGACGCTCTGGCGGGAAGCGCGACCGCGGCGCCTGGCACGACCAGCACTGGCCCTCTTCGGGTTGGCCGCGTTGATCGCGTCGGTGGCGTATCCGGTGTTGGCCTCCAGGCAGTGGACGGCCGGAGCCGAGTGGAGCGGGTTGGACGGACTGGCCTACAGCGACACCAGCGCGCCCGACGAGCGAGCGGCCATTGAATGGTTGCGGCGCAACGCGGTGGCAACCGACGTCATCGCCGAAGCGCCGGGGTGCTCCTATCAGCCAAACGGTGAGCTGCCATTCGACCGGGCATCCGCTTACTCAGGCGTGCCGACGGTGATTGGCTGGCAGGGTCACGAGAAACAGTGGCGCAGTGGTCAGCCAGCGCTCCTCTTCGGCATATCGACGCGGATTCGGGATATCGCGGCGATCTTTGACGCGCCCGAAAGTCCGCTGGTCACGCAGTACGGTGTCTCGCTTCTGTATGTTGGGCGTTACGAGACTGAAGACCATGACTGCCTGGTCGCCGGCCCCTATGAGGCGGTGCGGGGCTCTGCCTACCCCGGACCAAATTGGTCGATGGTCTTCGATTCAGGAGATGTCCGCGTCTTCCGCCGGACGGAACCGGGTGAATCGCTCGCGGCGTGGTTACGACCTGTCGCCATGGGAGACCCGCTGGCCCACGCGGCACGCTCGCGTTGACACCTTCTTCGCGGCCTGACTATACTCGGTGGGGACGACACGATCGGACGGGGTGTGGCGCAGTCGGTAGCGCGCGGCGTTTGGGACGCTGAGGTCGGAGGTTCGAGTCCTCTCACCCCGACCAGAGGCCGGACTTAGTTCGCGGCGGATGTCCCCCAGACCTCCTCGGTCCCGCCGCCTTCCGGATTTGCCCGAGCCTACCTCTTCTCGATATACTCGTGGTCACGCGGGGCTGGTGTAGCGGTAACACGATAGCCTTCCAAGCTGTAATCGCCAGTTCGATCCTGGTGCCCCGCTCCCATCGTTCCAGGCTCATCTGATACAGACGCGCTGCGTTGAGATGGCACGATGGGCACACTCACGAGAACACCTCCACCCCCGTTTTGTTCCACGACGATTTCGGGCGGTCAGGTGGAGCCACCTGATTGGGGGTCAGAATCCGGTCGCCGCAAGTCGCGATGACGTGGTCTTCCTGATCACCCGCGACGGGGCGTGACAGCGTCGGATCATCACCAGTGATCTACCACCTCCTCCTCAATCCGATGTCGACGCGCGGCACAGGAGACGCGCTGGTCTCTCGGAGGAAGGAGGCCTGCTGTCCGAGCTTCCGGGTAACCCGGCCACCGGACTCCGGCGCCCTCGTTTACTCTCGCTGGTACCATCGTCGTCCGAGTTTAACGTCTTCGATCCAATCAATGGACCGGGGAGTGGACGGTACCGCCAATGGCGTCCTCCCGTTTGCTCGTTAATAGTTCCCTGGTAGAATCCGCGCCGGTGCCACGTCGATCCACCATAGTCGTGACCAGTGACGCGGGCTGAATTCCCCGTCAGCGCCGCCAGCGTGGGGGGCAAACCATGCTCCAGCCAGAAGGGTTCACAGACAATGCCACTCGGAGCCGTTCCCGACCGGTATCGGGACATTCTTGAGAGCAAGACGCTCGGTCACTTGGCGACGGTCGATCCTGGCGGTCGGCCCCAGGTGAACCCGGTCTGGTTCCAAACACAAAGGCGTACGTAGCCGTCTGTCAGAAGGGGAATGCTTCTTGGGGTGCCCGGAGCAGGCCATCCGGCCCACCATCTGAGTACTGTCATCGATCCCGGCTGTGGTGGGGATGGAAACGGGCGGGAGGAGTCCGTCGGCTCCTCCCGCCCAAGTGACCCGAGCTGGCCCCCAACGGGCACCTTCGGCTTCTGTGGCGGCCGATGAGGACGATCAGGCTGCGGCGACCCCCACCTCGTCGGGCTGCTGGTCCGGCACGCTCATCGTCAGGTGCCAGCGCGGCTCGTGGTCGGCGCGCCACACCCGGACATCGACCGCCAACGCATCCAGAACCCGTCGCTGCTCGTCGTAGCCGAGCAGCGCCAGATTCGCCGTCACGCGGGCGCACCACGACGCCAGATCCGAGAGCCGTTGGGCATCGCACGCGGTCGTCTCCGCCTGCTCGACGAGTCGGTCCCGTTCGCCCTCCAGCTGGCGTGTCTGCCCGGCGAGCGAGCGCAGCTCGTGGGCCAGCGGGGCCGCCGCGTCGTCGTCTTCCAGCGTGCTGACCACCCTGGCGACCTTGGCCTTCCGTTTGACGAGCTCCGCGATCCGCCGATCCAGGCCGTCGAGGTTCGCCGTCGCCGCCTGGTGGTCCCCGAGTCGAGTCACCTCGCCGGCGATGATCTCGGGATCGCGCAGCACCCCGACCACGCGCGACCACACGGCCTCGTCGAGAACCGGCGCGGTGATGGAGAATCCCGGACACCCGTACCGGTCCGCCGCGGTGCCGGCACACCGGTAGAAGTGGGTACCGTTCCCCCTATCGCGCTTGGTCGCCAGCGGCGACCCGCAGTAGCCGCATCGCGCGAATCCGCCCCGCAGCAGGGTCGCTTCAGGGTTACCGTTGTTGCGGACGGCCCGCAGCTTGTTCGCCTCGAGCCGGGCAATGATCGTGCGCTGCTCCTCCCGCGTGACCAGCGGCACGACGACCCCAGCCGGGGGTGCCACGTGCTCGTCCGCGTCCCGGGAGCGGACCCGACTCGTCCCGTCCGCCCCGCGCTCCTTTGCGTACCGTTAGGCTGGGAGCTCCCCCGCATAGGTCGGATGGATCAAGATGTCGTAGACCACGGAGGCCGCCCACACGGTGCCGCGCCCGGTCGGCGTCGGCACTCCCTCGGCCGTGAGCGAGCGGCCAATGCTCCGGAGCGAATCGCCGCGGAGCGCGGCGTCGAAGATCCGGCGGACGATGGCCGCGCGCTCTGGCTCCGGCACGAGCCGCGCCTTCTTCTCCCCCTCCCAGCGGTAGCCGTAGGGCGGCCTGCTGCCGACCATCGGCTTGCCGCCCTCCACCCGGGCGCGCAATCCCCGCGAGGTCCGCTCCCGGATCTTCATCCGCTCCACTTAGGCCACGAACCCGCGCACGCTCTGCATGAGACGCCCCTCCGGAGTATCGACTAGCTCCTCGGTCACCAACCCGAGCGGTACCCCCGCGTGGTCCCACTCGCTGAGGAGGAACCCGAGGTGCGCCTGGTTGCGGCTGACGCGGTCCAGGGCGAAGGCGACCACCGCGTCGGCGTCAGCGCGCCGGACCGCCTCCCGCAGCGCCGCGAGTTGGGGCCGTTCGAATAGCTCGGCGCCGGAGTGGACCTCGCGGTACAACCCGACGACGGTCCACCCCCGCTTCTCGGCGTAGTCGCGACAGCGTTCCTTCTGCGTCCCGAGGCTCGAGTTGTCCTCCTGCCCGGCACTGCTGGCCCGGCAATAGATCGCCACCCGGAGTCCGCCGGCTCGCCCGTCCGTGCCCGCCCGGTGCTCGTTGGTCATTCCTTTCCCCCTCTCCCCTTCCCGTCGACCGATCTGGCGGCGACCGTCGCCGCCAGGCGATGTTCGCCCCCGTCCGCACGAAGTCAAGCCGGGGGCTGCCGCACCCAGACGGACACCGCCGGACACCGACGGACACCGCCGGACACCGTAGAATCAGCACGCATGCTCTGATCGCGGCAACGACGTCGAGGCACCCCGATGGACGACGCCGAGGCGTTCCCCGACTGGCCGGTCAGGCGCGACGCCATTCGGGTCGCGCTCGCCGCCCGCGAGGCAAACCTCCGCCACGCCGGCCCGCTCCGCCCGGTTCGGGGTGCCATCGTCAAGCCGGACAGCATCGTCGCCCGCGTCGTCGCCCAGTCCGTGTTCATGGACATCGCCGGCGACGTCAAGCCGCGGCTGATGCTCGAGCTGGCCGGCGACCCGCTCGACCAGTTCGCCGCCGCCTGGGTTGCGAGCGGTGGGTCGCCGGCCGCAGACCCCGGTGGCGACCTCGACGTGGCGGCCGTCCATCGGTGCCAGGTGGCGATGTTCGACGAGCACGGCGCGCTGTGGCGCTGGTGCGAGCGGTGGGGGGTCCCGGTCTGGGACGACCTGCCCTTCTGGGTGGCCGGCGCCGACGCCCGGACCCTGATCCGCTTCGCCGCCGACCGAGCGTGGGGGCTCGTCGAGGCCGCCCACACCCTGTTCCGCTGGCGGTGGCATCCGGTCGGTCCTGGCGTCGGTGTTCACTTCGGCCATCTCTTCCTGTACGCCCCCGACGTCGGGGACCCCGAACTCGGCCTGGGGCGGGCGCTGTCGCTCCCGCCTCAGTGGTGGGACCCGCAGCGGGAGGAGCGGGCGACCGCCACCAAGCGCATCCTTGCCGAGCTCGTCCGCTCGGTCCGGGCTGAGCTCGGTCGGATTGAGACCGAAGCGCTGCGGGTCGGCGCGCCCCCGCCCACCAAGCGGACGGGCCTGGAGCACCTCGCCTGGATCGCCCGCTACCACTTCCGCGGCGAGTCCTACGCCGCGATCGCCCGCGACGTGTGCGTGGAGCGTCAGACGGTCACGGAGGCCGTCAAGGCGGCGGCCGAGCTGGTGGGCCTCCCGCTCCGCGAGCCTAGCCGATCCGGCCCCCTCGGCAGGGGCGCCTGACGGCCGGTTTGGTCAGGTTATCTGTGCTCCGGACTTAACCTGACGCCGATCCGTCAGGTTTCGGGCGAATGCCTTCTGGCCTGCCTATTCAGACGCCCTCCCCCTCCCTAGGCTCCAAAGACGCGGACACCGGCTGGTGGTGTCTGAGATCTTCGGAGGTAAACCCATGGGCAGATATGGACCCGACCGGCGGACGATGACGATCGAGGAGGTGGCAGCGGCGCTGGGCACCGACCGGGCGACCGCCTACGAGCTGGCGAAGGAGGACCGGCTGCCGGTGCCGGTGATCCGGCTGGGGCGGCGGCCGGTGGTGGGGCGGGCGGCGCTGGACCGGGCGCTGGCCAGGGAGCCGGTGGGTCGGGGTGGGGGCGACGATGCGGCGTAGCCCGGCCGCGCTGCCGCTGCCGGTCCGCCGCGCCGCCTGGGACGCGCTCTGGGACCAGCTCCTCCAGCCGCCCCGCCGGGAGCCGGCCGAGCCCGAACGGATCCCGACGCCCGAGGAGGTCGCCGATCCGGAACCCCGCTCCCGCGGTGAGGGAGGGCGGCCGTGAGCGATCCCACGACGGACACGGTCGGCTCCGAGACGACCGACCTCGAGCCGAGTCCGACGACCCCCGACCCGCTCTCCCCAACTCACCGCGCCATGCTCGAGGAGGGCTCCGGCATCTCGTCCGGCGTGATCGCTGCGCGCGGATACCGGACCGTCACCTCAAAGGCGGAACTCGGCCGCCTCGGCTTCACCACCGACCAGCGCCGCGTCCCCGCCCTGCTCATCCCGGTCTGGGACCTCTCCGGCGAGGTCGCCACCTACCAGCTCCGTGCCGACGCCCCCCGCATCAACCGCCAGGGCAAGCCGGTCAAGTACGAGCCCCCACCCGCTCGCGGATGGCGCTCGATGTCCCGCCCACCATCCGGACACAACTTCAGGACGTCACCGTCCCGCTCCTCATCACCGAGGGGGTCAAGAAGGCCGACACCGCCGTGAGGCACGGCCTGCGCTGCGTCACCCTGCTGGGGACGTGGAACTGGCGCGGGAAAGACGACCTCGGCGGCAAGCGGCTCCTGGCCGACTTCGAGCGCATCCCCTGGAACGGACGCCGGGTCTCGATCGTCTTCGACTCCGACCTGCTCGAGAAGGACGCGGTGGCGCATGCGCTCGTCCGCCTCGGCCGGGTCCTGCGCGACAGCCTCAAGGCCGACGTCCGGTGGTCCGCCTCCCGTCGTCCCTTCCCGCCATTCCTCTGGTTCCCCCTCTTCCCGGTCCTGGTGAGGAAGGGGGGGCGCCGTAACCGCGACGCGCGCGCCCCTCGCCAAGGTTGGGCTCGACGACTTCCTCGCCGCCGGCGGCACCGCCGACCAACTCACCCGCTTCGCTGAGCCACTCTCGACGTTCGAGTCCTCGCGTGGGGACGACCTCGCGCCCTACGCCGCCACTGCCGCCGGGATGGTTTGGCGCAAGCGAACGCTCGAGGGGGCGGTCGACGTCCCCCTCGCCAACTTCACCGCCACCATCACTGCCGACGTGGTCGAGGACGACGGCGTCGAGACCACCCGCCGCTACCAGCTTGAGGCGGTGCTCCGCGGTCGGACCTACACGTTGTGGGTCGCCGCGGGGCAGTTGCCCTCGCTGAACTGGGTGGCCGACGGGCTCGGGGCCGGGGCCATCGTCGAGCCGGGCCAGGGGCTGCGCGTTCGGCTCCGGGTCGCCATCTAGTCGCTGTCCGGGGAGGTCGAGACCCGGACCGAGTACGCCCACACCGGCTGGCGGCAACTGGACCAGGGCTGGTCCTACCTCCACGCCGGCGGGGCGATCGGGACGGCCGGTCCACTCGCCGGGGTAGTGGTCGCCCTCTCCGGCAGTCTGGGCCGGTACCGCCTGCCGGACCCTCCTGTAGGCGAAGACCTCGTCACCGCGGTGCGGGCCAGTCTCGCCCTGCCTGCCCTCCTCCCTCCGGAGGTGGCGTACCCGCTCCTGGCGGTTGTCTACCATGCTCCTCTCCGCGAGATGTTGGCGGGAGAGCCGCCCGACTTCGTGCTCTGGCTGCACGGGCCGTCGGGCACCTTCAAGAGCGAGCACGCGGCCCTCGCGATGGCCCACTACGGGGACTTCACCCGGCTCTCGCTGCCCGCCTCCTTCGCCGCCACCGCCAACGCGGTCGAGCGGATCTGCTCGGCCGCCAAGGACGCCCTGGTGGTGGTCGACGACTACCACCCGGCCAGTGATGCCCGGGAGCAGACGGCGATGGCGACGGTCGCCTCCCGGCTGCTGCGCGGGGTGGACAACGGGGCGGGCCGGGCCCGGATGCGGGCCGACACGAGTCTGCGGCCGGAGCTCACCCCAAGGGGCGTGGTGCTAGTCACGGGGGAGCGGCTGCCGGACGGCTTGCCGCGGCTGAGCGGCCTCTCTCCATCTTAAATGGGAGGACGCTTGGGAGAGCTGACTATCCCAAATCGACGGCTCCGGATAAGGCTAGCGCGTGGCTGTCGGTCCCCCCACAGCATTAGACAAGTCCGGGCGGAGCAGCGGGCCGGTCACGTGCGGCTCCTCTCCCGCAAATCAGCAGTGAGCCCAGTGGAGACCTCGGCAGCCGGACCCTTAACCCCGTCGGGCAGCGTCAGCCAAATCGACAAGTCCCGGTACCGCCCGCTCGTCCCTGTGGCTCTCAAATGCCTAGGCGCCGGCGGTGATCCCTCCAGCCGCTCTCCCAGCCAGCAGTTTGGCGGGGTCCGAGGGTGCGAAGGCAAGTGCAACCGGTGATCCGGCGAATTGCGCTCGCCTCCCTCGGCGCGGTACTCGACGTGGAATCGCCGGACGGATGGATTCTCCGGGGCCGGGTAATCCTCGAAGACAATTTCCGTGAGCGTGTGCCAGCCGAGTAGGCCCAACTCCGCCTGGGTCAGCGGCCGCGGCATGGCGCCCGGATCGTCCTCCGGGTCGTGACCTCAGGCGACGATCGGTCGGGTTCCATCTGGGCCGTGTTTGCATAGGTAGGGTAGCCTTGGGGCATGGACGAGCGACGAGAACTCACCGACGAGCAGTGGGCGAAGCTGATGCCCCACCTGCCGCCGGAAAAGCCAGCGACCGGCAAGCCGAACCGCGAGCACCGGACCATCATCGAGGCGATCCTGTAGCGGCTGCGCACCGGTGCCCCGTGGCGCGACCCGCCGGAACGCTCTGGCCCGTGGCAGACGGCATACTTGCGCTTCCGCCGCTGGCAGCGGGCCGGGGTCTGGGAGCGGGTCCTGGCGGCGCTCCAGGCCGAGGGGAACGCGGCAGGGGAGCTGGACTGGGCGCGGCACTTCGTCGACGGCACGTCGATCCGAGCGCACCCCCACGCGGCGGGGGCGAAAAAGGGGGCGATCAGGCCCTCGGTCGCAGCCGTGGCGGCTGGGGAACCAAGCTCCACCTGCGCGCCGAGGGAGGCGGCAAGCCCCTCGCCTGGGTGCTGACGGGTGGGGAGCGTCACGAGCAGTACGCGCTGCCGGCGCTGCTGGACCGTGGGGCGGTGCGGCGGCCGGGTCGGGGGCCAGCCCGGCTGCGGCCGCAGCGCGTGGTCGGGGACAAGGGCTCCAGCAGCCCGACGGCGCGCGGGAACCTGCGTCGCCGGGGCATCGGGGCGGTGATCCCGACCCGGCGCGACCAGCGCCCACATCCGCGCTTCGACCGTGCCGCCTCCCGGCAGCGCAACCGCGTTGAGCGCCTCATCAACCGCCTCAGGCAGCACCGAGCCATTGCCACCCGCGACGACAAGCTCGCCGCCACCTCCTATGCGGGCCTCACGATCGTCGCTATCCTCCTCTGGCTGTAGGTATGCAAACACGGCCTAGGGCGACCAAGCGCCATGCGCCCCATCGCCGTCCCGCGGGCGCCCGGTGGCAGCATCTGGCGCATGTCGGCCTCGACCACGAGGTCGAACGCGCCGGCCCACGCGGCCGGCAGCGCCAGTACGTCGGCCCCGGCATACTCCACCGACAACGCTGGAAAACGGCGGCGGCACCAGTCGACCGCGGTCGGGGCGATGTCGAAGACGGTTGCTGCGAAATCGTGCCGGGCCAAGTCCTCGGCGTCGTTGCCCAGACTGCAGCCGACCACCAGGGGCCGCCGCCCGGCTCGCGCGGTGCAAGTGCGGTCCAGCCACCCGGTCAGGTGCGGGTTCGACCGCATGTCGGCCCACCGAATCGCGGCCTCGTCCCCGTTCGCGTGCAGGGGCTCGAAACACCCCAACGGAGCGTCCCGTTCCAGGGACTCCGCGGCGAGTTGGCGTGCCTTCGCTCGCGCCGAGTCCATCACCCTCGCCGTCACGCGACGCTGCCACAAAGGGCCATCCTGCCTGCCGAAGCGCAGCTTACATCGGCTGCTTCTGTCCCGTGGGCAAGGGGGCCGCGACGACAGTCACCCCTGCAACCGGGCAGAGTATGCCCCCGGTCCCCCAGTATCCGGACGTTTCGTGGGTCGCTGCCGGAAGTTCGCGCGGCACGGGGAACGCGGCAGATCCAGCGGCGAGATGCCAGCCACTGAATCCCTCCTATACAGCAGTTTTGGGTGGTGTCTCTTATCCCGCTCAACGTTTGAGGGGCATACCCTCGGCTCCTATACTCGTCTTCAGGATCTGCTAGAATTGTCGCAGCAACTGAGGGGTGGACGCACGGGCCGCTGGAGTCGAGCAGTACTGCTCGCCCGGCGGCCCGTCGGCGTTAACGACGGGAACGACCGGCATGGACGATGGGCAGCACCGGACGGCGGACGGGTCGGTGGCACTGACCGACCTGCCCCCCGACCCCCGCAACGCGAGGAAGCACCCCGCGCGCAACCTCGCTCTCCTGGAGCAGTCCCTGCGCGAGGTCCGCGCCGCCCGCTCCGTCGTCGTCGACGAGCACGGGGTCGTGCTGGCCGGCAACGCCACCGTCGCCGCCGCGAAGCAGGCCGGCATCGCGACCGTGCGGATTATCGACGCCGACGGCACCGAGCTGGTGGCGGTGCGCCGGTTGGGGCTAACCCCCGAGCAGAAGCGCCGCCTCGCCCTGCTCGACAACCGCGCCGCCGAACTGGCGGAGTGGGACACCGAGATCCTCGCGTCCCTGGCCGAAGACATCGACCTCTCGGGCCTGTGGGAGCCGGACGAACTCGCCGACCTCCTCGCGGCGGGCGATGCTCCGCCCGCGCTGCTCGGCGACCCCGAGGACGTGCCGGACCTGCCCGCCGATCCCATCACCCAGCCCGGCGACCTGGGGCTGCTGGGTCTGCACCGCCTGCTGTGCGGTGACGCCACGAAGGCCGAGGGTGTGCAGCGGTTGATGATGGGTGAACGGGCGGCGTGCCTCTGGACCGACCCCCCCTACGGCGTCGCCTACGTCGGCAAGACCGCCGATGCCCTGACGATCGCCAACGACGACGCCGGGGGTTAGAGGGGCTGCTGCGGACGAGCTTCGAGCATGCCACCGTGGCCCTGGTCCACGGCGCCGCCTTCTACGTCGCCCACCCCGCCGCCCCCTCGCCCTGGTGTTCATGCACGTCATCACCGAGCTCGGGTGGCGGCTGCGGCAGGGGCTGGTGTGGGTTAAGGACAGCCTGGTGCTCGGGCGCTCCGACCACCACTACAAGCACGAGCCGGTCCTCTACGGCTACCTACCGGGGGAGGGGCGGCGGGGCCGGGGGAGCGCGGGCTGGTACGGCGGCGACGTCCAGACCAGCGTGTTCGCGGTGCCCCGCCCGAAGGCCTCCCCCGACCACCCGACGAGCAAGCCGGTCGCCCTCGTCGCCGCGATGCTCGCCAACTCCACCCGGCCGGGGGAGGTCGTCCTCGACCCCTTCGGCGGCTCGGGCAGCACGCTCGTCGCGTGCGAGCAGCTCGGCCGGGCGGCCCGGCTGCTGGAGCTGGATCCCCGCTACGGCGACGTGGTCGTCCGGCGCTGGGAGGCGCTCACCGGGGGGACGGCCATCCGGGAGCCGGATCCGGGCGACCGGGATGCCGCCGCCGACGCGGCCTGACCCGGCGGGAGGGTGCGACAGAATGCCCACAGATCGGACGCTTGGCGAGCCGTCGCTGACCCCCAAGCAGCGCAAAGCGGTGGCGGCGCTGCTGACCACGGGCGAGGTCACGGCGGCGGCGCGCGAGGCGGACGTCTCCAAGGACACGCTCTACCGCTGGCTCAAGCAGCCGGCCTTCCTGGCGGCGGTGCGCCAAGCGGAGGCGGCCGCGCTCGACGAGCTGAGCCGGCTGCTGGTGCGGCTGGGGCGGACGGCGGCGGCGACGTTGGCGAAGGCGGTGGGCGACCCGGCGGCGCCCTACCCGACGCGGGTGCGGGCGGCGGACGCGGCGCTGGGGCGGCTGCTGCAGGTCCGGGAGCTGGCGACGCTGGAGGCCCGGGTGGCCGAGCTGGAGCAGCTGGCCGGGCTGGGCGAGGAGCCCAGGCGGTGAGGAGCCAGGCCGGCGTCTGGACCCGGGTGACCCGTCTGGCGAGGAGCTCCCCCGCCGCCATCCCCAACGACCCGCGGGCGACGGCGGAACGCATCGCGGCCGAGTTCGGGCTGGGCCCCGGGGCGGTGTGGGCGGAGACCGAGCGGATCGCGGCGGGGGCGGGGCGGTGAGGCGGCTGGATACCCGGCTGGCGCGGGTCGAGGCGCGGGAGCACACGCGGCTGGAGGAGGCGCGGTCGGGACCGGCAATGCTCGTGGTCTGGCCCGACAACTGGCCGCCCGCGGATCTCGCCGCCTTCGACGGGAACGATCCCGTGCTGCGGGCCGACGCCGTGGCGCGGCACACCGGGGCGCGGCCGGGTCCCGGCACGAAGCTCTTCGCGATCTGGGTTCGGCCGGACGGGCCGCCGTGAGGGGGCCGGGGAAGCGGGTCGGGAACGGGAAGCTGGGCGGGCGGCTGGCACCGCCGTGCCGGCGGTGCCACCGGTGGGACCGGACCACGGTGATCGGCGATGCGGGAGGGAACTGCACCCGGCCGGTGGTCTGCCCGGACTGTGGGCGGGCGGTGCCGATCGCGCGGGTGATCGCGGTGGTCGGCGTCGATCTGGGGCGGGTGTAGAGGGTGGCGCGGCTGGAGCGACGGCTGGGGCGGCTGCGGGGGGCGCTCCCGCGGGCGGTGGGGGCGATCCCGACCGGCCCGCCGTTCACCGCCCGGCCGCCCGGTCGCCCGGCGCCGGGCGACCGGGCGATCATCGCTCGCGGGTGCAGTCCAGGACCGGTGCCGACAGCGGCTGGAGCGCGCCGTCGACCCGCCAGACGGTCGGGTCGTCCTTCTTGGGGACACCAAGCGTGTCGCCAAAGGCTCCCCGACTCTTCCGGTCGCCCGAAAGTCTCCCCTGGCTCCCCGACCCAGAGGCAGTCGAGGAAGAGCGTTCCGTGGCGCCACTTGTGGGCATCGGGACGGAGCGCACACCACCGCGCCGGGTAACGATCCGCCGCGGCCACACGTCAGGACGCTGATTGCCGCGAGGTGCGCGCTGGGCCGCGCGGAGTCTAATCCACTGCTCCAGCCGGGACTTCGCCGTCGCGGTCGCTCCAGCGGAGGATGAGTTGGGGATTGCGTACGTCATCTCCTGAGGTGCCATCCATGTCTGGACGCGCGTTCCCTGTCCCCCGACAACCGGTTCAGGTCGAGCGAGAGACACGGCGCTTGATCCACCGCCACAGGTCGCCGCCGGCGGCCCGCAACGCCCCGGACGCGACCTCCCGGACCGCGTAGGCCCGGACCGCCGAGGCGACGCACGTGGCGACCAGCACCCCGGGCTGCGCAAAGACGTCCATCGTCACTGCTCCCCCCATGACGGCGCCACTCTCTCCAGCGGGCCGTGCCGGTGCACTGGCGAACGAACCGCAGCCCCGGCTACGAGCCGGGGCTGCCCACCGTTCCGAACCATGCGGGACTGGACTGGGGATGTCCGGTGCGGCTAATCGGGAGCCGTGGCGCTCGCCTCGTCCCGGTCCGTCCAGCGTAGGAGGATGGGATTGTGTTCAGTTCGTCTCACGGTTCTGTTGTTGATCACCCGGGTCGCTCGGGACCTTGGTGATCTCACCGAGTCAAGCGGTCGTTGTGTTGCTAACCCCGTGTGGTTTCTGTGGGACGGTTACCGCGTTCTCCTCAGCGTCAAACCGAACACCAGCAAATACCGCAACATGCGTGCGCATTCGATGGTGGCGATGTCGTTTCTGGACTTGACACGACCCGACCGCTACCTGGAGATACGCGGCTCCGTCGTGGAGTTCGAGCTGTTCGACAATCTGTCCTGGGTTAATGAACTCGCGCGGAAATACACCGGCGCCGATTTCACCCACGGAACCGGCGGCGAGCAGCGGTATAAAGTGACCATTCGGGTCGAATCCTGGACGGGGCAAAACTGATCGCCACCGTCGTGTGGGTTCCAGGGCTTCGCGGTCAATGACTCGCTCAAGCACCGCCATGATCCGTCGTTCCGCGAGCGAGGAGCAACCCTCGCTCCTTATCGCTAAACCGAGGACCGTGGTAGCCCGTCGATCACCGGGGTGGACCTTTCGGGAGCCGTCAGAATGAGATGCCGGTCGAGCTTCAGAGATGCGCTGCCGGTGACGTGACAGTCCGCTCTTCGGCGGGCTTCCAGGAATGCGGTATCGGTCCAGCTCAAGTTTCCCAAGGAGACACCGGCGTTCCCGACCCGCGTATGATGGCGATCGCCAGATGTCCCGGCGGCGCGGTCGGTGATCTCCACCCGGTGGTCCTCGTTATCCTCGAGGTGGGCGAGATCGATCGTCGTTACGTCATCATTCGCTACACCCTCACCGCGGCGTCCACGGGCGACCGGAACGACATCGCAATTGCCGGAACGCACTTTGCGAGTCGAGTGCCGCCGGTACGATCTCGGCCGGGCAGCTGGCAAACGAAAGGGCGGACTCGTGATTCTCCGTTTAGACCGTCTTCCGATCGAGTTACCTGAACCGGCGAACCCCTCGCCGAACGCGGCGGCGGCGATTCAAGAGCTGCTCGGCGGTCGATTTGGTGAGATGTCGACGCTAATGAACTATACCTTCCAGTCCTTCAACTTCCGGGGCCGCGATCAGGCTCGTCCCTACTACGATCTTATCGCGAACATCGCCGCCGAAGAGTACAGCCACATCGAGCTCGTCTCGTACACGATCAACCTGCTGCTGAGCGGCTCGACCAAGCGCGGCACTGATCCATCCGAAACGCCGCTTGAGGCGGCCACTGACGCTCGCAACTCGTACCACTTCATTGCCAGCGGTCAGGGCGCTCTGCCAGTCGACTCAATGGGGAACGCCTGGACGGGCCAGAACGTGTTCTCCAGCGGCAATCTCAAACTTGACTTGCTCCACAACTTTTTCCTGGAGTGCGGTGCTCGGGCCAATAAGATCCGCGTCTACGAGATGGTCGACGATCCGACCGCGCGAGCAATGATTGGGTATCTCCTCGTTCGTGGCGGCACCCACGTCGTTGCCTATGCCCGAGCGCTCGAACACCTGACCGGCGCCGATCTGGGGAAGCTCTTTCCCATTCCTGACATCAGCAACAAGCAGTTCCCTGAGGCCCGGAAGCTGGAAGAGCAGGGACTTCATCAAGTGATGTTCCGTTTCAGCCCGAACGACTATCAGCGGATGTCAGAGGTTTGGAATGGGACGCACCCGGAAGATGGGTCCGAGTTGCGAGTCGAGGACTCTATCCCAGAGGGTTTTCCGCCACCGAACCTATCCGCTGAACCCCAGCTGACCTCACCCGGGGTTGATCCCATACTTCTTCAGGAGGCTGCAAAGCGACTGTTCCGGTAACGACCGTGAGAGAAGATCCACGAGATTTTTAATCGCCTGAGCCAACGGCCAGATCGACAATCGCACACCGTCGAGCCCGGGTCGGGCGCCTGGAGCAGGCGCCCGACCCGGGCCGTTTGGCCGAATTTCGATAGGGCATGGGCGAGACCAGAATACAAAAGTAAAGAAAGCAAAATCCTGGGTGAGAAGGGAAACGTCCGGTGGGTTCCGCGGACTTTACTGCGGCACGATAGCGTCGTCGAGGCGCCTGAGTGTTCGCGGAAACCATGCCGTTCAAGCTGGAGGCAAGCGATAGCGACTCCTCCGATGGCTGTGGCCATACCTGTTTCGGCTGAGTTAGCACAGATCGCCACAGTGGGATTGAAACGGAGCGTGAGCCAGTTCATGGTGACCCACCCATCACCGGGCCAATCGTCGCGTACCCGGGTGCCGCCGCCGCATTTAAGTCGGTACCGATCCATACGCTAGACTGCGATGCGGCCAACTAACGCACACCCTCCTGACGGCAAATCGGTCTTCTTGACCGTCATCCGCCGACAACGGCCGGAGCCCAGGGGCTCAGGCGGACGGCACTGAACCTCCAAAACGCCATCCCTGCTGAATGAACGTCGACAAACGGGGACGGCGCCTCGTCGACCCCGTGGCATGGTTGATCGCGGACGGCGTTGGGACGTGGCAGCTGACGACTGCTGCACCGTCGTAATGAGGAGGAGGAATAGCGTCTCGTCGGTGCCGGACACGACGCTTGGTCATTCACTCCACGGGGTCCAGGATCCCTAGAACTCGATGGAAGCAACAGAGGCCGGCGCATCTGCGCCGGCCTCCTTATAATGCTGCCCGCGGCTGATATTACGGTTTCGGTGTGCCCGACTTATCAGGGGCCGGGATCGTTGATGGGGCGATGACCCCACAGGCGACCCGCGCCCCACTCTTGCCGCTCGGATCGGTCTTCAGATCGTCTTCCTTGGCGTGAATGACGACTGAGCTTCCATTTTTGTCCTGCAGCGAAAGGTCCCCCGCCGCGAGGGTGAACCGATCGGTCACCACCTCAAGCGTTCCCTTGCCGTCCTTGTCGACCTTGATGTTTCCGAGATCACCGGCATGGCCGGATACGGCTCCCGGAGTAGCGACCGATGTCGCGGTCTGCTTCATCGCTGCTGGCGGTCCGCCGTGCAGGGCGTCGCCGGGATTGAAGTGACCGCCGGCCGAGTCGAAGGGCTTGTCCCCGGCCGCCTCACAGACACCCCAGGCGTGGACGTGAATGCCATGCGTGCCCTCTGACAAATTTTGCACGCTCACTTTCACGGTGATAGCGCCATCGGCGCCAGGGGTGAATGTCGCGGTCCCAGCGTCCTTACCGTCGACGGTGGTGAGCTTCGTCGTGATAGGGCCGGTCGCCGCCGCGGCCGTCCCGGTGGCGTCCTGCGCGACGCCGGACGATACGCGGGAGGCAGCAAAAAAGCCCCCGAGGATCACTGCCATCGCGGCCATGATTGTAAGCGTGCGTCGTTTCATCCGTCCTCCTCGTCGGCCATTGGCCCGGTCAAGACCCGCCCCCTTGTCATTGGAGCCGGTACGGTTCAGCGTACAACGAACCGGGTCCACCGCCCAATCGGCCGTGTCTCTTCTAAGCCCGGCCGCGGGCATCACGGCGGTGGGCGCTCCACCAACTGGCGTTCTTCGTTCATCTGGTGGTGGTTTCGCCGGTCCTCTACAATAATCGAGTCGTGGGCCTGTAGCTCAGTGGTAGAGCACGGGGCTCATAACCCCAGGGTCGCAGGTTCGATCCCTGCCGGGCCCACCGATCGCCGACAGGACGACGGGCCGGCCCGGGGGCCCGACCGCGACGGTCGAGGAGCGCGGTACACTGTGTACGGACGGTAGATATGGTCCGCGAATGGAGGATACCCATCGAAGCTGAATCGCCCACGGTGAGCCCCATCGACGAACAATCACCTGAGCGTGGCCAAACCCGGGCACTCGCGCTGGAGATCGCCGATATCCTTACCGACACGCCGGCGTCGGATACGCGGGTCCTGGACATCGCGACGTTAACCCCCATCGCCGACTTTTTCGTGCTTTGTTCGGGCGAGAACGAGCGACAGCTCCGCGCCATCAGCCGGGAGGTGACGGACACGTTGGCATCCCGCCAGCGCCGGCCTCAGCGGACGGAGGGGAGCGCCGATTCGGGCTGGATTTTGATCGACTACGGTGATGTTGTCGTTCACATCTTCGCGATTGACCAGCGCTCATTCTACCGGCTCGACGAGCTCTGGTCCGAGGCGCCCACGCTGCTGGCGATTCAGTAGCGAGAACGCTCATGCGCCCTGGTGCGGATGGAGCCCGGCTGGACGGACGCGCACTCGGTAAAGGAGAGATAGCGTGACGGTTGGGACCGGTACACTGATTCTACTGCACCATCAGCGCGCCTCGGCGCTCCTCTCACTTCCTGAGGCGACCGGTAATTCCCGTGAAGTGGTCGTTCCGTTCCTGATCGGCACCGCTGTGGGCGGCGTGGCTGGCGCGCTGGCAGGGACGTTGCTCAGCGCTCACACGACCCACCTTGTCGCCGCCTTGATCGAGGCAATCGGACGACGCGGACACGAGGCGTCGCGCGATGAGCTTCGGTTCGAGCTTATGCTGCAATAGGCCATGAAGCAGGGCAGTCGCAGGCGTCTCCTCGGGTCGACTATGCGCTGACAGTGCGACCAGTCCGGCGGTGGCTTGCCTTGGCCGTGGAAATCAATGTGATCAGCAGGACCACGGCAATTAAGCCGAGGGCCACGAGTTTCGATCCCCGGCTCGGCAAGAAGATCGCCGCACTCCCAAACAGCGCCGAAATTCCCGCCATGAAGTACACGACCTGCTGGTGACTCCATCCAAGATCGACCAGTCGATGATGAAGGTGCCGCCGGTCGGCGCGCATCGGCGATGATCCATGGGTGGCGCGGTCGACGACCACCCAGATGAGGTCCAGCGCGGGGAGCCCGAGCGCCAGCAGTGCGGTCGCAATCTTCGCCCCTCCAATAATCGATGTCGCGGCCAATGTAAATCCCAAAAACTGGGCGCCCGCATCGCCCATGATGATCTTTCCAGGGTGCCAGTTGAATGGGAGGAACCCGATGACCGCCGCGCCGAGGGCCAGCGGCACGAGCGAGATGGTGAACTGCGGATCGTGAGCAGGGCGGAAATAGGTGTGCGCAAAGAGAACCGCGCACGCGACCACCGTCAAAGAACCGGCTAGCCCGTCCAGCCCATCAACAAAATTGAGCGCGTTGGCAAAGCCGACCAGCCAGATGACGCTCGCGACAAGGGCGATCACGAGCGGGACGGTCACGGATCCGACGAAGGGAACGTTGACCCGGTCGATCACGATGCCATGGGACGGGCCCCGAAGGCGGGGGAGGACCACGATCAGAGCGATACCGCACTGCCAGACGAGCTTCGACCATGCACTAACGTCGAGGGCGTCGTCGTACACCATGATGATCGCCAGGATGCTGACGGCGATCGCCAATAGGAGGAGTCGTTCGGTCTCCGCCGGAAATCGATCCACGTTCAACGAGAAGGTCGCCCCGAGTCCGAGGAGGAACGCCAACAACATGGCGACACCGCCCATGCGAGGCACGATTCGATGGTGGGCGGATCGCGCTCCTGGTCGGTCGAGAATCCCGAGGCGATGGGAGAGCACGATCGTGCGTCGAACAAAGAACGCCGATGAGCCAGCGGAGAGTGCAAAGACAATCAGAACGACCAACCCGTGGTTCACGGTTGCCTGATCCAGTTTTGCCAGAGCGCGAGGTCGCCCCACCCCATGTCCCAGTCTCCCTCGCGACGGGCAGGGCTGCCGGCAGACGACTCCTTTTAAGGGCTCATCTGGTGGCTCGCTGACCCTGCTGCCTCAGTTACGCCGCGTGCGG